>Ga0123355_10021736_pt1 | contig 10274 bp, 12 predicted proteins | sample TergutEmb28metaG_3_FD_89872 | JGI IMG/M metagenome (GOLD analysis project Ga0123355, IMG submission 89872) | Embiratermes neotenicus P1 segment gut microbial communities from Petit-Saut dam, French Guiana - Emb289 P1 | ecosystem: Host-associated > Arthropoda: Insects > Digestive system > Gut ... | reverse complement strand
TTTATTATAAGCAGAAGCATTGAGCATTTCATTATGAAATGTTAGGGGATTTTAAATATTTTAAAGAGATGATTTGAATGAAAAAGCTAAATCTAATTACAAGTATAGTGAGTGGTCTTGGTCTTGTGTTATCCATAATTGGTCTGATTCTATTGTTAGTCAGTAATGAGCCATTTTTGCCAGAATTTTCAATTGATACTTTGATAGTACACCCACTTGTGTGGACATTTATTTCAGGAGTTATATTCCTATCTACACTTCCTCAATTGTTATCCAACAATGAGAAATAAATAGATATAATTTCTTGAAATTAACAGTATCAGGATCAATGCTTGTTAACTTACTGCAAAAACATATGTATATGACCACCAAACATCGTATATAGCTGTTTTATGAGATATAATGGATGATAGTTACAGGGTGTAGCTAAAAATAAAAAATTTTGGAGGAGATAAAAATGGAGAATATAGCATTAACACAACAAACAGCAGATCAATTGACTGCAATCTTGAATGAAAACCCAGAACAAGCTAAAAAATGGTTGGTATTAGACCCAGAACAAGCTGTAGCAAGAATCAATGCCCTTGGTCATAAGTTTACAAGTAAGGAGCTTCAAGCATATGGTCAATGGGTAAGAGGTATTGCAGAAGGTAGTTTAGATGAATGTGAGCTTGAAGGTGTCTCTGGTGGCACATTCTTTCCGCTCCCCAGCCCTGGACCATTTCCGTTTCCAAACCCAGGGCCATTTCCGCTCCCCAGCCCGTTTCCAAATCCATGGCCTCTGCCTAGATGGTAATAATTGTAATCTGATGTATATTGTAGTATAAGCTATTATCTTATGTTGAAGTTATTTGAAAGGAAGGATTGAGAAATGGTACTAGCACACGAGCGGGCATATACACTTACAAAGATTATAAATGCTGATAAAGAACGTGCAAAATTTCTTTTAAAACTTAAAGCTGAAGATGCTACTACACAAATTAATGCCCTCGGATATGACTTTAATGTCGAAGAAATCAGAGAATATGGGAGGGTAATAAGGAACCACATGGGCGGCCATCTAAGAGATAATGAGCTTGATGATATTTCAGGCGGTGTTATGATAGCTGTTCCAAATATTATACTACCCATTGATAAAATCAGATGGTGATTTCCAATGTAATAAGTGAATCGAAAAATACAAGGAGGAATAAAAATGTCAATTACAAAAGAAAGAATAATGAAACTAACGGAGTTTCTTAATGCAGATGAAGAGCGTGCAAGCAAGCTTTCATCTCTTGAAGCAAGTGTAGCTGTAGAACAGATTAATTCTCATGGTCATGACTTTACTGTAACTGAGCTTCAAGCTTATGGTGATATTCTCAGTAATGTCATACAATTAGAAGATAATGTTCTTGAAGGAGTTGCTGGTGGTGTCAATAAGAGTATGGATGATTTTATACCTTTAACAAGTATTGTCGCAGGGAGTCCTAATAGCAATATGCTAGTCATGCCTGTTTACGGAGTTGGGGTTGGAACTGGAATTGCGAACTTATGGAGAAGTTGATGATCGCTTATGTGATTGAAGTCTAAAATTTGTAACCTAAAAAATAAAGAAAACATTGGAGGAAGAAAAAATGTCAATTACAACAGAAAGAATGGATATGTTAACGGAGTTTCTTAACGCTGATGAAAAACGTGCAAAAAATGTTTTATCCCTTGAACCGAGCATAGCTGTAAAACAGATTAATGAGTATGGTAATGATTTCACTGAGGCAGAACTTCAAGCTTATGGTGTAGCTCTTAATGAAACTATTCAACAATTGGGAGATGCTGATCTTGAAGGTGTAGCAGGTGGTGTTAGTGGAAATATGGATGACTTTATGTCAAAAGATAGCGTTTTAGGTCTTGTAGGTGGTCCAGCCCTTCTTACAGTAGTTTATGGGGTAATGCCTATACACGCAATACTTCGACCAGGGACTGTGAATGCCTGGTTAACGCATTAATTATTTATAGACAAGATAGTGTTCGATACTTTTTAAACAATATTAGGAGCTATATTTATTCATCAATGCCACCTTGATTAGATAAGAGGATCAGTGTTGTTGAAGCTAAATATGGCTTCTTAATTTTAAATAAAATTTTTAAGGAGGTATAGTTTATATGTGTAACTTTAATCCAAGTATTGCTGTGTGGGAAATCACCATGGGATGTAATATGCGCTGCAAGCATTGCGGTTCATCGTGTACAAGTAGCCTTCCTGGCGAGCTGACAACAGAGGAAGCATTAGATTTATGTGATCAACTTGGCTCATTGGGTTTCAAATATGTTAATTTATCTGGTGGTGAGCCTCTTTTGCGTAAGGACTGGGATCAGATTGCGGAGCGTTTAAATAGTCTTGGTGTCCAACCACTTATGATAAGCAATGGGTGGTTTGTAGATGATTCAATGGCTAAACGCATACATGAAGTTGGTGTTGGAAAATTTGCTATCAGTTTAGATGGACTACGAAGCACTCATGACTACATGCGTTGCGAAGGGTCCTTTGATAGAGTAATGAAGGCTTTACGCATTTTGGATGATAATGGTGTTCATACTGCCATCATTACAACAATTAACAAACGCAATTTGCCAGAATTAATGGAAATGAAAGATATCCTTAAAGAACAAGGCGTTGGGACATGGCAATTACAAATCGCAACACCGATGGGATCTTTTCACGGTTATAAAGAAGAACTTATGCTAGAACCAGAGCAATTAAATGATATTATAGATTTCGCTTATGAGGTAAAAGATGAGATAGGGGTTTGCTTGGGTGATTGCATTGGATACTATTCTAAGAAGGCTCATGAAGTAAGCAAAGCTTTTTTTCAAAGTGAAAGTGCCGTCTGGCAAGGTTGCCCAGCTGGTAAACATTCGTTAGGAATATTACATAATGGTGATATAATCGGTTGTAATTCTATAAGATCTGACGAGTTTATAGAAGGAAATATTCGCCAAAAAAGCTTAAAAGACATTTGGGAGATTGGATTTGCATGGAATAGGGAAAATTCACGGCAAAAGCTAAATGAGCTATGCTCAGACTGTCAATACGCAGATTGTTGTTTGGGTGGTTGTCCTAATATTCGACTCTGTTTGAATGGTGCTATTACAAATGAAAATACTTACTGCGTGTATCATAATATGATCACTCGTAGGTTTAATGCTATCTTCACTACGGAGATCAGCTACGATGATATTAATCAAGGGATTGAAGTAGCATTAAAAGATGGAAATTATAATTTGATTATTATGCTCATTGAAGCTTATCGAAAAGAAAATGGAAATTTATCAGAAGTGCAAGAGTTGTATCTTTTAAACAGTTTACATCATGCTTATTTCCGAGTTGGACGTTTTAAGAAGGCGAAGGAAGTGTGTGAGGAAGTTTTAAGGTTAAAAAAGGATGAATCGTATGCACTTCATGGATTGACAATTAATTTGTACTGTATGAGAGAAACGGAAGAGGCATTTGATGTTTTGAATATTTTGGAGCGGATAAGTGTTCCAAGATTTAAAGAGACAATAAGTGATTTGTGTGTTGTAGCACTAGATCATAAAGAAGATGATTTAAAAAAGTTAAAGCTTTTGGCGGTAAAATATGAGGTTGCTGTGTAAGTATGGGATACTTTATATTGATTGCTACGAAAATATATGTAGATGACTTCAATGTGCCGTATAACGACGTTTTATAAGTTATAATAGCTATAGTTACAAGATAGTAACTAAAAAATATAAAATACTTAGGAGGAAACAAAAATGGGAAATACAGTATTAACACAAGAAAGAGCAAATTCTATAACAGAGTTTCTAAATGCAGATCCAAATCGTGCTAAGGAACTTTTCGAACTTGGTGCAAAAGATGCAGCAACACGAATCAATAGCTTTGGTCATGACTTTTCTGAGGAAGAAATTGTAGACTATGGTGTTGCACTTCTTGAGGCTAAAAAATTAAGTGATAGTACACTTGAAGGGGTGGCAGGAGGTGCAAATGGCGGTAACTTGGGAGAAGATGTTGCTCCTGTTGTTGTTGTTGTTGCTGCTCCAAAAGTTGCTGCAGGTGCTAAGATCGCAGCTTCTGCAGTCTCAGGTGCTGTAGGTGCTGCCACAGGTGCAGTTGCGGGTTGGCTATTCGGGCGAAATTAGTTAACATTAATGTAGCTTAATAAAAAATGATGTCTCATCATGTTGTTGAACAATATGATGAGACAAATTTTGTTGTTAAGTGTATAAAAATTTAAAATTAAGTAAATCCATGTGAGCGATTTTATTTAAGAAAACAACTTAACTTTGATGGGAGAGAATACAAATGAACTGGACAATACCTTTAGTAATATTATTTGGGATCATTAATTATTTTGTTATAATCACGATCCATGAACTGGGTCATTTAGTTTGTGCTTTGCTAACTGGGTACAAATTTGATCGTTTTGAAGTCAAATGGTTTGCTTGGTATAAAGATGAAAAAAGTATTAAGTTTGAAATGATAAAAAATAAAGAGAAAATTGGTGGACAGTGTGTCATGATCCCGCCTCAGAATTATAAAGATTTTAAATTTTTTTGGTATCTTTTCGGTGGTGTACTGTTTAACTTATTGTTGGCTTTTATCGCATTACTCTTCTTAATTGCATTGGAGTTAGGTGAAATTAGCGAATTAATTTTAATATTTATAATGGTTATGAATATTGTTGTCAGCATTAGTAGTTTAATACCGAAAGATGGAAACGATGGAGGATTGTTGTTGATGGGTTTACGATCTGATGATAGTAGGAGGGCATTGCACATGATGTTTTTTGCGAACACCATACACGGGAAATTGGCAAAAGGCATGAGACTTCGTGATTTCCCATCAGAAATGTTTAAGATAACAGATGATAGGGAAATTGAAAATGAGCACATGGCTAGAATCGTACTTTTATATGCTGCCCGCTTGGATGATATAGGTGAACACTCGGCTGCTTTGAAACAATTAGAACGAGTTAGGAGAGCGAGCTTGTTACCTTCATGTGAAGAAAGTAAAAATCTAAAGACAGCTGCTAGCATTTCTGCAATGTATCATTATGCCACAACATCCCCTTGTTTTGAGAAGGCAAAAGCTATTTATAGCAATCAAAGTGTGCAAGAATTTCTTGCAAGGGATTTACCAACTAATTGGCAAATCTTATCTGCATACCATTTTTTTGTTTTAGAGGATCAGACAAAAGGATGGGAATTACTAAATAAAGCAAAAAATGCCATAGTAAATGAGACTAATCAAGGACTAAAAAATATTCAAGTTGAAGGATTAGAGATTTTAGAAGGCTTAATGCAGGCACATTGATAAATGAAAATTAACGATATTATGGTTATTTTTTGATGATATGAGCCTTTAAAGTGCCTATATCTTTTACTACGAAAAAATATATGTTCTACTTCAAAATGACACATATAGAATTTTTATAAGCTATAATGTAGTATAGTTGCTAAAAGGCAGCTAAGAAATTTTAGGAGGAGAAGTAAAATGTCGAAACCAGTATTAACAGAAGAAAGAGCAAAACTACTATCTGAAATCCTTATTTCTGATAAGGATCGTGCAAAAAAGCTTTTGGGGCTTGGTGCACCAGAAGCAATGCGTAAAATTAATGCGTTAGGTAATGATTTTACGTTAGAAGAAATTAAGGAATATGGAAAAGCGCTTGTAAGTGCATCTGAAGTAAATGATGAAGCGCTTGAAAGTGTAGCAGGTGGTGCTAGTGCTGATATGGCAGGGGATGCTATACCGGCAAGTTTGCTCCGTCCAGCAATTTTACCTGCATTAGCAATTGCAAAAGCTAAGGCGACTCTTATTCGTTGGTAAAATGACTTCATTTCTATACTGGCCACTGCCAGTATAATACCAATGTCCTAAACAATCCTAAAACAGTTCCACACACTTGGTGGAGCTGTTTTGCTGAAAATTTAAATGTAGATTACTACTAGGAGGCAAAAACATGGCATGGACACAAGATAAAGTAAATGAAATATATCTGCGTGCACGTAATCTTGCTACAAGGGATAGGGCATTTAGGGCTGAGCTGAAAAGTGATCCTAAAGCTGCCATTGAAAAGCTTACAGGTGAAGCATTACCTGAGGGCTTTAACATTAAAATTATTGAAAGCGATCCCACTTATTCAGCGACATTCGTACTACCTTTAATGTTAGCTAACAATCTATCCGATGATGAATTAGATAATATAGCAGGAGGTATAAACGGTTTATATGAAGTAGATGAAGCGTGTGGTTTTTATTTCGTAAATAAGTAAACATAGTGAGGAGCGTGTTGCTATGGAGAGATCATCTAAAAAGCATACAAAATTTTTAATGCTAATTCTTGCAATCATCATTTCAATATCTATAGGGATTAATTTGCTGATGAACTTAACTAGCTTTGGGAATACAGGTAGTACCCGCTCGGGAGTTTTTGATAACATCTCCCAAGGAATTGATTCAAATGGCTGGTATTTATTTGCAGAGGAGGCGCAAGGACATAGCACTTTTTTTACCAACCTAACTCAGACTGACTTAGATAATCTTTTGATTGAAGGTCGCATTCAAAGCGGTCAGATGATACTTGTAATAACCCAAGGTAATGTCCGTCTTGATTTTGATCTTAGCGAAATCGAGATCGAAATAACAGCAAGAGAAATAGGTGTAGAAGTTCTAGAACCTGGTCGAGTTGAAATGAGGCTATATTTCACTGATGCACAAAATATAAATGTAGTTACGAGCTGGCATGAAAGGAGGTAAAGATAAATGGCTTTAACAATAGGTGAAAGAAGAAGAATTTTACATGAACTTGGTACTGATTCAAAAGATATAGATAACTTACTTGAATATACTTCAAATGTGTTTTCTTATAACCCTACTCCAGATAACGAGAAATTTCTATTACGATGGTTTCCTTTGCTAACAACATCCCAAGAAAAGGGGGCGGCTGTTGCTATCAATCAATACCTTGTTAGAAGCGATCTGCAAATTGATTTCAAAGAACCTGATGATGTGAAAATAGAGATTTTTGACTCTTTTGCTGGTAAAATTCCTATTATATCAGCACATTCAAATGATGATTTTGAATCATTAGTACAGAATATTGTTTTTAAAGATAAGCCCTATCCTCACATAAAGTCACAGGGTGCACAATTTGTTCATGGAAAGAACAACCGCTTTATTATATTGTCTTACAAACCTTATAGTAATACTCCAGCAGAAGTTATAGAATTAGATAGCGATCTTTGGAGAGAAAAATCATACACAATCCGAAAGTATCATGAATGTGCACATCTCTATACAAAACAGAATTTTGGCTCAGTTAAAAATAATTTACATGATGAATTAATCGCAGATTTTTGTGGAATTTGGGCTGCTTTCTCTGAATATCGTGCCGATTATTTTACTAGATTTTTGGCTCAAGGTAGATTGAAAATATACGTGGAAGGGTTAAACCCAACAAGTGTTACCGTTATAGAAAAATTAGCCAACACTGCAGCTACTTGGATTGAAAAGTGGTCAAAAAGTGATAATTTTACTCATCTAACTGAATTGGAACGCATTGACTTTTTATGTAAAAAAGAATTATTATCTTATGTTTATTAAATATATTTAAATACTGTAAATCAATGAAGGGATGATCATTATGCACATGAATTATTTTTCTACTGCAAGCGATAAATTGCGAAAACTAAAGCACACAAATATAATGATATTCGTTTTAATCTTAATTTTTAGCTCATTGACAAGCTATAGTTCCGCAGGCGAAGTTTCTGACTATATACCAGTGAGATTCGCAACTGAGAAACCTGATAGATATTTTCTTGAAAATCATAGTCTACCTAAAGGAGAATTACAATCACCTGCAGAAATACAGGCAAATATGCTCCAGCATGGACTTGTTGGCTTCGAAGATCATGACTTACTATCAGAATATGCGACACCAACAGATGTTATTGTTATATTTGAGAGGAGTCCAGCAGGTGTATTAGTTATTGAGAACGCCACAGATGGTGATTTTTTACCTTATAGTGATGCAGAACGAATTGTAGAAAATGAGCATATACATTTTAGACAGGAACTAGCTGCTCTATTCAACACACACGAAAACATTAGGACATCTGCTCCCTATGATATAACCCAAGAATATTCTAGAGTATTTGTTGGTGTTGCTATGACATTGCCGTCCAACATGATAACAAAAGTTGCCCAATTTGAGACTGTTCGACTAATAATACCAGATGAATCTCTATATATAGAAGAACCAGAACTTGCATCAATCACCTCTTTGCTAGGAGATCCCTTTGGTATGTCTCAAGGTCGCACTCGAATGAATGTACATGAACTTCATAACCGTGGACTTAAAGGTGAAGGTGTTGTTATAGCCGTGATTGATTCTGGAATAGATTGGAAACATCCCACATTTACAGGAACTTTCCCTACGATTGCACAAATGCAGCAGCGAAATCCTGAAATAACCAACGAGTATGGCATCAACATAGATGGCACTTACTATTTTGTTGGTCGTGACTTTATTCGCCTTTGGCCTGGTGGAAGCGGTGATGACTTACGAGGAAACCCAACACCTTTGCCACCTGGTGAACCAGGGAATGATCCGATGGAATTTTCACCTCATCATTTTCCAATCCGCGAAAACCCTTATCTAGTAGACAATGCTGGAAACACAGTAAACTACACCTCACATGGAACTCATGTAGCAGGAACGATTGTTGGGCAACCTGTTCCTACAGAAATTGATCTTTTAACTGGAGAAGCTATTTGGAACTTATCCCATACTATCTTGGGGGTTGCACCAGAATCGAGAGTTTTCCATTACCGTGCATTATTTGGTGCTACACCTACGTCTATTATAATGGCTAGCTTAGAACAAACTTACTATGACAGACCAGACATAGTTAACATGTCCCTTAGTGGCGGTTTAGCTAATCCGATGGCTATTCAAAATATTGCAATCAATAATTTAATGTTGCAAAATCCTAACAAAGTCTTTGTTGTCACAGCAGGGAATACTGGTCCTAATTTCTACACTGTTGCAAATCCAAGTGGGGCAACAGCGGCGATTACTGTTTCGAATTTATCTGAGGAGGAAGTATTAGTCAGTGCGAATTTAACTAGTAGTGACAATGTTAATACTACAGCAGTTCCTATCATGGGGAATCCAACTGCGCAGTGGATAATTAATGAGAATGGCAGTATTGCCAACACATTTTCTCGACTTGCGAGCAATGAGGGGGTATATCGTGTTTTTGCACTTCCTGATTTCGGAAGTGAAGCTGCAACAGGCAACGAGGATATTGATATCGGATCTGCTTTTGGTTCAGGACTTGCCCAATCATTTGTTGATTTACTTACATCTCATGATCCACAGTCACTATATGGGGCTTTTATACTTATAAGACGTCCAACAAATGACAATACAGCGCTTGAAAATGCCTCGTTAATTGCATTTGATCCAACGATAATTGGTGCACCACCAGGAATTTTTGATTTGATTGGTGGCGTTATTATCGTTGATGGGACAGCACCAAACAGAACGCAACCGAGAAATCTGTTTAGTCAGCCAAATATGGTTCCAACGCTAATGATTGATAATGAAAGTGGAAGGATGCTTCTCGAAAATATTTTAGCCAGCGATACTAATTATGCTACTTTTTCACTTAGCGGAGATTTAGTTCAACAAACACTAGCACCTTCATCATCTCGCGGACCAGTCATGCAAAGCTTTGAAATTAAGCCTGATATAGGTGCTCATGGAACTCATGTATTCTCAGCTGTACCACGATGGACACATGGTGGAGCAACTGCTAATTATCCAGGTTGGGAAGATATACCTTGGAGTAGTGCATATGATTTTAGAACTGGCTCATCTATGGCAGCACCTCATGTAGCGGGCGGTGTTGCACTAATGATTCAATATAGTCGTGAATTAGGCATGTCATGGGACAATCAGGAAATAAAAAGTCGCATCATGAATACTGCAATAAACTTAGATTATCCTGGTAATAACTATGGTGTGTTTGATGGTGCAAGACAGATGGATGTTTGGGCAGCGGTTCAAGCTGATACTGTTGTTTCGGTTAACTTCCCAAGAGTAGCAACAGTATTGGGACTTCCTTTTGAACAGCAACCATTTGAAACTGTAAGAACTGGCTCATTTAGCTTTGGCGGCTTCAATCGTTACCTTAGTAATAGTGAAGTGATGTCAGAAAGCTTAACAGCAACAATAACAAACC
>Ga0123355_10021734_pt1 | contig 10274 bp, 9 predicted proteins | sample TergutEmb28metaG_3_FD_89872 | JGI IMG/M metagenome (GOLD analysis project Ga0123355, IMG submission 89872) | Embiratermes neotenicus P1 segment gut microbial communities from Petit-Saut dam, French Guiana - Emb289 P1 | ecosystem: Host-associated > Arthropoda: Insects > Digestive system > Gut ... | reverse complement strand
CGCAAACGCATTCGTGTGGCTAAAGTCAAATTTAGCGTAGGGCAGCACGTGCGTATCAGTAAGTAAAAGATGAATTTTGCCAAGGGCGTTGAGCAGACTTTCTCCACGGAAATATTTCGCATCACGAAAGTTATAGAGAGACGACCGCGACCCGTCTACGGCTGGAGGATTTAAACAAGACGCCGATAAAGGGACAATTTTACGTGGAGGATCTCACACCTTTTCGCATCCCGAAAGAGACCAATTACAAGTTAGATAAAATACTACACATGCGAGTGAGACGCGGCATTCGGCAGTATCTCGTCCAGTGGAAAGGTTGCGTTAAGGATTTTGACTCTTGTATCCCGGCATCTAGCGTCAAGTACATCTGACATGACGTCACTTGATCAGAATAACTTTTACGTCACTCTGCTGAGTAATGCGTCGCGGGATATTTACGATCAGAATACACATGCAGATTTCACGGTTAAGGTAGCCCAGCATATAGACCTGGGTTTGACCTCCAGGTGGGAAGTGGGAGTCTGCGAAATTTCGTGTTCTTCATCTCCCGAATGGGGTAAGCCCAGCCCTACTCTAGCGTAACGTGATATCTTCGCAATTCCTGGGCGACAGCACCGTCCGTTGCATAAGGACGTTTCGGCTCTACCCAACGCCATTTGTCAGCAACAGTTTCGGAACGTGCAATACGTGCTGGTGGAACAGCGCAGGTATAGGGACATTCGAATCGAGTTGATGACGACCGTTGGTTCTGCACATCCCCTATGAGGGCAGCACTATGCCCACGAAAGTGGTGCTTCGTTTTCGCAAGAATTAGAAGTTGTAGATCTATATCAAACATGGCGTAGGCATCCACAATAGGACATATATTACAACGCATTCTCTAGAGACGTACTACCTCAATCAGGCGGGTCGTGGTCTCCCTCTGCTCCGGCGATCGGCCTCAACAATTCGGCTCCGCTCTACCTTCAGCGAGGGCATGGGATCAGCAGTTTCTTTGGCACTCTCTTCCGTTTCATGCGCCCCCTCCTGTGGACCGTGGGACGTACGGGTGGCAAGATCATTCGCGATATCGCGCACAATAAATCACCGGACGTGAGTGCCGAAGTAATATCGAAACATTTCCGCGATGCCGTCACCGAGACCACACGTCGTTTTGTCAGTAAACTGCGCGGTCAAGGCCTCAAACGTTCCAAGACGCCGAAACGTCGGGGAGGCAAAAAGACACCTGCTAATCGTTCCCGGGTAATAATAAGGGATATCTTCCCCTAGTCCTAATCTGTCACATCATGTCTGAAGCGAAGATAGCTTCCATTAATAGCGAGTTCGACATCTTCGCGCACAAACCCGTACAGACGTCTGTGCTTGGGACTATTGAGACCTCGTACAAACCTATCGCCCCCGTCGAACCAAATGATCTGGAATTTTTAATACCAGGCGACAAGGACAACTACATACGTCTCGATATCCAACTATATATCAGGGGTAAATTAGTCTCGGATTCGGGAATAATGTGGACGTTTCGGATCACACGGGCGTCACCAATAATTTGCTCCACTCTCTCTTCAGTCACTGTAGCGTCGTTCTGAATGGCACCGCAATCACACAATCGAGGCATCACTATAATTATCGCTCGTATCTAGAGACTCTCCTGACCTACGGCACCGATGCGACAGGCACACATCTCACGAACGCCTATTGCTATCGTGACACTGGCGACATGTAGCCATGTAATCCCACGTCTGCGACTGTGAGTGCCGTGACTAACCGAGGTTTCATCACACGCTGGGACAAACTTAGTGACAGTAAAATGTTGCAGCTTTTCGGACGGTTGCTCGTCCTTCTGCCGGGCGTGTATATTCAGATAAGATTGACAGAGGCCCGAACCTCGTTCTACATGGTGAGGAAAGAAGCCGACTCAAAGAACACTTTCAAATTTTTGGACGCCCAATTATTGGTGAAGCGCGTGAAACCTGACCCCGTCACACCGCTAACTCACGTTGCTACACTGAATACGTGATCTCTCGCACGTTACAACATGACGAGAGTCAAACTCAAGGAGTTCATATTCTCTGCCGGATCAAAGTCCCTGTCTATCGACAACGCCGTTTTGGTCTCCGTGCCGAAACGTCTCTTCTTCACCATAGTTAAGAATGCCGATTTTATAGGCACAGTGGACACGAACCCCTACAAATTTCGCCATTACGATATCAGGGATTTTTTGCTATTCGTGAACGGTAAACAATACATCAACGAGGGCCTATCTCTGGGCATGGATCATGAAACGACCTCGGTAATGGGTTATAGGACACTGTTCGAAGGGTCAGGCATACATCACTCCAATGCCGGACATCAGATAACACACGATATGTTCGTAAACGGCTATTTCATGTTACTCTTTGATCTCACACCCGATCAGGGCGCTTATGAGCCCCACACGTACCACCCCGAACAGGGCAATTTCAAGGTGGAGTTGAAATTCGCCAAGCTATTACTCGAAGCGATCACGTGCTTGCTCTTCCTAGAATTTGATAGTATCGTCCTCATTAATTTGGCGCGTAACGTCACGACCGACTACTAAAAGATGGACACCTTGAAGATACTTTGCACATTGCGCAATGTAAATTCTTTCCTTGACGTCTACGCTTCCGATCTTCTGCCACGTTCAATCACGAAAACTTGCACAGCCATAGTCAATGCCGATCCCCATAAAGAGGGAGGTTCACACTGGCTAGCCTTACACTTCCGCCCCAAATTTCGTATGCCTACTATTTTGCTTCGTACGGCATCGTACCGTTCCTGCCCGACATCCTGGCCTTTGAACACGTAACTGCACGACCTGGGATCGTAACAAGAAACAACTGCAAAGCCTGACTAGTGACGTCTGCGGCAAGTACTACTGTCTGTTTGCCCTGTAGAAGGATCGGGGCTACAGCAATTTGTGGCGATCTTCGGAACACAAGCAGACCGTTAGGTGGAGGAGATGTTTACGGCCGAATTCGGGGCTAAGATGCCTCGTGGCGGTTGGGGTCAATGCTGTCACAGCTGTCTATAAAAGGTGAGTATTTTGGACGTTTCTTTTCATTCCTAAACATGGCTGTGAAGTGTGGAGATGCCGTTGTCGATTGCGAGTTCTTGCGTCGGCGGCAGAATGAGACGGTCTTCAAGGAAATGTGCGTGGCCAGTGCCATAGCTTCCGAGACGTTCCGTTTCAAATCGCTCTACAAGATAGCCGATCATGGATCGATAGAGAGCGGCATTAATTGGATGGACGGCCACATTGAGTAGAAGGAGTTGCACACGATTCTCAATGAGGCAGTGGCAGGTTTCGCCCACCTCTACGCCTACGGCATCACGAAATGCACGTTCCTAGCCGGACTGACTTGACGGCCGATCCATAACCTAGATGATGTCAATTGTCCACCACCAGACTCTTTCAATCACGAGCACTGGTGTACCGTGCATTGCCACAGATTTCTCAAATACTCTTGCGCAAAAAAAACTGCGCCTTCACTCTACGATTGGTTGATGTACTATCTGCAGGAGAAATATTTCGTCCAATGCCCAGCCGATATGAAACGTCATACTGCCGATTTTGTTGCAGCCCTATAAATTGGCCATGTACATCGCCCGCCATGTCACTCCTGCTACGATTGCTACTAGACGCAGACGAACAAACCCAGTTGTGCCAAGCGCGAAGCGGCCGGCGTTACGTCAGGAGTGGGAGGTGGAGCAGCTGCCCACCACTCCCGACATCTGTACCTACTGGCCCCCCAATCCGGCCTTCGATCCCAAGCGGGTCCTGCTGCGTCGCATGTTCTTCATTAACGAAGACAAGACCAAGTACGTGTCTGTCGGTTATTACCCTGCACGCGATTATCAACCCTTGGAGGAATTCGGCGCCATTCGGAGGGGCGGATCCAAGTCCCTCATTCTCTCCGACGAACAAGTCGCTCCTCTGGTGGATTGTCTGCCTGCTATACGCGACTCCATGTGTGTCGGCGGGGACCGAGTCGTCATCAAATGCGAGAGTGGCAACTTTCGCCTCCACACCCCCAAGAAGGCACGGATCGGCCAGGCTGTTTGTGGGCACGGAATACAGAAGCCTGACACAACCTGACATGGACTATCTGGTGAGAGTTTTCCACATCCTACAGCAACAATTGCGCGATTATTTAAGCGCTCTGCCGGACGTGTTGTCCTACGTGATATCGTCCTTAGCTTCAGCAACTTATGTTGAACCTCCGCCTAATGCAAATTACCCTCGAATGTACGAGGAGCTTGTAACTTTTGTGTAATAAACAGCACATTGTAGCTGAATGTTGTTTCATTTATTGCACTAAACCATCTCTATCTTGGCACCAATCCCTGCAGGGCCTGTGAAGGAGCAGCATCTCGGGAGGCAGCGCCACCTGGAAACACATCTCTCTCTCAGTGGCTGGAGGGGTTGGCGAGACGTGGCTCAATCAGAATCAAAATCTAATTCAAAATCTTCAAAAATTCTGCATGAACTTGCGTGATCCAGACGCGATTTTTCTTTATTGCACATTCCAAACACAATTTCGGAGACTGCTGATTTTAAAGAAGGGGTTGCATGCAGTACAACACATGTACATTTCTCTGGTTTTCAACAGCCTACATCATAGTAGAAGTGAGGGTTGGCAAGCATGCATCCGCAGTTGCCACAGCACCGTGTGGTGTCGCCTACCATTTCGGCCAGGAAATGCCGTACGCATACAATTTTATCGCCCAAAGTTAGCGATGGTAATACTACTATTGCATAATTGGTGCAATAGAAGTCAAACGTGGTCCATACGTTATAATTTAAATCTATGTTGGACCACAGATCGCAGGCTATGACACTATTTACAATCACTACTTGGAGGTTAATATCATCACCTCCGTGCCTGATAAAATAGCGTGCCGCATTACCAGGCACGGACCATAGTGGATCTATTTCAAAGTCTACACCCCAATGCAAATTTAGGGGTAGGTTGCTCTTGCAAGAGCACGGCAATTTCGGAGGACAACGTTTGAGACCTAGCTATGTAGAGGGCGAGTGAATTAGGGCGAGATGCTAATTTGCCCGCTCTATACATGTCATACTCGCCCACAATTGTGCAACAGAGGCCCATCGAATGGCATAGCCATAAAATAACCTCGGTAATTCGATCCTCACCCCTAGGCTCATATTCATTGAGTCACGTCGCATTTCCCAACATGCCCTGAACGATCTCTTGGCTGTCCGTAAAGCCGGTGGTGCCCTCGAATATTAGCCAAGACATTACCCTAAAACAGCGCAGATATCATACTTATTTTCTGCCTTTTCCCGCGGATCCACACATACATGCATTTAATACTAGTTCAACTTACCTTTCTGCGTCACGGTAAGTGGGCGGCAGAAGTGGTGAATGGACGGCACGGCGGCAGCAGTGGACAGTAGCAACGTACACGGCGGCAACAGTGGACAGTAGCAGCGTACACGGCGGCAGCATTGGTGGTAGCAACGGCAGCAGTGGTGGGTGGTCGGCGGCAGCAGTGGTGATATTACAGCAGCGGTAGCAGTGGTAGAAGCAGAGGTGCGAACACAAATAACTTACATATGACACTCCTAACGTACTTATACTCAAGCATATGTCTAAAGCACCACACACACGCGCACTCATTTTCCTTTGTTCCATATTTGCGTGTCGGAATCCGCTTCGCGAATCGTTGGTACTGTTAGGCACGAATGCATTGTCAGCACTGTGCACACAGGGGTGCCCGGCCTCAATGTACCGGCTAAGAACTTTTCAACACATCGGCTAAGAACTTTTCTACACAGGTTATGTACTTTTCAGCACTTCGTTTCTCAAGCTAGAACCTTTTCACACTGGCTTGTAGCACTTATACTTTACAGCAACGAACGTCCTACATCTGTGTGATTGCTAGCTACAACTTAAAAATTTTGGACCGACATTGCAAGTGCCCCCAAGTCTGAACATGTATGCTAACTTCCCGCTAGGTGTATGATGTCATTGTGAGTCCGAGGGAATCGAATGATGTCATGCTGAGTCCGCATGATGTCATCCACGTGCTGCACTGAAGCGAAAAGGTGATCTCACTACTACTGATAACCGGAGCTCGCGCGCATGTAACTGAGTAAGCTCGGACCTTTCTTACATTGACTCCGGTTACCTAATTGCGTCCTAATTTAACCCTGGCTGCTGAGAGCAACACTATACCTTACCCACGCTACTTAACAAACCTCACGGCGGCATCACGGCGAACACTCACTTCGACAACAGACATTTTTAACCGCACCGAGGCTCCAGCAAACTCCTGTGGGTTTAGGCAGGCGCCGTTCCTTACACAACTGGCGCCATCTCGCGGCCGGCACCACCCGGACCTACGCCATGTTGGGTGCATACACACGGCGACACCGCTAATTCGGCCAAAGAGCATAACCTTAGGTTTACACTAACATGCATAAAATTAGGTTACGACACGACGTTTCGGCAACATAACTTTAGGTCTATTGCAGACGTTTCGGCGGCAAAGAGTATAACCTTAGGTTTACACCAACGTGCATTACCTTAGGTTAACTTAACACGCATTACCTTAGGTTTATCCTTAACCTAACATGAATTACCTTAGGTTCCGACGTTTCGACAGCATCCACCTAACATGCATAAACTTAGGTTTTTCCTGCACGAAGTTTCGGCATAAACTTAGGTTTAAACCTAACATGCATAACCTTAGGTTTATCCTTAACCTAACTTGCATAACCTTAGGTTTATACCGCACCACGTTTCGGCATAAGCTTAGGTTTCCACCTAACATGTATAACTAAGTTTTTTCTTAAACTAACATGCACAACCTTAGGTTTATCCTTAACCTAACATACACAAACTTAGGTTTATCCTTAACCTAACATGCATAAGTACGCGATGTTTCGACTTGAAAAAACAATGCCTTCTTCAGGGTGTGTAGGGGCGTGGAGGCGTAGGGGGCGTGGAGGGTTCAGGGCGGACTATACCTCCATAGGGTACTACCGCCATATAATACAGTAAATTGCAGTTACGGGACAGGCGGACAGGCCACAGGTCACAATATAATACAGCGCAGGGGAATTACGGTACAGGCGTACAGGCCACAGATCACAATATTATACATTACATGGCAGATACGGTACAGGCCTACAGGCCACAGATCTCAATATAATGCAGCGCATGGCAGTTACGGTACAGGCGGACAGGCCACAGATCACAATATAATACAGTACATTGCAGTTGCAGTACAGGCGTAAAGGTCAGAAAACAATATAATACAGCGCATGGCAGTTACGGTACAGGCGGCCAGGCCACAGATCACAATATAATACAGCGCATGACAGTTACGGTACAGGAGTACAGGCACAGATTACAATATAATACAGCACATTGCAGTTACAGTACAGGCGTAAAGGCCAGAAAACAATATAATACAGCGCATGGCATTTACGGTACAGGCGGCCAGGCCACAGATCACATAATACAGTGCATATCAGTTACGGTACAGGCGGACAGGCCACAAATCACAATATAATAGAGCGCAAGGCAGTTACGGTACAGTCGGACAGGCCACAGACCACAATATAATGCAGCGCATGGGAATTATGGTACAGGCGGACAGGCCACAGGTCACAATATAATACTCTACATGACAGTTACTGTACAGGCGTACAGGCCAGAGATCACAATATAATACAGCGCATGGCAGTTACGGTACAGGCGGACAGGCCACGGATCACAATATAATAGAGCGCATGCCATTAACGTACAGGGGGACATGCCACAGATCACCATATAATACAGCGAATTGCAGTTTCGATACAGGCAGACAGGCCGCAGATTACAATATAGTACAGTAAATTGCAGTAACGGTACAGGAGGGCATGGCACAGATCACAATATAACACAGAGCATGGCAATTGCGGTACAGACGGAGAGGCACACATCACAATATAACACCGCACATGGCAGTTACTGTAAATTCGGACAGGCCACAAATCACAATATAATACAGCGCATGTCAGTATTGTACAGGCGGACAGACCACAGATCAAAATATGATAGAGCACATGGCAGTTACAGTACAGGCGGTCAGGCCACAGACCATAATATAATACAGCGCAGGGCAGTTACTTTATAGGCGAACAGGCCACAAGTCACAACATAATACAGCGCATGGCAGTTACGGTACTGGCGTTCAGCCACAGATCACAATATAATACAGCGCATGTCAGTTACCGTACAGGCGGACAGGCCACAGTTCACAATATAATACAGCGCATGGCATTTAGGGTACAGACGAGCAGGCCATAGATCACCATATAATACAGCGCATGGCAGTTACGGTACAGGCGGGCAGGCCACAGATCACAATATAATAAAGTACATGGCAGTTAAGTTATAGTCGGACAGACCACAGATCACAATATAATACAGCGCATGCGCACCGTACGGCGGGTTTGTAAGGGAAAAATATCTGAAAAAGAATTTGTAAAATTGTTATTTTTTTCTGTCATGTTATTTACTCGAACGGGCGTAGGTATTGCTTTAATTTTGTTTCGTTCAATTTCTGATATCCAACTTCAGTGTATTTTCACATTATCTTCCTCTCTGTTGTTAAAGATTACTAAATGCGCCTACACAAAACTTAAAATATTTTCAAAAATATTAGCCTTATTTTAACCAAACCCAATTTCTTACCCCCATTCCTATTGACATTTCAATCACTTTCTTTGCTAATGCATTTATGCACAATTTAATCCCACAACTTTCAGTCTTACCCATTGCTATACCGAAACTGTTGTACCGCTTAATTTTGTGAATGTCTGTACTAGCAAACCTGACTGTGTTCTTGTGTCTGTACTAGCACATCTTCCTGTTTTTCAGTGTCTGTACTAACACACATTGCTGTGCTACACATGTTCTGTACTATCAAAAATACCTCTGCTACAGGCTGTCTGTACAAGTACACCACGTTCTGCTACACATTGTCTGTACAATCACACCTCTCTGTGCTAAAAACTGTATGTTCTAGCACAGAATCCTCTGCAAACAGTGTCTGTTCTAGCACACCTCCCAGTGCTACACAATGTCTATATGAACACACATTCCTGTGCTGGGTAATGTGTGTACTAATCTCACTTTCCAGTGCTACTCTATGTCTAAACTAACACACCTCTATGTGCTGTACAGTACCTGTATTAATTCACCTCCCTGTGCTACAAACTGTCTGTACTAGCACAAATCTCTTTGCTACAGACTATCTGTACTGACAAAACTCACTTTGCTACAGACGGTTTTTATAACACATCTCGCTGTTTTACACACTGCCTAAACTAGCACAATTCCCTGTGCTGCACCATGTCTATACTAGCACAACTAGGTATGCTACAGAATGTCATTACTAGCACATGTTCCTCCACTAAGACTATCTGTAAAGGCACACCTGTATGTGCTACACACAGTCAATTTTAGCACACCCTCATGTGCTGCAAACTGTCTCGCTTATTGTTAATTATCTCTTATATCCGAAATGCAACTTACATTCCCACACTCTCCCTCTACACAAACCACCATCAATACAATTTATATTCCAAAACACTCCCGCTACACAAAACAATCTCAATTCATTTTTCATTCCAAACCTCTCACTCTACACAAACCAATCTCATAACCATTTACATTCCAACCCACTCCTCTACACAATCCAATCTCAATTCAATTGAAATTCCATAGCTCTTCCTTTCACAACCCACTGTCAATTCAATTAATATTACAACCCTCTCCCTCTACACAGTCCAATCTCAAATCAATTTTCATTCTAACCATCTATCTCTAAACAACCCACTCTCAATACAATTAAATTCCAACCTTCTCCTTCTAAATAACCAACTCTCAATTCAGTTCACATTCCAAACCTCTCCCTCTACACAACCCACTCTCAATTTAATTTAAATTCAAACCCTCTCACTCTACACAACCCAAATTCAATTCTATTTAAATTCCAACCCACGTCCTCTACAAAACCCACTCAATTCAATTTACATTACAAACGTCTCCCTCTACACAACCCACTGTCAATTCAATTTAGATTCAAACCCTATCCCTCTACACAACCCACAAAATTTACAATTTATATTCCAACCCTCTCATTCTACACAACCCACAAACAATTCAATTTACATTCAAACACTCTCCCTCTACACAACCCACTCACAATTCAATTTACATTCCAACACTCTCCCT
>Ga0123355_10021733_pt1 | contig 10274 bp, 2 predicted proteins | sample TergutEmb28metaG_3_FD_89872 | JGI IMG/M metagenome (GOLD analysis project Ga0123355, IMG submission 89872) | Embiratermes neotenicus P1 segment gut microbial communities from Petit-Saut dam, French Guiana - Emb289 P1 | ecosystem: Host-associated > Arthropoda: Insects > Digestive system > Gut ... | reverse complement strand
CCCAAAAGGATTAATTATATAACAGAAAGGGAGGTGACAAAATAGAATAAACCTTTTTATTAAGTACATGTCATAAAATATTATGAAGCCACGTTACGAGGCTGTGATTCATATGAAAAGAGCTTTAAGAGCCACGTAGATAAATGAAGAAGTCTGGTGTTTTTCCTCGGCGGTTGTCGCATCCATAATAGAAGGCCGCGCTGGATTAATTGCCCAGCATCTACTGAATTATATGTACAATGATACAGTGTGTTATGAGAGTGGCGCTGTGTTTCCAGGAACTGTAATCTTTCAGACCATTTACTCTTCCCACCAAGCCATCAAGTTTCTACTACAAAGCGAGGTTATATACAGACTTCAGCACTGAATTTCTCGTTACAGCCATATTGCCATCACACACCATAAATCAGTTCCTTGTTCCTCGAAGTTTTATCCATAAACTTGACATGTCTCTTTATTGAGAAGTGGGCTGTTCCATTACTTGAGATTATAGTCTTTAGCTCTTTGTTCGCTCTATATTATCCAACAAGACGGTTGTAACCGGATTTTTGGAAAACCCAACTCTCTGGAGAGACTAATTTTATTTCCCGCACAGGAAATTCCACGTGGTAAGAATTATACATTTCCACACTTTTGCGAAAAATAATATAAATTAATTGAATTTATATACATTATAAGATACATTTATTATATCTAACATACATGTTATAGTTACATCATGCACCTGGTATATCTTTCTATATGATGTGTTGTATTTTATAGTATAACGTTATAGAAAACTTTTGGGTTTTATCAGGAAAGATTTGGGAAAGCAAATGAATCCTGTTTGGTCTTTAAGGCAAGATTCGAACCGTGTGTATTCGTGATGTTAATCATGAAGTGCAGTCACTTCATTACGACTGTCTGTGTTTCTCGAGGTTCGTATTTCTATCCCCGAATATCTCTCTACTTGTCATTACATTCATTGTGTTTGTGTAGAATTATCGACGGCAGATTTGCACAGTAAGCTGAGAACAGGGATTTGCATTGTTAAAATACAAAATAATTAGGTAATTACTGTAAACGGTAAACCCTTTAAAGCACAGTGATTAATACAATTTTCCACCTGAATCGACGTTACAGCTCTGCATGTTTACCCATAGCGCATTTGTGTGTTTCTTTTGATTCCCATAAGAAACCTCGATTACACGTATTTCTGAGGTTTCGAGTCTTCTGAAATGTTACACTGTGTCGTTAAGATCAGAGATTCCGACGTTTCGGAAGATCTTAGTGCCCTCAGAGTTAAATAATCCAAGAAACATCATCTTTTTGGACAGTTCGATGTGACTGTGAATAACAAAAATGTAGCCGCGATTATTTCCCTAAACAGCATTAAGTAATCTGCATGGTTTTTTATAAAATAGAAATAGAAAAACATAATATATGTATCAGAAATATCTCAGATATTAAAGAATGTCTAAACGGCCTACTTTACACAAACATGTGTTTATTCATAAATAGCAACGTATTTTTAATTCCAAGCTTTTACCGTCGTATTCTCTCCCCGTACAAAATGGCGTGCCTGATATACACATTTTAATTAAAATAGTATTGATTTTATCTGCTTCCAAAGTTTTTGCAAGTTTTGACGTTTGAAAGCTTTGAGAAGATAATGACTTTAGTCCTTTGGTAGGCTAATTAATTACTTCACTTCAGTAACTCTACCCTCAGCTGTCTCGCACTCCATGTTCCCTTTATCCTAGTCAGCCTGTGCTGACTGGAATTATGTTAGGTCCTTTGAAAGAAACCTGAATTTGTTCTCTCGACTCAACACAGGCCTAATTAGCTGCCTGCCGAGTAACAGATTTTAATAAGAAATTTTACACCTTTTAAGGAATTCTGTATTTATTGCCACATTCGAAAAATCCGCCACTGACCAAGATCAACCTAGCTAGTCCACATAATATCTAGCCTGTTTTTTTTAATTAACTTTATTATTATAGACTCATTTACGCTTGTATGTCCTCTACTATTTCTTTTCTTAATTTTCCCAACCACATTTTCATGTATTTATCATCTCTCTCTCACTTGGTATCTGCCCCCTCACTTCTTCTTCTTTGATTTGATCACCCTAATAATATGTAATGGAGAATAAAAATGCCTAAACTTTACATTCTGTAATCTCTTATTACTTCCTCCCTCTAGGTCCAACTAATCTTCTCAGCACTCTGTTCTCAAACATCTAAAGTCAAACCTCTTACTCTTACCTCAGTGTGTGACATCTTTCATATAAAAATGAGAAAATAAAATTACAGTTTCATAAATTGTAAAATTTATAATTTCCGAATACAAACTGGGAGAGAGTATATTTCGGAGCGAATAGTAGGAGGCTTTTATATATTTCCAAGTTTTTTTTTATTTACGTTAGATTTCCTCATAATCATCAAAATTGAGTTCGGATGGAAGTATGAAGTATTTTCGAATAAATATTTCATTAAATTAATTTATTTGACCTTCCATAAATTACTATTTATACTCTACGATTCTTTGCATACTTTGAGTACACAGGCCATTCGATATTCCAGAATATTCTTGTTCAGTCATTAGCAACTTTCAGGCAAAGGGTTCAGCACATCTCTGTCGGCGGTTCACATTGGTCTATTGAGCATTTAGTATATTGTTTAAATGTATCAATACCAAAATAAATTAGCCCAGTTTTCCGTACGTAGAACACAATTAACAAGATGATAATGTCCTTATTATCTAATACGTTAAGTAAATTAGTTTTGGTAAAATGGCAATTAACAGCCTTCAAAATATGTACCTGATACTGTTATAACTTCTTACAGTCTTCGAAGCTGGTGTTTTAAAAGCTAATTATTTTCTGCGCGTATAACAAATTAAAAGTAAAAATAAGAACACATTTTCGCATTTTATGTATATAATTAACAGATATTTCGTCATATATGTGATATACGAAAATTAATGTCCTTGGAAACCTGACGGCCCTTCCAGCGTCAGTTTCATTGCTGTGTTCCGATGCGATGACGTATCCGAGTTTATCAGCTGTCTGTGTGGGGATAGCGGGAGTATGTTGCTATTTATTTTAAGGCAAGTTTCATTTTCACTCATTAAACTTAATCATAGTTAATTATTTATACACAAGACACCTAAAGCATCGTGGTTACTACTTATGTCACGTTCTTAAGACAAAGATACAGCCCATATTTTATACAGTGCATATTTAATGTTAATAAAAATCCAACCAGATGCAACAGTATGCAGATATTTATTTACTGCAAAGTCACTCTACATGTTTCGGGTGTCACAGCACCCATCATTAGGAGCACTAAAAGCTATAACCGCAGCCTGATCAGGCCATGTTGGAGGGAAGTAGCTGTACCGATATTATGACCTGTACCGGAGGCTGCAGTTACAGTTTTTAGTGCTCCTGATGATGGGTGCTGTGACACCCGAAACATGTAGAGTGACTTTGCAGTAAATAAATATCTGCATATTGTTGCATCTGGTTGGAATTTTATTAACATTGAATTACTGTGCACGAAACCATGAGCTTAAAAAACAGTACATATTTATTTGTCGTAAGATTTTTAAAATAAACAGCAACTATTTTCCGAAACCTTACTAACAGCGCCGGGAAAACACCATCTATGCACTGGCGGTCGGGGTCGGTTTTCCAGTACTGTCAGAGACATTTCTCTTTAACCTATCCAGACCGATTCTGCGGTCGATTCGGCCTCTCCGCTTAGGTGGAGAACTTACTCGACAGTAAAGCTATTGTAACGTGAATCAAATCTCTCATTGCTAACAAAATCAGAGATTTTGAGTACGTGGAACTATATCTCCGTTCTGTTTCGTTCTTTTGTCCTGATGTTTAATTACAGGGAGTGTTAAATGTACTTTTATTAGTAGAACCAATAAGAACATACAGCGTAAAGATAAAATAAGGGCAGATTAATTAGAGAACTCGCGCAATAATTGTGTAAGAGTGGTGTAAAGGAAGAGACTGCCTTTATTAACTGTGTGAATGTCTCCAACTACAAGCACGTTATTGACTGGACTGGAGACACTGAAAGTGTATTCATACAGAAATATAGAAAATCATGTACATGTGAATGTTAATCTTCTGCCTACTGATTTTTATTTCTTAGTAAACAGCTACTAGTACAGCAGGTGTGAGTTCCACCGAGTTTCCTGTTCAGTGACGAAAGAAACTTTTCCACGAAGGGTGAAGCGGCTTAGGCGTAAAGTTGAACAAGCGTGTCCTACTTGTACCGAGTTCTGGACAGGGTAGAGCTACAGGGCTTATCGCCACTGCCACATATAACTTAGTGACATACACGGGAAAAACTTCGCCTTTACTAACTTTCATTACTCTATATGGGTTAAAATACATAAAACAAAAGAGATTCTTGAACATAATATGTCATTATGTTTTTTTCTGCTGGTCGTCTGTAAGAACTTCATTATCATTATAATCTTTGCCGTATTGCGCAATGACCTCGTCTTTCAGAAAGTGAAGCTTCCACTGCCTTAAACGCCAGTATTGTGTACTAAATGTACTTAGCTTATATTTTCTGGTGGTATAAAAGTCGTTTCTCGCACGTAATAGTCTCTAAAAATTAAGCATAGAGAAAATTGCTAGGTGCTACCATATTATTATGGGACTCAGTTAATGGAGATTTAGGCAAACAGATGTATCCATGTGTGTTTTGATGATGGCCTGTTTCCAGCACTCGACTGCGTTGAGCACCGTCCGTCTTGTCACGATGTTGTAGGATTGTAATGATTAGGGAAAACGCTATTTTCAGGGTCGTTGCCATTTCAATTTTCATCCCTACAAATTCATTTTCAAAATCTGAATATAAGGACTTGATCTTCTTGTATTAGTGCCTTGGGTAAAGAGGCTTGACGTTGTAACTCGATTCGTCTGTGCACCGTTATAATTCGGTACTGAGATGTACCTTTACGTTTACTTCAATCCCTTTATAAAATTGAATTAATTTATTTTGAAATTGGATTCAAATATCAGTGAATAAAGACAGAAGCTTTCTTCGCTCGATGGCGGCATCTTGGCGAAAGTAACTAGTGATGGGAAACAATTAGAGTTAAAATTATAGTCACTGGAATTAAATAAAACAGAATTTTAAACTTACACTGAGTGGCGACAAAATAAAAGTATTTAAACATGCACATGAAATTAATAAAGAAGTGTAAAATATACTGGAAGATAATGGCTGGATTAGGTCATAAAATTTTACGATCAAGAATTACAATAACAAGGAAAAGAAAGACGCGACAAGATCATAACAAGAAGGAGGACGCTTTTGGAGGCGGCTAAAATTTAGTGAAAGAAGACATTGAGGAATTAGCTGAAAAAGAAAATTTATCATTTGGATCAGGTTCAGATGGCTTTATGTATTGCAAAGACGTAGGATCTGAAATACATAACGTCTTTTTAGAAAATATGCCTATGCCTGGAATGTCAGACAAGGAAATTCTATCTCTTTTGATCCTGAAGTACTAATGTTTATTTGAAGACTCCGTAATTCGTTCTGTGTCGAATTTTCAGTAATAATCATAATGAACCTACTTCGTATTTAAATCTTATGATGATTTTAATCTCTGCATCGGACATTTCTACATATGTTAGATCTCAACAATTCTGTGTGCACCGCAGGAGTTGTCCCCTCAATTTTTGCAGTTATTTCAACAGTACAAATTCAGTGGTAGAACTAGAGAAGTGGCATAGTGAATAAACAAACCCGGGAGTCTACAATGTGACGTTGCGAAGCGTGCCTTTCAGTCGGAGACGGCTCGGCGAATGTTTGTTGGATCCTGCAGATAGAAGGGGGCGAGAATTTGAGCTGGACGTGGCCCAAGATGGCACCCCAGCTCTTGAATGGCTGCCAGAGTAATATTCACTGCGGACATTGTATCACCAAATGGAATATCGCATATTCCCATAACCCAAAGCGCATTATATTTCATTTGAAAAAAAAGGACACATCCACTTCATTTTATTAAAATGCCTTTCTTTTGAATGTTTTTATAAAAACACTTCTTTGTAACATTTTCGGTATTAGTTGTAAAGTATGAAGAAATTCGAAGATTAGGCTATTAATGCAGATATGACGATAATAAAGAGGAAACGAAATTTTTATTCAAAACTTTGCAAATTTTATCAGTCTGTTACACCATTAAATCTTTCTTATCTGTAGTGAATTAATCTATGAGACTTCATTTCACTTCAAAACTCTATAATTTATGAACCTTGTTTAATATTCTAACTCCTTGAGAAATAAAAGACCACCTTGATGTCACTTGCTATTTTATTTCACTTCTTATGTACTCAACATGTTTCGGACATTAATATACCCATCATCAGGAGCTTGCGACTGTGCTGTTGAATTACCACATCCGTCGTTTTGTTCTCGGTTCGTTACTTGTTGGAGATTTGGTGCGACTGGGTTTGAGTGGTGTCCGTGTTGCAGGCTGAAGCCTGCAACACGGACATTCTGGTGATGGATATATTAATTTCCGAAAAATATTGAGCACATAAGAAGTGAAATAAAATAGCAAGTGACATCAAGTTGGTCTTTTATTCTTCAACTATCAAAATGATGCACGTCCCAATAAACATAGGATTCTAATTTCTTGTTGCATTGTGTATTGTATTGAATGCGTTGTATTTTACATAAATGATAGGTGGTTGAATTCGAGTATGAAATCTTGTTTCGTATCTTCTTGACACATTGCATGAATTTTGGTATTTATATGCCTTTCTTAATCATGGAAAAGTTCTGCAGATTTTTATAGATCAGGATACGGTTTATAATACCAGCTCTGTAGCAGTTTGTAGATCCCTCCACTACAGACGACTGACATGTGCGTTGCGCTCAAACTTTAAACCTCCAAATGACTCTTACAGCACTCTGTTTCATACAGGGTTTGTAATTAATACAATATGCAGGATGTCGTCAAGGCAGGTGTTTACAATAAAGAGAGGTGTAGCAGTTCTGACAACGCCAGCATGTATGCTACTGCCACTGGGAATATTAGAATGGTAACGCATTCTCTGTGTGCTGCGTAAGTCTCAGCACTCAATATGACCACTTTCTACAATGCCATACATGGCGTCGCTTAAATAGCAAAACGAAAGACTTATTTTAGGCAAGGCATCCCCGTTGTGTTTAAATATACTAGTAAATAAAATAAATGTATATTAAGTCTAAACAAAACTTTATCTAGAAGTAATTATCAACAAAATGTTGCGGCTATAAAAGCCATCTTCAGTTTAAGCACATAATCATAATAGGAAATATATATTGCAATGCCTTGAATGGTATGGACGGTATCTCGCCTTGTATGAAGACGGAGGTATTGTAAGATGTATCATACATTAAAATTGGGGTTTGAAGTTTAAGAAATTTGTAATTAAAACTTCAAAATTTTCAAGTCATATTTTAAGATGAAAATGATCTTCTATGTGGATGTGAGAAATATACCACTTGCTTGCTCTGCCCACTATTTTTAAGTTCTTCCGCTAGCCTACATTTCAACATTTGATCATTATGAATCTTTTGCTGTCTTAGATGTCACATCAACGGGATTCAATAATTCAATATTCTATTACCTCTTTGGAAAATGTTTAAATTACACTTTACGTTGATATCAACTTTGAAAGTAAGGTTTGTTTCCTTATACCCTTAAAACAAAAAAGTGATAGCTCAATAATGAACTGGAAAAATACGAAAGAAATCGGCAGAGAAATTTAATAAGTTGCTATACTAATGTATGGTTGAACTGACTAAGGAAGACCACGAAAACATAAACTCAGAATGACGTGTCTCCGGAATCTACCGATTACGAAGCAGACCACAATTCTTATTTTTAGTCGAGGACATACCGTTGTTCTTGGATTCTAAAAGTAAAACAAAATGATTTAAAGTTATCCTCAAAAAACAACAGTTTATAAGTATCAGTATTTTATTGTGGCAACATATTTCGGTCTTATTAGACCATCATCAGACCAGCATTTAGAGATATGAGATACAAGTTTGACATTCAGATGACCGTGCATCGTAATATATTCTTACAATAAAAGCCAACGAGATGCACTATTTCTCAAATTTATTTTGATACAGAACTCTATATGTTTCGGACAGATCTACTGTCCATCGTCAGGAGTCTCAACACTGTATACACAGCACTAGGCATTTGTCAGGCTATTTAAGTTGACTCTCTGCTAGCAATGTCAGGACCCCGCTAGCAGACAGTCATCATAACTGCATAACAAATGCCTATTGCTGTGTACACAGTTTTGTGACCCTTGATATCTGTCCGAAACATGTAGAGGTCTGTAACAAAATAAATTTGAGAAATAGTGCGTCTTGTTGGTTTTTATTATACTAATATATGAGGTACAATTTTTTTTTTAATTTTATAATTTTAAACTGTTTCTTATATGCACCTTGTAAGTAATATGGGAACCCACAGTACATGATATGCACTGATTGTACCTCATATCTCTGAATGCTGGTCTGAAGACGGTCTAATATGACTAAAACATTTTGCCACAATAAAATACTGATATTTATACACTGTTGTTCTATTTTGACGGTAACGTTATTTTTTTTTACTTTTAGATAACAATTCGCTTGCGATGTTCAGTAAATTAATTTTGTTATAAATTTATCTTATTTTAATTTCGAAATATATAGTTACACCTATTTGTAGGCGTACTTATCATTTCTTGTGTTGCTAATCTTCTGTTTCACGTAGTGAGCATTTTGAACTGTTTTTATGTGCTATTTACGTTAAATTTTCAACTTACGTATTCAGTACGTTGAATGCTATTTGACGCACATAGACATTCTCATAGTCTCATTAATTATCGTGTTTCATTTGTGACGCTATTTTAAACCTGTGATTCGAATTAAATCGTACTGTTGTTCTTCTAATTTGTTTTGTTTGCTTCATTTCAGAGCTTTGTCGCGGTTTAGATGATTGATATTTATGAAGCTTACTGCATGATCATTTTTATTTTAGCATGAAAATGGTATTCGTAATGAATTTGGCACGTCCTTTTGCAAATGGTTTAACACACTATATTTAACAATGCTTTAATGCAGTGGTTTTCAAGCTGCGTTCCTCGAAACACTGCAGTTCCGCTAACGAATTTTAGACTTTTCGTAAGCAAATTTTCTTTATAATAAAAGTGGTAAATATGATTTTATTGACCATTAATTATTTTCCTGCATAAATTGGTGCACAGGCGGTCTTGTCTTTTTCCTTTCAATGTACCTAACCAACAATATTTTTTGCAAATATTCTTAGACATTATGCGTCTATTTTCAAAGCAGTTCACTTTTTAAAGTCTGAAAAATTTTTAAATTTTCTATTTAGCATTTTTCTCTTATCCTTAAGACCACATGTTCGAATCTCGGCTTGGAGACTGATATATTAACTGCAGTGTCCTTGGTTTTCTTAGTGTATACATGAATATTCTATCCTGATCCTTAAGCTGACTATGAAGGTTGTTTTTCGTGATTTTGCGCTTCGTCATTCGAAATCATACTAAAGTTCGCAGGTATGTAAGAGGTACAGATTTCAAAGCATTTTTAAAACCTCAAGAGAAAAGAAATGACTCCAACACACTGGAAGCTTATAGGCTGCAGCATGGCCGCTCCCTCAGTTGTTTTATTGTCCGTCATTATTCTTCGGCCAACATCTCGTTCCGCTTTATTTCCTCAAGGAATAACATGGCAAGGGGTTCAAAAATGTTGTTATGTTAATTTCGTTACTTTTTTGAAACTGCTAAGCCTCTAATTGGGGGAACTGAAATTTCGTATGTCGGGGGTAGTTTGTTATCTACTCCGATTATCAGAACTTGACATTCCTAGTACAAAAAATACCGAAATGTATTTTTTAAACTCGTGGTTCCGTGCATCGTAATTCAATGTGAATAAAAATCCAACAGATACAACAATATGTAGATATTTACTTACTGCAAAGCTACACTACATGTTTCAAGTGTCACAGCACCCATCAACAGGAGTATTAAAAACTGTACCCGCAGCCTCCGGTACAGGTCATACTACTTGTACCGCTACTCCCCTCCAGCGTGGTCTGATCGGGACTGGTTTGTGCGAGTCGAGTCGACTCGCACAAACCAGTCCCGATCAGACCACGCTGGAGGGGAGTAGCGGTACAAGTAGTATGACCTGTACCGGAGGCTGCGGGTACAGTTTTTAATACTCCTGATGATGGGT
>Ga0123355_10021731_pt1 | contig 10275 bp, 6 predicted proteins | sample TergutEmb28metaG_3_FD_89872 | JGI IMG/M metagenome (GOLD analysis project Ga0123355, IMG submission 89872) | Embiratermes neotenicus P1 segment gut microbial communities from Petit-Saut dam, French Guiana - Emb289 P1 | ecosystem: Host-associated > Arthropoda: Insects > Digestive system > Gut ... | reverse complement strand
CAGGGTATACACAAAAGAATGGTGCGGTTTCAAAAGTTAACAAGAAATTTATTTCTCACCTTACACGGGCACAACGTACACCGTCAGCAGCAGCAACTGTCCAAGTTTCTCATGCGCTACCAGTAGTTCGCTTCTCGTGCTTACTGCGGGGCCGCGGGGCCAGTTTCAAATATGGCGTCGCAGTAGGAAAAGACTTTCTGTGTGCTCCGTTTTTAGGTGTCCAGATCTGTGATTACAGTGCACGAAACTCACGCTTCACTGTAATCACAGATCTGGACACCTCAAAACGGAGCACACAGAAAGCCTCTTCCTACTGCGACGACATCTTGGAAACTGGCCCCGCGGCCCCGCAGTAAGCACGAGAAGCGAACTGCTGGTAGCGCATGAGAAACTTGGAGAGTTGCTGCTGCTGACGGTGTACGTTGTGCCCGTGTAAGGTGAGAAATACATTTTTTGTTAACTTTTGAAACCGCAACATTCTTTGTGTATACCCTGTATAAGATTACAAGCACTTAATAGTCAGAAAAACCGGAATATTTCCTTATACGTTTCCTGCGGTAATTTCTAAAATTTCTAGAAGATATATTCAATAATAAACACGCTTTAAGCTGCACTGTACCTCAAATTCAGTGGAAAAAATACGCGTCTGTTACTAATTGGTTGCAAACTGAAGCGAAGAGCATGGCAGAATGTCTGCGTTAATACGATAAACCATTAATGCTGTCAAATTGGTGTCGAAGACAAATCGTAAATTGCTTACAAACGAATTCACTTTAAATCTGTCATATTTTCACAAAATATACAATTATATGCATATATGAATATCATAGACATATATTTTACTTGCTACCTTAACTAAAAGACATGGAGATGCGTAGTGAAGGAGGAAATGCAGTCTGTAAGGACTCTAAACCTCGAAATTAAAAGACGATAAAGAATAAGAACATATAATATTTGTTGCAAAATCCTGCAACCAGTCACACAACACGGAAAGTATGAGGACATAACTCTAGCGTTTCATCTAGACTAAGATAACAATATCCTAGCACTGTGCATTCATACATTTCTGGGAAATATGCATTATTGTACCATGTAAAACAAGAGAGATAGGGTTGCATGAGGTCTACTTTAGTATCTGGTTTAATTACGATAATTAACGAATCTTTGAAAATGCGCATATTTATTTTGCAAGTAGGTCTTATATAGATAGACACACACAAAAATTCTGTGTGAAACTCTATTATTCTTAGCAATTACAGACATGTTAACGAAGAAAATACTCCCCGTGAAAAAAAAAAATTACTCGCTCGGACGGTACTGTCATCCCTAAGCACATAGATAATAAACGAAAGTTAATAGTTAACAACTTACAATCCAATTATTTTGAGGTGAAATATTCCAGTTGGCTTATCAATTTTCAAAGGTGTTTTAAAAATCATTCGTACACAACATATAACACAAGAATGACAGGCTACCTGTTTCGGTTAGATTAGGCCATCATCAAACACTTATCGAAACATTAAAAAGATACTCTGCAGTTTAAATACTTTCTAACGTTTTTGATAAAGGATTAATGATGGCTTCATTTATATACTGTATGCGAATACATTTTTAAAATGCATTTAAGATCAAACTCGTAATATCACCGAATAAGAAGCCAAGATATTTGAAGAAGGCGAGGATATATACGATCATTCCAGAATTTGTTGTTTTCAGAAGTATAACTGTAACACTAAGAAACGTGGTACGATACCCAACCGACAAAATAAAAAACCGTGTCTTTCAGTACAATAACGAATGCACTAGAGCTTTTGCCAATGTTTCTGGAAGCAGTTAAAAACTGGAAGTTGTTTAAATGCTTTGCAGTCAAGTAGTTATGAGTTCCCTTCTCCCACACACTCAACAAAATTCCTACCACACTGAGATTCTCCAGCCTTTCTGCTTCGGAGATTTACAATCCGGTGACCGTGAACTGCAGAAAATCCGATTAAAGTTCTAAGTGGATTCAATGTTTATGTAATGACGTTCGCCACGCCTGTGAGACAATTAGGTGCAGACTGCAGCTGAAACTGATTAAGACTACTGCATTGCACACTGCGGTCTTCTTGTAAGCTGTTCCATCATAGTAACATTGCTCAGATATGTCAGCTATAGAACTGACAACAAACGCAGTTACTCAATGTGCAGACCAGATTACATTCGTATTGACTTCACACCGTTTGTCGTCTTTCTTAGTGGCTAGCATTGCAAAACCCTAGCAAAGATATACCTTATCGTCACCCTTATGACAAAACCGCGAATGTGGAAATTTTGCGATTTTTCACTGTTATTTTTGACATTGTGGACGATGGTTCTGTTCTGTTTTCGAAAAAATACTCAAAAATGAAATTTCATGAAAATCCGTCCAGTGAGAGCAGAGTTGCTTCACGAGGACAGACAGACAGATAGACGGACGGACGGAGAGACAGGACTTTGTTAATAGTCGCTTTTCGCACTTCTGCGGAAAAAAAACTTAAAAATTAACTACCCATATAAAATGTTGTTACATCTTCATGACAGTTACCTCGGTCAATTAAATCATGCAAATTACCTCGGAAGAACACGGATCTTATGAAAATATTCAAAATGTCTTTAACATTTTATATAAGCAGGACAAATTTTGCTAGCACTAACATCATACCATCTGGATTACTTTCGCTGTTGGTTACTCTCCCTCACTTTTCTCGACTAAAATTTTGTGTATATTTCTTATTTCAATGCTTGTTTATTATGTGTTCGGTCCGTCCCATTATCCCAAAACCAGTCATGTAGTTAGTGCTGAAGAGTGGATATTACGGAACCTCTCCGGAGGTTTGCTCTCCTTTCTCTACCATTGCTGTCTCTCTTAGATCTAAAGTCACTTAGAATTCTCTAATTAGAATCCCCACAATAACTATGTATATTGTCTTATGGCAAGGAATTGTACTTCATACCATCTTAAAACAACAAGCACACTCAAAGTCCTATAGTTGCAGTTAAATATATATACAGGGTATACATAAAAGAATTGTGCGGTTTCGAGAGTTAACAAGAAATTTATTTCTCGCCTTACACAGACACAACGTACACCGTCAGCAGCAGCAACTGTCCAAGTTTCTCATGCGCTACCAGTAGTTCGCTTCTCATGCTTACTGCTGGGCCGCGGGGCCAGTTTCCAAGATGGCGTCGCAGCAGGAAAAAGCTTTCTGTGTGCTCCGTTTTGAGGTGTCCAGATCTGTGATTACAGTGCAGCGTTAGTTTCGTGCACGGTTTAGAAAAGACGCACCTGCCAGGTGCGTCTTTTCATGTTTCCTGTAATCACAGATCTGGACGCCTCAAAACGGAGCACACAGAAAGCCTTTTCCTGCTGCGACGCCATCTTGGAAACTGACCCCGCGGCCCAGCAGTAAGCATGAGAAGTGAACTGCTGGTAGCGCATGAGAAACTTGGACAGTTGCTGCTGCTGCAGTGTACGTTGTGCCAGTATAAGTTGAGAAATAAGTTTCTTGTTAACTCTTGGAACCGCACCATTCTTTTGTGTATACCTGTATATATATATATATATTTATTTATTTATTTATTTAAGAAAAATTTTATCTTAGGGAGGAATTTTAATTCAATAACAAGAAAAAACATTCAAGACTGAGTCGTCTAATTGATATGGAAGGATATAAAATTCACAAAAAATGCTGTTCACTTCGATTAAAATTTATGTCGAATTAGGACAGAAACGATGTAATCTGATTCCTAATGTTAAGGATTCAGTATATGGGCTTTCTACTGGAGATAGTCGCTAAACTATATGCAATGTGCACCAGAATAGCCGTCCTAGGATCAAAGTGGGCGAAGCGTGAAACTAACCTATGAGTTTCGGTTAAAATTCCGTGCGGCTTTATCTCCATTACCTCTCGTAACTGTACAAGGCACAGAATAATGTTGCCTTTACCTTACGAAAATATTATCTTATGGCTGACAATTAGAGGAGTTGCAGAAACTGGCTTCTAGTTTTGGAGAACGTCTTCAGTACTATGAGCACAAACCTAAAAAATCTTTATTTGGCGAATATAATATGAGGCTACATAGAATAAAATATTCCGGGATGGGGAAGCTGTGGACAATTCTCCATTTCCCTACAAGTTTAACAGCAAAGCACGTAACGTCATTAAACCGGCGAGCTTCGTGCGGCGAAAGCAAAGTATCCCCTATAACCAGCCCAGTCCCTTCTGCTTGTAACAGAGAGATGCTTCTTCTACCCTCAAACCCTCGGTTTCGTAGATTCAGTTTCGTGTAAGCAGTGTGCCTAATGTACCGTAAAGCAAACACTACGTGTTAACGATATAGGCACTGTTTAAGTTTCAGGAAACACGTTCTTCTTACATGGCACCGGATATGCGTTCAGTGTGCAAAATATTTGCTACTAGCAACTAAAACTTTTACAGTAAATAATTTCTACCACACCCTTCTACAACATGCCCCGATTCAGACAACTGAAAATGGTGTGGGTAATATAAAGCGTAATATTTTAGGGAAGTGAATATATCATAATAAACGCGGCACCCAGACGTCATTAACACATAATCGTAGAGAAGAAAACCAACTAGATACTACTGAGTGCTCTTATTGCACTTATAATCTGCTCAACATATTTCGGGCAATTATATGCCCATCATCAGGAGCTCGAGACTATACTTGTGTTATTGCCGCATATGGTGTGTAATGCCTTGGTTGCTGGTGATCGGCTGTTAGGAGCAGAGCAGCAGGCTATGCGTTCGGGATGAGGGAAATTGTGCGACTGCAGTCTCTCTCTCTCCACACTCTGTCACTAAATATTCTAAATAGACTACTTCCATTAAGGTAATCGGGCACGTTCCACGGTAATACAAAGCAAGGCGTTAATTTTCCACTAGGAATTTTAGTTTACTTTTGTAGGTTTAAGGAGAAAGAATAACGATATAGAGCTTTAATGGAAAGCACTTTTATACAAGGCGATTTGAATTGTTATTGAATGTGATTATCATTTGTCATAAAGTGCCTTTTATGTACCATAACGCGCCCATTTGTGTTAAAACAGCGTAACTGCTGTACTGATTTTTATTCTATGCTCCACTTTCTTTAGGGCGTAATGAAGCCGGTTCCTGTCGCTCAAAACAGGGTCCTTCAACCTGTTCTTTAGCTACTATTTATTTAGTTTTGTGTAAAACACAACAGATTCTAATTGTGCCAAGACAGGGTAATTTTAATTGTGTTTTTATCTATTATTTAGTCAGTTTTGTGCGTGTGTGTGTGTGTGTGTGTAGCACAACAAGTACCTTGCTCCTAGAAAGAGGGTAGCCTGAATCCTGTACCTTATCCTACTCTTTGTTTAACTGTGTGTGTGTGTTTGTGTTTATTTGTATTGCTATTATAACAACCCTTATTTTAATAATATAAACAACCAACTAGATGCAACAATAATGGTATTTATTAATAATCTCAATCAGCTCAAACTGTTTCGGGCGATGATTTCGCCCATCCTCAGGAGCATTAGACTGTGTTTACAGCTTGCGGTATAAAGCACCGACGATGCTTTATACCGCAAGCTGTAAACACAGTCTAATGCTCCTGAGGATGGGCGAAATCATCGCCAGAAACAGTTTGAGCTGATTGAGATTATTAATAAATACCATTATTGTTGCATCTAGTTGGTTGTTTATATTATTATATCAGTGATGCACGGTTATTACACAAATATCAAACCCTTATTTTCTCGTAAAAGTAGGGTATCTGCAACCTGTTCCGTCCTGTATTCTTTAGCTATTTGTGTGTTTAATACAATGCGTTTCACCGCCGAAACCACAGGGCGATCTTTGTACCGAAAACGTAAGGAAATATCTAATAGCAAGATTCCTGATGTAGACGGAAATAGCCTTAAAAGGGGACTGTAATTTAGGTATCTATTTTCTGGGTCGGTTTCAGTAATGGGATTACGGTATCATTTCTTGTTCGGGATATGACTTATGATCGAAATGTTTCTACTGACTTCTGTTATGAACTGTATAAAAAAAACTTCGAGACAGAAGAGTCCTCTACAGAGAAAGTTTAAATCGTGTCACGCGGAGAAATACGTGACAGCTGAAGAAATACTTAATTTTTTTAAACAATGAGCTGTATCGCCAGAAGGACCTTCTCTGTGAAGGGTATGTTTACCTCCTGCACAGAAAGCCGACATTGTTCCAATATTGATTAACAGATATTACAGTTGATTGTGGTCATGTCCACCTGTTAGCAAACGTCTGAACCTGTTGCTCCTGTATATATGCTACCCTCCCAACTAACCAGGTCATACAAAACACATAAATCTCTTTGCACCATTATAAGCGTCCAGAACATACTATCAAGGAAACGTCCCATTTCCAAGCGCTATTCACTGAATGCACCTTATTGAAGTTACGGTTCCCTGTCTTCGCCTACATATTTCTCAATGTGTAATATTCTACGTATTTCCCCTCCCGGCGCATCAGCCCCTCGTGGGTCAGAACCTCCTAATTATCTAAACTTTACGATCACACTCAGACACACCAAACTCGGTAGGACTCCTCTGGACGCGGGGTCGGCCGTCGCAGAGACCTCTACCTAACAACACTCAATATTAACCCTATGATGCCTAACGACTCCTATAGTGGTCGTACCGCACCGCTAATCTCTAAACGTTGCATTTTATATATTTATTCAACAAATACAGGTACTGAATACTTTAAACACGGTATATAATCTCCGTTTTTTTTTCTCTTCAAAATGCAGTTTGTTTCATAATTCTAACGTATTTGGATTCCTGTTTTATTCAAATTTTATATACAGAGTGTGCTAAAATGTAAAAAAATAATTCCGGCGCTAAATGGTTAACAATAACCGGCTGGCTCGAACGTGTAACCCGAGCAGGCGGCAGCAGAACCATGCCTTAGACCGCGCGGCCACTGGTATTTATTTAACGTATCTTCGTAAGAAAATAAAGTTATTCTGCACTGAATGGTTTGTGATGTTTTGTCGATAGTTTTCTCCAAACGTTGTTGTAGAAAAGACATAAATTTAGTCTGTGATGTCATGAGGCTAGTATTTATAATAACTACTATGCCAAAATTCCTACCAGAATTGTCGTCATTCTCCAAAGTATAAAAAGGCGTGGCATTTCAAGCTACAGCACAAAGTGAAGAAGATTACATAATTCAAATCCAAATACACATGAACATGAATTTCAGCAACTTACATGAATCAAGATTTTGACGTTCAGGTGACCGTGCATCGTGATAAATTCTTATAATAAAACCAACTAGATTCGCTAATTTTTCAAATTTATTTTTGGAATAAAACTCTACATATTTCGGACGGTTCCACTGTCCACTATCAGGAGTTTTGCACTGTACACACAGCAATGGTATGTGTCATACAGGTTTGCTGACAGCTTGCGAGCAGGATCAGTACGTTCTGTCCTGAGCTTCGTAGCAAGCTGTCAGCAAACCTGTGTGACACGTACCATTGCTTTGTGTACAGTGAAAAACTCCTGATAATGAACAGAGGAAATGTCCGAAATCTGTAGTTTTATTACAAAAAAAATCGAGATATTTGTGCATCTAGTTGGTTTTATTATAAGAATGACTTAATAAATCTTCTTTCCTCTGTTAATATATATGTAGGCATTTTTGAGCGGAGAATAATAAAAATTCCTATTTGTCATGTATTATATAGGTTTATTATTGTTTTACATTTCTTTTTTCCTTCGATTGTAGAACCTCAGGTTGTTTCACAGTTCTCACACGGTAGTTGATGATTCTGAAATTTTCCTGCCGCGGACCTCTAAGTGGAAGATAAGTTGCATATGGATTTCAAAGAACGGCGGTGTTAGATGTGGACTGGTTTCAGCAGGACAGAATAAGTGTTTGTGACACACCGGTACTTATATGTACATATAAGCGGATTTTTCTAACGCTGGGGAAATTCTTGACCAACTCAGGGACTATCAGGTTGTCAAGAGCAACTCTCCTTCCTTCAATTAATCAATTACCGGTACAGTATAATATTTGGAAGGTGCGATTGCGTGTGGAAATGGAGGTGTCGAACTTTTTATGAGGTCTTCTAAAATACTCTATTATAAGAGTAAATTTACAGTCACAAACAAGTTCTACACAAAATACTACAATTATTATTACTACTACTACTACTACTACTACTACTACTACTAATAATAATAATAATAATACTGTTGCTTTTTGTGTGCAAAATTGTTGGAGTAATTCAGAAATTCTTGCAACTATGATAGTACTTCCTGTAGAGTTTATTAGGGTAATAACCCTAAAGCACAAAGTCCTGTTTTACTACGAGGTGTTGTGGAATATTAGAGGGAGGAATGGGGGAGTAAGTAAGAAGTTCCGCCATACTGCTTGCGGTTACAGCTACCAACCCTTCTCAGTCCTTTGGGTGTATTACAAATATTTTAAAGGCTTGCCTTCATGCTTGGCGGTGAGTGGTTTGAGTAGAGAGCGTCAGAAAAGCAACAAGAATGAAACAGGCAAGGTAATAAAAAGAGAGGGTAATAAAATAAAATAAAATACAAATGAAGAGAAAACAGCAGGTAAAATTCACTTTGATATGGGGGAAAAATTATGTAACAGGGCGAAGAGCATACATTAAAAAAATACGTAAAAGGAGAATATTCAAATAAAAAAGTGTAAAACCGAGATGCTCTATAATTAACCGGATGGGGCAGAGTACTTTTAGGGAAGCAGACAGTCGCCTAGCATGTCAAGACGTTACCCTCTTTTAAAACAACTGAAGATTCCGTCTTGCATTCAGTGGAGCCCGCAGCGATTCCGAGCCAGTTGAATTCAGTCCATATCCTCGTATTTGTTTAGGATGTACTTTAGTGTACGTATATTATCTTCTCGAAGAACATGTGACACACGAGAAAAACATATTGCGCAAATCACACATTGCATCATACTCAGGGTGTTGCAAAATTCAAATGAAATGCGAAATAAAATGTGATTCAAAATGTATTCGTTTAAAATAAGTTAATGATAACGAAGTAAGTTCTTACAGAAAGAGCATGAATGTATCGCCATTTTGTGTTACGATGTTTTTATATTAAGAGTATCTGACAATGTTACTCATTCCTTGATATGATTATTTACGTTCAATTCCTTTAGACGGATATTATTATTCTTGTCTGGATTTTCAGAAGGTTTCCTTATTTCAGATCAGTATGTTTCGGTTTGTCTATATGCTTGAAACAAATTACGCTAGTGCAACATCTAGCACTTTTGGCTGTGGCCAAGTCGCAAAGTTCGGCAAAACCAAGAAATAAATAGGATCCTTGTCAGAAAGGCGTGGCGCGTCCTCAGTTTTCCGAGAAAACGACATCCACGAGAGGGCAGCAGCGGATATGTTGAATAAGCAGCCATGGACAGGCAAGAGAGGGTTATTCCTGACACAGATTAAATAAACAAACCCTCACTGTAACAACCAGTATGGAAGAAAATGCAATGCTGCTTTCCGGATGTGAGTAGACTGCTTTTGAAATGTGATGGCACACGCGCAGAAACCAGATTTTGTCTTTCGGCGAAACGGACGAGCCCATTTAAATCGTCAGGGGCGTCAGTTCAGTCGACTACTGGCATCCGAGGTGTGCGTATCAGCGGTAGTAATGGTAGTAATGCTGGATACACCATGTTCCAGAGGTGATTTGAAGTGTACTAGCTACCCACTCCATTCGGCAGTTTTCCCGTCGCTTCCCTTCCCGTGCGTCACCGTGTGCCATCATGTTTCGACTGGACTCTACCTGTTCATTTTGAACATGGCTCAAGAGTGACTTTTTATGAATACAGAAGGGAGACTTCGATTTTCATATTCTAGCTATTCAAAAAGGTATTTGTAGGAATCTCATCGTTGGACCGTGCATTTCGTAAAATCACTTCAAATATTAACCAACAAAAGCACCTATATAACTTTCACTTAAAACACTTTAAAACACATAAAAATACTCCGACATGTTTCGATCTTTTCAGATCATCATCAGGGAGTTTCGTCGTTCCTTGCTAAAGTTATTACATATTCACGATTTGGTTCGTTTTTGTAAGCAAGGTGTTATGGCAGCATATCTGTAAATAAATTATACTTCATGAGTATAATGTCAAAATAGTTATTTGAGCAATGTATAATTAATGATTAATGGTATTACAAATAGTTAGGCTGTATGGATTGTGGGCAGTTTTGCTTACCATGTTG
>Ga0123355_10021730_pt1 | contig 10275 bp, 9 predicted proteins | sample TergutEmb28metaG_3_FD_89872 | JGI IMG/M metagenome (GOLD analysis project Ga0123355, IMG submission 89872) | Embiratermes neotenicus P1 segment gut microbial communities from Petit-Saut dam, French Guiana - Emb289 P1 | ecosystem: Host-associated > Arthropoda: Insects > Digestive system > Gut ... | reverse complement strand
TTGCAAGCTCCTGAGGATGGATGTATTAACATCCGAAACATGTTGAGCACTGAATAAAGTAATAATAAAACAAGTGGCATCAAGTTTGTCTCTTTTTACTCAATAATTTTCAATGTTAATGTTCTCCATAGTTCCGTATTAGCTACTGAAAACGACACACCTCCGAGTAGTAGTAGAAATAATAATAATAATAATAATAATAATAATAATAGCAGCAGCAGTAGTAGTAGTAATAGTAGTAGTAGTAATAGTAGTAGTAGTAGTAGTAGTTGGTAGTAGTAGAAGTAGCAGCAGCAGCAGCAGCAGTAATAGTAGTAGTAGTAGTAGTAGTAGTAGTAGTAAAATAATCGAGTGGTTCCATTATGTTCCCTAATGCTACGTAGATCTTAGTAGTTCCATTGTATCTCCTCACTATTTTTGATGGGACTAAGGGACTATGCCAAGCCTTATATTAGCTACTAGGCTCACACTCATGTTGTCTAAATCATCGGGCTTCAAGAACATACGACCCAGGGTTTTGTATCTTTTGCATACCAGCGTCGGACAATGATACATAATATGTACGCTATCTTCTTTTTCGTCCCCGCACAGTCGGCAGTCCTGTCGCTGTGTGAGTCCGAGATTAAAAATACGATCTCGAAGGGTTCTGTGGCCTGTTAATAGACCCACAGCAACTTTAAGCTTTGATCTACTTATTGCCTGAAGGTATTTTGTTCTACTTGCCAGAGGTTCACTCATCAGTGTCTTGGACTGTCGGAAAACCTTACAGGCCTTCCACCTGCACAGGTACTCCTGTCTTAAATGACTCCGGATGACTTCTTTGTCCACAGCAAAGGAAGTGCCAACAATTTGGGACTCTATAGTCCTTTCGTTGGTCAATTTGTCAGTTACTTCACTTCTCGGTATTCCTTGATGCCCCTGTATCCATACTATTGTGGTTTTATTAGACACACTTATTTTTTTCTGGCGCTTGCATACACTTCCAAACCAAAACCGACTCAGTGGTGGTTTTTGGAAGTGCTGTTATTGCTGCCCTGCATCATAGCATAGTCTCGTTCTTTGACAAAAGGAGTTCTGTGCACCTCAGGATTGTTATCACTTCAGATCTGAACCTGTAGAGAGGCTACCCATAGGAATACTTTATCTGTGGTTAGCGCTGGGTCCATAAACACCTGTACCGAAGTAGTTGTTAATTCCTGACCCGTCTGTGAACCAAATGTCTACACTGGGGGTCGGGAATTTTATCTTCCATACATCAATCTTGCCGGTATCAACACTTTATATTGTTTTACTGGTACTTTTTAAGGATCCCGTCCTGTTTCAGTGTGAAAGGGTATTGCTGAAGGAATTCACGATTCGGCTGTCCTAACCCCGCATTCCTCCATTCTCCCTGACACTTAAATCTGTAAACAGTGAATCCAGCTGCTCCAATGACAGACAGGGAGAGGGACGGTAAACAGAGGGCTACTTCCGGCGCCTCGGTAGGTGTAGTCTTCACAGACCCCACAACCGCCCTCGGGTAGCTGTCCTGTAGGCTCCGGAGTAGGTTCTTTGCTTCCACCCTACTCACCATGTACCACCAGACCAATGATGCCTAGTATATGTGGCAGCAGAACTGTCTTGTATATCCATAGGGCTACTCTGGAGCTAATTCCCTAAGTATTACACATGGCTCCTCTGCACGACCACACAGAGGAGTAAATTTTATTTCTTCTCTCTGTGAGGTGTTGTTTCTAATTTAGTTTACGATCTAGCAAGACTCCTAAATATCTCACCGAACGGGCGAAGGCAATTTCTTTTCCCCCGAGCCTCAAACGCTTTTCTAGTTCAGGTTTATATTTCCCGGTGAAGTTTTCAACGGATTTACCGTTAGACCGTTGGTCTCACACCATCTCTGTACAATCTTCAGGGCATTAGTCAGAAGATCCCAGACAGTACTACGTAACTTCTCCCCGACTAATATGGCCATGTCATCTGCATAGCCATAAACCTGAAAACCATCCTTTTGTAAATCCTCTAAGAGGTCGTTAACCATGAGGCATCACAAAATTGGTGTCAAAACCCGTCCTTGTGGACAGCCTCGATCAGGTTTGCCTTCTGTGGTTGTATTCCCCTGATTGACAATAAAGTTCCTTTCCGCTAATATGTGCTCTACCCAGTCCACGACCGCTTCAGAAACTTCATGTATAATCATGGCTTTCTGTATTGTCATGTTGGAGGTGCTATCGAAAGCCCCTTCGATATCTAAAAAATTGCCAGCTGCAAATCTTTTAGACTATAGCTGTACCCCCATCTTGCTCACGAGGTGATGAAAGGCAGTCTTAGTAGATTTACCTTCCTTGTAGGCACACTGGAAGGCAACCAGTGGGTGTTCATCAACGGTCCATTCTTCAAAAGCCTATCATAAACAATCTCCAAAGTTTTTAACAGGAAAGACGTAAGACTGATAGGCTTTACGTCCTCGGTCTTAATACGGCCATTTTACCAGGTTTGGGTGTGAAGACTACCTTATTAGCCCTCCAAGCCCATGGAACTAATCTTAGGACAATACTTGCCCTGAAGACTTTGGTCAAGTGGCCCAGCAATATACCAAACCACGACTGTAGTAGAATGGGATCCCATCCTTAATTTCCCATTCCACCTCACGAGTGTAAACTCCTTTTGCTGGTAATCCCCAAGCCCCGGGCTTATATTTGTTCCTGGGCCTTCGTTGTTCCACACCCCTGAGTAATAATGTGGAGATAGTTTTCGTGTTTACGCAAGTGACATCTGTGCCTAATAATTTTTGAACATAAGACAAAGTGAATTATGCACCTGATTTAAAATACTGCACACACACACACACACACACACACACAGATATATATATATATATATGTATATATATATATACATATAGATTAGTTGTTAATTTAATTTGGAAAAGAGACGTTACGAATGAACTGCTCTGAATAGAAACCATTATAATGACGGAACAATTGAGATCTACTAACTGAAAATATTGAATTACGATTGATTAAAAACGTACACATACACATAACAAAACACATTTGGGACAACCCAATTTATTCCTGTGGGGCAACTTGAGAGAAAACAATTAAAATGAGTGTAAAGTACTTAAGTTACAAAAAAAAAAAACTTCCGTAATATTATCAGAAATATGTACAACAGCATGCATAATCCTTAATACAACCAGTACTGATCTATTCTGTTTAGGTATAACAGAGTACACAATATATTAAAATACATGGACGCTACAAAGCCTTTTAAATAGTGTGTAACAAGCCAAAGGATATAAATGTTTTATAACAGTAATTTCCACTAAAATTAATTGTTCTCAATGACGTTGCTCTTGCGGGGGCAAAATATGTAGAGGTGGAATAAACTGGTTTGTCCCAAATGCGTTTAATATGTGGTATGTATTGATTTTTAATCAGTTACAACTTGTTATAATCACAGGGCTACCATGCAACCACAAGACCCTATAGATTCCTTTATTCAACAATTTATTCTCTCCAGATTTCTTCTGATTTTGTACGGCATTGGTTACAAAACTTTATGTAGTAATGTGCGACTGAATCCAGTTCCGTTATGGGCGGTTTGTCAAGAGCAACGACCTGAATGTATAAAGCGTGTCCGTCAGGCACACTGTGCACTAAAATTTAGCGGCTTTCAGCCTTTCACACGTGCACTTCACTTAAAACTGTAAGAATTAAATTCACTGCTAAATAAAGAAGGCAGTGTCAATGGTAAGGAAACCAACTTATTTCCGGGATGTATCAAATTCGAATCTCGGCCAAAACATCCGCCGTTCCGATAGACTTACTGTGCCTTTATTACCACTACCTTCTTGAAGTAAGCCACTGTTCTGTTCAGCTCACAACCTAATGCAAATTTTGTGGCAGGTAATTAAGTTATAAATCATATATTCTGAATTTAGTGTATTACGTAACAGAGAAAAAAAAGACTCGTCAATAGCAGAATATTTTAAACTACATACAGAAATCAGAGAGTGCAAAGTAAAGTTCACCTTAGAACAGGTCATGAAAGCCCAGAGGCGGAGTTCTACTCTTTCTTTAACTTCGGTGCTGGATGGAGGTAGGTTGTCAACGCCACGCTCCGGTCGCATTAACCCCGGGAATGGCCTAGTGGGGTCCCACGGCCTGTCTGGAGGGGTACGTAAAATCTCACCTCTACCGGGTTTCGATCCCCGGACCATCCAGCCCGTAGCGAGTCGCTATACTGAATACGCTATTACAACCCCCATTATTCTACATTAAATTATTCAAACACAAAACAAGCTAGTTGTGTTAATGCTTTGAGTTAAGGCTACGGTATACTGAAATCCAAAATGGCTACTTTCCCTTCACAGTCCCAGTTTTAATACTTCCTAAGTTTGAAAGTTTTAAAATAAAGGTATTTTGTCCCCGTGCAAGCCACTAAGCACTTGAAGGAGTACACGTATAGCTCTAAAAATTCTTAACCTTGGTATCAATGAGCGTCATGTCACGGCCGTTTTAAACATCGGGAAAAGAGTGAGGTACACATTGGATACGAGGCTGCATGGATCCCATATCCGGTCTTAACGCTGTGAAGGAAACAAAATCTTTCGTCCCTGGCGGGAATCAAAACAAGACTCATCTGTAGTCCAGCCCGTAGCCTATTCAATACAAAATAACAAGTCACATTTTGAACGATGATCAAGCCAACAATGTATGAATTGTGAAACCCACAGAATGATCACATCCGTTCACAGACATAGCCTAATGTATGTGGCCTGTTCCACCATTCACAATTAATACTGAAGAATGTTGTTGTTTTTGTTTTTCCAAACCGCAAAGTTTATACAGTTAATACAGTAGAACCGAAGCATTCTCAGCTCCGCCATTTGAGTAGTAAAGAGCTTGCCTTTAGAAATATTTTTCCCTTACCGAGAAACCTACTGTAAATGTTAATCTTTCTACGCACGTACCACTGAAACGTGTTATCACGGGAGGAATGATTGACAGACAAGAGTCAATTATTTCAGCACATTTCATGAGCATTGCATTCCATTTTCTTCCCTTTTTGTCTTAGGAAAAGGAAGTCAATGAACTTTTGTTAAACACAAAATATTGTCACTACAGCCGTTTGTATTATATATTCGCGAATCGTACAAAAATTATCAACTTCAGATGGAACAATTTCACACTAAATATGTACCAGAGTGTAGATATGGTACGATTATGGCATCACCGGCATCAAGTCGCGCTATGCTGACCTAAACGAAAGAAAAACTCGTATGTTTCCGCTTGGATTAAACAACGCAAAAACTCAGTAACGGAAATGAGCTATAAGAGAAATGGGAGTGAAAGTAACCAACAAGGAACACCACAACATTGCGCCACAAACGAGAAGTCTGAAATTTTGAACTGTGACATGGGTTTTATAAACACAGGTATGCTAATATACTTCGATTAAGGTTTACTGATCGATAAGTGCCTCCTGTATGTTATGAAACGTAATGACATGATGCAATAAATGCACACGAAGCAGGAAGTCAGGGAAGGCTTTATGATTTGTATATGAAACACTCCCAGGGTATCCTTGCGTAATACTTAATTTCCCTTCATAAATTATAAAAACACGCTGGCCGTGGGAATTTGCAAAGTGTGTAAGTAAGCTTCCGAAAATGTATTTTATAACAGATTGTCGAAAGAATGCAACTTTCGTGGAGATAATTTTCTTGCAGAATATGCAACACGAGGAGAAACAATGCTCATGGATAGCTTTCGGTTTCATGTTAATAATTAACGAACCACTGGAGCTAGGTACATGAAATTCTGTGCGAAGACAGTTCATAAACAGGCCCATAAAAATTGTTGTATGCCAACTTCTTCATCTGTTAAAACTGGAAGTTACAAACACAAATTCCTCTTCAAAGTTTTTTTCTTTTAAAAATAAGAAAAAAAAAACTCTTATTCACAAATAAAATAAAAGAAATTAACACGAAAGTGGTAATCTTTCAGGAACCGACCCAAAGAGACGTGTGTGGTAACGCTGGTGCTGATGTTCATATAACCTGTGACGGGGTAAAGACGTAGAAAATCCAGTACGTCAAAGTTATCCCTGTTCACACCATGAAGGCAAAAAGAGGAAGTGGACGTACAGGTCCACGCGCTCTCAACCTCGGCACTAGACAGAAGTGAGCGGCCAGTTTCAGGCCCTGGTCTGCTTATCCCCGGAGAAAAACTCCTGGTACCGACTGAACACGCAGCTGGGTGGGGCTCGCAGCGTCATATACTGTACAATAACAAAAATATCTCAGATGTGCTAATTGCCGGTTCATATTAAACTCGACTACACCCAATAACAGTAACACTATTAAGTAGGCGGGACGTGTGTGTGGCGGATACCGGCATTTGCTGGCCTAAGAAAAACCAGGCGTGGAGATTTCCTTAGCGGAATAGGTATGACAGCTGTTTACTACAGCAGACTAACAGTCAGCAATTATCACAACCATAACTTTGTTCCTATGATAAAACTGTTTTGCGATAAACGAGGTATAAATCGATGATGAAACAGGATAAGGACGATAATAATTTCGAAACTAGTTAGCTGTAACTCTAAGTCCGGCGCCAATCACGTCGCACTTGATGCAGTTTCCTTGTTTATATCCAATCTATCGACATCATGAACGAAGTCCAGCTGTGAGTCCATCGACTCATTGTTTTCAGTTTTTACTGGTCGGTCGGCGGCATTTTTGAATTACGACACAGCTGTCACGACATAATTAGAACGCATCTGCCACCAAGATGTCTGCAAGCGGCCAAACAAGATTTAGACCTATACATTTACACGCCTGGGAAATAAGCAAAATTATATCATATTAAGACAAAAGTGTCTGGTACTCAGAGCACTAAAATAAACCTATCTTAGAAAGTTCATTCGACTGATACGACATTAGAACCGAATTTACAGAAACTTTTTAGCTCATTAACTCTGCCACGCTCTAACGATTTCGATTACCGAGACTTCCCATTGTATTGACGTCTTCACAATTGGCGAGCCTCGGCAAAATCAGGAACTAAGAGTGTAAACAAACTATCCTTGCATGCAGTTTGGCCCCATTTTCTGCGTGACGTCAAAACGTATCCAAGTAGACACGGCAACATTGCGGTGTTTTCTTATCTAGTATTGTACCGCTAGCTTGACACTGTGGCATTGTCCTACCAGTAGCAGCTCTACAGAAAGTTAAGCCTGCATTTATATCTCCGTGTCCACCGCGTGAAAGCCGGAACACAAGTGTATAGCAGACAACTCCGCCCCTGTTTCGAACACGACTACAGTGCCGTAAATATTTCGAGGGTAATAAAATTTGAAAATCATCTGTCGTTCCAAATTCAGTATGCGTTTTACTCTGGATCAAAGGGCAAAACCTACACGAACCTGCGCTATTGCAGTTCTATACGTCATAGCCTTCGTACGACCTGGCCAATACTCACCTCAGGATCTACTAGGCGAAAAATGATCTACATGTACTGGCGTAATTGTGGTGCAGATTTACATAACAAGGCAGCCAATGTACGAATAACGTAACGTCGTGGCATGCTTTCGTAACTTGTATATCTCCTCGGCTATTCTAACAGTCCGCTACCATTTCACTTGAAGAGGGCTCTGTTACGGCGATTTAATATCACCGGCAACAAACAATAAAACGTATTTGGGTCCTCACGTAAAATGCCCGATATTTTTGTACGAATTTACCCAAATTTTCAAATTCTCGACAGATTTCCATAAAAATCTCAATATCAAACATCACGGAAATCCATCCAGTGGGAACCGCGCTGACACATGCTCGACCGACTGCACAGGTAAGAACGTAAAATTGTTCCTTGTGCTTGAATAATTGCCACGTGATGCAAACGTAAGCGGAACTAATTCTTACCCTCGGCACTGGATGGAGGTGAGTGGTCAGTTTCATGCACTGGCCACTGTATCCCCGGAATGAGTCCAGTGTACCTACCGGACAAAACGCGGGTCTGAAGCCGGTGGAGAAGAGAAAAACCTATGTTCCTGCCCGAAGTCAAGTACAAATCCCCCCCCTCGTCTGCCCGAATTTCTGGCTGTACTCTCACCGATTCTCGATTCGAAAACTAAATTATGCTATGGATATACAACTACTTTCTCGACACTTAATCTGCAACTGTGTCTCTCTCAGGCCCCCCCCCCCCAAAAAAAAGGTGTTTACTGAACCCAAAGAAGACACACAAATTACGAGGGCGTGCTGATAAGTCCTTAGTCCAACCTACTTCTCGATGTCGTAGGACGGAATCGATAGTGTCGTTGGAAAGAGGGGCCTGTTCATGTGCCGAATTGCAAGTCTTTTCTTGTTACAGAGGCTGCAAGGAAGAATGTCAGGCGACGAACGCAATTTCAACAACATGGAGACCACGAGCTGTCATCAAGTCCCCCCCCCTGCAAGGCAAGGCGCCGAAGGAAATTCACGCCATTCTGACAGAAACATTAAAGGAAAATGCGCCATCGTATGCCACCGTCAAAAACTGGGTGGCCCAGTTTAAACGTGGTGATTTTTCCACCTATGATGCGCCTCGTCCTGGACGACACAAAACAGTGACCATCCCGGAGATTATTGATCAAATTCACGAGCTAATCTTGGAAGACCGCCGGATTTCGGCTTAACCAATAACTGAGCAACTGGGCATCTCACGTGAGCGAGTTGGGTCCATCATTCATGAAGATTTGGACATGCGCAAGCTCTCCGCGAAGTGGGTCCAGAAATGCCTGAACGCGGATCAAAAACGTCAGCGGTGCCAGTCGTCTGAGCAACTTCTGGAATTTTTTCAGCGCGATCCAAAAATTTCCTGTCGCGATTGGTGACCATGGACGAAAAATATGATCCGAAGACAAAGCAACAATCAATAGAGTGGCGGCATAGCGGGTCACCCCCCCCCCAAAAAAAAATTCCGAGTGCAAAAATCCGCTGGAAAAGTTCTCGCCTCGATTTTTTTGGGATCAAGACAGCATCCTCCTCATTGATTATCTTCCAAAGGGTCAAACTATCAACGCCGAGTATTACTCATCTCTGCTGTTGCAACTGAAGGACATTTTGAAGGAAAAACGCCGCGCGAAGGTCACCAACGCGGTCTTGTTCTTGCACGATAATGCCCCGGCTCACCGGGCACTTGCAACCCAGAAGAAACTGGCCTACCTCGGCTTCCAATGTCTTGATCATCCACCCTATTCTCCGGATCTGGCCCCGTCGAACTACCACCTGTTCTCTGGACTGGGAGGGGGGGGGATATATATATATATATATGAAAGGTCGCCATTTTTCGTCCGACGCGGAGGTCATTGCTGCCGCGGAGACCTGGTTGGACGGACAACCCTGAATTTTTTTTTTTTTTGAGTGGCTTTCAAAACTTAAAGCAACGGGCTAAGAAGTGTAGAGCTTCGTGGGGAGTATGTTGCATAAATCCCGAGTTTGGTCGCTGTAGCTTGTTTCCTTCATGGTAGGGCTAAGGACTTATTAGCACCCCCTCGTACTAAGGGAGGTGGAATATGTATACGTGTTTCCACAATTTAAATGGGCCCATGGGCCAATCCATAAAGATACAGAAAATTCCAAAATGTTCAAGGACACATTTCGAGGCACCAGTGCACTCTTCCTTCAGCCTGCAACCAGACTGAAGACAACTTAGCAGCCCAGATCTTCGCTTCTTATGAAAATTGTTTTACAACAGTCACATAAATATGGAAACGGTGTCAACAACTTTGTGTTAACCACAGTTCCTCTAACACACTCATACACGCGCACACACAAACACACACACACACACACACACACATATATATATAAATCAGTGGCGTACCGGGGGGGGGGTGGTCTTCAACACCCCCCCCCCCCCCAAGTTCCGGGCCCCCCCCAAAAATGCCCCCCCCACCACCCCACCCCTTAAACTAACTAACTTATCATTTTGTTGTCAGTTGGCTGTCTAGAAAAAAATACAAATAATAATATTTTATATATAATGCTTAAAGAAGCCCGCGGGCTTCTTTATTTGTATAGAGAGGTTTTAATGCTAGTAGAAAAAGTGCTTGCAGCAAGAGGATATGACAGTGAAGAGAAAATACGTGATTTCTTATATGGATGGACGGACGTTGATCATGACCCATTTCTGATGAAGGATATGGATCGTGCAGTAGAAGCAGTTAAGGCAGCAATAGCAAACAAGGAAAAGATAACTGTCTACGGAGATTATGATTGCGATGGCG
>Ga0123355_10021729_pt1 | contig 10275 bp, 7 predicted proteins | sample TergutEmb28metaG_3_FD_89872 | JGI IMG/M metagenome (GOLD analysis project Ga0123355, IMG submission 89872) | Embiratermes neotenicus P1 segment gut microbial communities from Petit-Saut dam, French Guiana - Emb289 P1 | ecosystem: Host-associated > Arthropoda: Insects > Digestive system > Gut ... | reverse complement strand
TCTCCACCCCCTCCCACTTCCCGAAGATCCATCTTAATATTATCCTCCCATCTACGTCTGGGTCTCCCCAATGGTCTCTTTCCCTCAGGTTTCCCCACTAGAACCCTGTGCACACCTCTCCCTCCCCCATACGCGCCACATGCCCCGCCCATCTCATTTTTCTCGATTTTACCACCCGCACAATATTGGGTAAGGAGTAAAGATCCCAAAGCTCCTCATTATGTATTTTTTTCCATTCCCCTGTTACCTCGTCCCTCTTAGGCCCAAATACTCCTCTCAACACCCTGTTCTCAAATGTACATACGACTGCGGGACGCAAATCATACGTCCCCGAAACAGCACAAGAAAAAAGTCGATTCCTTGTCCGCAGAGGATAATGAACCTGCGTTTTCTGTGTGCCTGAAGATCTTGCACATCATGCCATGGTGACCAAGTGTCGGTTTGCCAGCGCGGAGACGTGGGTTCAATCCGAGGGCAGTACCTGTGGGATGGATTTTTGACTAGGTTTTGTGACCGTCAGTGCCAGAGCCCAGGCGGCTTATAATCGCAGAGGCCTGGTTTTGGTTCGAGGACCTTCCATGTGGGATTTGTGGTGAACAGTGTGATAATGATAGTTCCCCCCCCCGGGTACATCTGCTTTCCCTTACAAGTTTCCACGCCACAAATGCTACATACGTACTTATTCAACCGGGGAAGGTACAATAAGCAGTACTAAGGGATTAAATCCTACCTTGCCCAAAGAATTAGATTGTGTAAACTTGAGCAGGTACACTTTGCCGGGCGAGGGGGGGTGGGGGGGCATTGTGACCGAAAGGAAAAGTTCGTGGTAATGGAATTGGCATTGAGTTACATAGATCCGCTGTCTGTTGCGCGGTCCGTATCACTCGGTAGTGGAATGTTCGTATTTATATCTATGTGAATGTGTACTGACGTCGCTTTGATATGGAGCGTATTCCCGGGAGGGGGGGGGGGGGGGGGTTTTCATGGGGTTTTGGGGTGGGTGTGGTGGGGGGGGGTGGGTGGGGGGGGGGGGGGGGGGGGGGGGGGGGGGGGGGGTGTTTCTCGTAGGGTTTGGCGTGTTGGAAGAATGGCGCAATGCAGAATATACGCGAAGTACCTGCCTTGTACCAAGTAAATTACGTTAGCAGTTTGAGTTGTTTATAAAGCAGTAGCACAGCAGCAAGTGCTAGTCATTTTAACTGGGGTTGTGAACTGTGATGGTTCGGAATGCACTCCGTCGTGTAGTAGCTATTAATTAAAATCTGGTTTGGAAAAGGAGCTACTGGTGCAGGTCTGAGGGCGAGCTTTTCCAGTCTGTCACTTTTAATAGAGCCGTTTTATTTGTTAGACAAAATGCAGTAGTACGTTAAGATCTTCGATCCAACGCTCTCAGTAGGCCTGTAGGAAGAAATCAGACCCACTCGTTTGCTCGTCTGAGGCAAGTTAAGACCAAGATAAGCAGTGCGCATGTAACGTTACATTTGGTACGTTCGCGTAGCGCTTATACCTCCTTGCCTGTCGTAACAGCCTGATACGATTTTAGTCGAAGGGAGCGATTTTATGGCGATTTAATGTCTTCAGAAACAATAAAACGTAATTACATGTGCATGTGAGGTGCCCGACATTTTTTGCCCAATTTTAACCAAATTTGGAATTTCTTGTCACGTTTTCATAGAAGACCCCAATATCAAATTTCACGGAACTCCATCCCCTGGGAGCCGCGCTGATACATGCGGGCGGACCGAAGGCAGGACAAGACGATGGTAATAGGCTCATTCGCGGCTGTGCGAACGCGCGTAGGGTTTGAACACGGATGAGCGGTAGAATTGTTGAATTCGTTCCTTATTCTGTCCGTCTCGGTTTTATTTTATTGCGCGACATGTAGAATATTCACACTTGGCATACGCGTTTGACGTAAGAAACGGGTTGCTTGTTCAGGTTGTCTGATAAAGTAGGCTGATGCGGAGCAGTTAAATGTATGTGAGTTGGCGCTGTCTGTCTTGTGAAGAGATGTCGTGGCTTGTAGAATCTTTGTCTGAGCCAACATTTATTAGTGAATGTATTGTGGGTAAACATGACGTTACAGAGGCTTTTAAACACAAATCTTACGCGAAATACCTACCTGAATGACAGAATTACAAGGCTGGACAGAGAACACCTTTATAAAATGTTATTTGATGGCGTCGTTTAACTTGTTACGGCGTGGTTGCGAAACGGCCAGTAAGCAGCATCCATTTGGTTGGTTGGTTGGTTGGTCGTGATCGTAACTAGTTTTATTAGGTGCGTTCGCAAATTGCGAAAAGTGACATGTAGCCTCGTCGTGTCCGTCTGTCCGCATGGAACAACTCGGTTCCCACTGGACGGATTTGTATAAAATTAGATATTTGATTCTTTTTCGAAAATATGTCTTAAAGATTCAAGTTCCAATAAAATCTTACAAGAGTAACGGTCACTTTGCGCGAAGGCCAATGTACATTTTCGATCATATATCGCAGTTCTTAGAATGAGAAATGGTTCAGACAAAAGTTGTTGAGAAATTCAAAATTTTGTGTTCGGTAACGTGTTTTCGAAAACCGTGCCGTTTATGGGATAATGTGTAAAAACTTATTGCCGGAGAAGCCACAGATGACAGTTTAATACGGCGCACGCGAATTGCATGCTGGACACTAAGGCCACACACACACACACACACACACACACACACAATGTGTAATAGTTACTGCTTCTCTACGGCAACAGTGGTTACGTAAACGCCCCCAATGTCACGTTCTGCGTACCTTGTCTTGCTTGTTTAACTAATATGGTGGTTTGGTGTCTGAGATGGAACTGCATAAGCATACTACAGCAGGTTGGTATCGATGTATCACGTGCCGGAAGTTACATGGAATTCAGATTATGTTCTCAAGAATATATTCGGAAACATCCTGTTGTAAAGCTTTAAAACAGGCCAGAATAACGCAGTATAGTGTGGGGAGAGAGCATCACTAGCATGATGCCACGCTACTGTCTCATAGATTCTAGTGTGTAAACACTCCGGCTTGTCGTATACATTTAAATAATGACGAAAGTACACCAGAAGGCTCTCGATACTGTCATACGACAGCACCTAATGCCCCTTGCCTCCGCTCCCCTAGTAGCAAGGAAGTTATGAAGACTGGTACAGTTCCGTCCATCAGAATGTCACGGTTTGGAGGAGGAAGAATGTATTACGAAACTCACTGTTAGAGAGGTGCTCTCTTTTCTGATCGTCATGTTATTTGCCTGTCTAGTGAAACCTGTTCATCGGCGTTTGGCGGTTTCGTGAACAGAACCGTACGACGGCATCAGAGAGGGGCAAGGAAGTTGAACAAAGCTCCGTAGTGACAAAGGAAGGAAGGAAGGTAGGAAGGGAGCTCTAAAGATGATCGAAAGATAAAAACGTTATACGAAGCAGATGTTATAAAAGCAACCAATAAAATGCTTTAAAGGCCATGTTAAGAAGGGGAGGGGTGGGTTAAAGAGGGATTGTATAATTCCATCTAGTCAGAATTAAGCTGCCTTTGAAATTACGACTCCTTAATTAGTTACGGATTCCAACATGAAATCGTTTTAGATTCACATTTCGCCTACAAAGGTAAAGTTTACCCCAGAACAGCCCGTGAATGAGGGCCGGGATAGCTCAGTCGGTATAGCGACCTTCTACGGGCTGGACGGTCCGGGGTTCGAATCCCGGTGTGGGCGAGATTTTCCGCAATCATCCAGACCGGCCCTGTGGCCCAACCCCCATCTCACCCTCCCTTACAATAGGTACTGGGTATTTCCCGGGGGTAAAGTGGACGGGGTGTGGCGTTGACCACCCACCCCATCTAGCGCCCAGGTTTAAGAAAGAGTAGAGCTGTACCCCTATTCCCCATCTGGGCCTTCGTGGCCTGTTCTAGGGTGAAATTTATTGGCCTTGAAAGACCAAAGAGGGAATAGAGGTGTAGCTCGGTGCTAGAAAGGGATGGGTTGTCAACGTAACGCCCCGGCCGCTTTACCCCTGGGAACTGGTACAACCAATTATACAGGAGTCTGGGTGGGTCTCTGGGCCGGTCTGAACGGATGCGGAAAATCTCGCCGCGAACCGGGATTCGATCCTCGGACCGTCCATCTCTTAGTGAGTGTACATGTCGTCTGCATTACCTAACAGATTGTTATAAATGATTTAGCTCTACATTGTTGTAACGGTTGAAATAAGTTATTGATCCGTTTCCAGAATTTTATCTCGCAGATTCGTTGCGGTGCGTCATTCATGTACACATATAGGAGGGGTACATGGTTTTGATTACGTAACGTTTCTCTGAGTATTGAAACCACTGTTTCTTAATCGACTGTTAGGCGATTCTTTGCGATGTCTTTGTGAAGGGGATCAGGGCAATGCAGATGACGGAGATTGGGTTCTATTTCCTTCGTACCTTAAATGCCTGTGATGACAAGGCGAACAGTGCTGATATCGTATTCGTGCTTGGTGTGAGGGAGGTACCTGGAGCGCGTTGGCCCAGAGACTGGCCATCTTGGAAGGGTTTCTTGGCGTTCTTCAATCTTTCCTGGCATGTGCTGGGATAGTACCTCATATTAGGCCACGACCGCTTCCTTTTACACCCGTTCACAGTTCGACGCTGCGTAGCCTCAGATCACTCTCTACTGTCATTCATAAATAGCAAGTAAATGAATACATGAATAGTAGATTGTCACACGATTTAATTTATGGAGCCTGTATAACTGATTTGAGAGTTAATCGATTTAAATTTAGTGTGTTCGTTGGGGTTTTAACCCCACTCTTCATTTCGAAAATTAATTGTGGATCCCTTGTTACGTTTAGTAACTTAATTACGATATATCCCATTAGCTTCGCGGTTTAAGGTGTGGGTCTGCGGCCGCTTCCTTGCTGAGGTTGTGGGTTCGAATCCCACTGGTAGCATGGATGTATGTCTCTTGTGAGTGTTATGTGTTGGCAGGTAGAGGTCTTTGCGTCGGGCTGGTCGCTCGTCATGAGGAGTCCTACCGAGTGTGGTGTGTTCGATTTGTGTGGTCGCGAAGCTCCGTAAGGGGAGGCCAAGACATGGAATAGGGTCGAGGGCCACAGGAAAGAAAAAACTTAGTTACGAAGATACACATGTGATTAGTCGAGAATGTAATTAGCATGGGTTTGAGACCTAGTTCATTCTCAGATGTCAGCGTAGATTAATTGGTCTGCTTTAGTAATTGGCCAGTAGTTGAATCTTTGACCTTTCTCCATCTGTACAAGCATTAGTAACTTCTACATTTGTCGGAAATGAAAAGGTTGAAATTTATGGAAGATCGTACTCTGAGGCACTGCTGGACTTTCTTTAAGGCACCTTTGCCCAGGTCTGAGGTGCTGCAGTCACCTAATTGTTTACAGACTATAGGCGAGTTGTGAATTCTAGAACAGGCAGTATATATTAATTTTTATTGTCATTGGTGGTACGTCAGGTAAATTCCAGTTTCACCACTACTGATATCGTGTGTCGCCGTCTGAACTGAACGTTGCACGTAGTGTTTCTATAGCCGTTAGAATAGTCATTTTATACCAGCGGGCGCAACAGTGGCAAGCGTCTCTTATTAGTTTGCTTCTTTCCTAACGTTCCCCATAATTATTGTAACGTTTGTAGTTGAGACGTCGTCTTCGAATCAGATTTCAGGTTTCTGTGCGTATTAAGAGTGGCCATGAGAAGAATTGTTCAGTGGGGGACCATTTACCTGTACTGAGGTCTTGTTTCGTTGGACAGACAGTGCAAATTATGAAATGTCACAGCTTCCTTTGCAAGTAGGTCATAACGTGAAGGCTATATAATTAGGAAGTGTAACTGTGTAAGTCGCTCTGCAGGACATCTACCAGGGGGAGAGTTGGTGGACATATTGTATCGTAGGTGGAGGATGGGATGGAAGTGACTGCATGTGAAGAACACTCAGTTTACACTAAGGAGCGGCTGCCTGGTCTGTGCACGGGTTTTACATTTTTTTTGGTCACCCGATGGTGTTTGTTGTAGTAGTGCACAAATAAGGGAGAAAGCAGGCCTGTGTTTTCTGCAGTTAAGCATTATTATCTGAACGTCTTGGGTATGTAATGTCGCTGTACGTAAATTATGTAACACATCAAATGGTCATGAAGAACGAAGTGGCAGGCATCACTGCACCAGTGTCCAGTTTTAACACTTTTTGGTCCTGAAAGCACAGTTTTGGTTCAGGACACTGTAGAAGAAGTACAACGTAGGGAAAGGATGCGAAGAAGGGGGGGGGGGGAAGATGGTCGAACAAGGAAGGGACAAGGAGGCGGGGAGGTGGAGTAGAAGAGGAAGGTGACTGAGAAGGAAGATGATATTATATTTTTATGTCGTTATCGTGTGGTACAGAACACGAACTGCATGCAACGGACCATGCTGACCGTGTTAGCTGATTATCTAGTCCAGAATTTTGCCAGTACTGGATATCATGTTTTTTGTATGAAAGGTATAAAACCCGTGAAAATTAAAAAATGAAATATTATGTGAGACATTTGAAATCGGAACCTTAGCATCGGATTAAAGGTAAAGATAAATTTCACCCTATAACATGCCGTGGAGACCAAGTCAGAGAGTAGAGCTGTAGCTCCATTCTTTCTTTAATTTCGGCGCTAAATGTGGGTGAGTCGTCCGTGCCACGCTCCTGCCGCTTTACCTTCGGAAGGATACGCGGTACCCACTGTACTGGAGGCTGGATGGGCCCCAGGGACGTTCTGGATGGGTGCGGAAAATCTCCCCCCCCCCACCCCAAGCAGGATTTTGATACCCGGCCCGTCCAGCCCGTAGTGAGTCGCTACGCCAACTACGCCATTCCGTCACTCCCCTTATCGGATTATGGAACAAACGATCACACGCAACTAGGAGTATACCATAATGAACAATAGCTACTAGGGTGGTTTTCAATAAAAATAAGAACTCTGGAACAAAAATATTGTAAAATTGTACATTATTATATCAAGTGTGTAGATTAGTATGCACTTCTGACTTCGAATATTCAGTTTTTGTGCAAACGTCTGATGATTACTTATTGGGATGGAAAAATGTAAGTAACTTGCAATATAAGTTAGTGTTCGGACTGAGTATAGAGTTGTACTGAACGATTTTGTATGAAAGATTTCAATCAGAATACTATTGCTCCCGAGAAACAATCTCCGTCCTGGTGATCTGGGAATGGAACAGTACACGTACAGTCCTAACGATTGTCTGAACACCCGAGGGAAACGAGAATCACGTTATTCAGGATAGCTGAAGTACTCCGCTTACAAGGGAGTGCTCACCAGTGCTTCACGACCTTCGGTGGCGTGGATATTAGCCTGCTGGCACACTAACCGGTCGGGTCCGAGTCGTGAAGATAGTACACAGGCAGAACGTCGATTCCTTACGTACACGCGACTGGACTCAAGTGTGACATTCAGGAGTTCTCTGAATACCAACAAAATACACAGTTTTTAGGGGGAAAGACCTAGATGTCTCTTATGAAACTACATATTTCGGCCGTGTTTGCCCGTTATACAGGAAACCGATAATGGCCCATATAGGCTGAAACGCAGGAGATTAAATTTATATACATTTAAGGGTTTCTTCCTAAAAACTTTGTAATATGTTGGGTTTTTTATTTTGGTGGTTGGGTAAAGAAGTACGCTCTAATATGCAAGACTGTGAGTCTGTGTTTTAGTGAGTCAGACTTGATGGGTTAAGCGTGCCTGCAGCCGCAGGATTCCTGTCCCCACGGATAATATATGGAAGGTCGAGGTGCATGTAGTGTTTCTGTTCCAGTCGGTACGGGACCTATTTACTCGAAGGTAAAGCATAGAGTGTGAAGCTGGCCTCTCACGTTGTAGTGCCTAGACCAAGAATGCATGGAGCTTATTCTCGCCCACTTTTCATCGCACTCTTTTAATGAATAGGCCTTTGGGGTTGGGGCGGGCGGAGTGGTAAGTCATGGGGGCGATGTGGCGATGAGTTGTCGTTGGTCAATAAAATTTCTTTTCTTCTTTCTTTCTTTTTTCCTTCATCCTTTCTTCTTTTCTCTGCCACGCGTATGTTGTGTAACAAAAAAAAACATAGTTGGGCGTTGTCCTTTTCAAGCAGTTTTCACACCCTGTTCCTTTACATAACACGTCTCACATTTACATATTACCTTGTCTCGTCATAGTTGGGGCTGTAGTCTTCAAAATGTTCTTGCTTTTGGGTGGTTAACGTGATGTCTCTATCCCATTTCTTTCTTGCTGGAATTCTTTCCGCCTGCTTTTTTACCCTGTAATTTCCATAGACAAATCCATTATAAAAGTATGGAATGGACGATGGCCACTCAGAAAAGTGGGAGCAGTCGATTTTCAGAACGCTACGCCATTTCTAGCGTGTTCACGTTTGATGTACTTAAAAAAAGAACGACAGGAATTAAGTTGCTGTGGCTAAGGTTCGATGTTGAAATAGAATGACGTTGGGTATGTAAATTGAGACTCAACTACGTCTGTGTCACACTAGCAGGCCGTGGAATTTGGGGAATGTTGGAGGCTTTACCTCGTTCATCGCAGGGAATTCAGTGTTTGTGTTACGCATTTGTGTATGTTGGTTTATTTCTGATACAGGCAGAAGGTTGAGAGGAGAAATGTGGGGGCCGCGTGTGCATGACACATGCCGTCACAAAGGCGTGTAGAGGGCAGGGATGTAAACTCCACGCGCATTATTTTATATTTCGGCACTAAATTGAGATGAGTGACCAGACCCCTATAACAACTGGATATTATGTGCGATAGAGATGTGATAGCGAGGATAGTGCCTGAAGTCGAAAGACGGTTCCGTCGCTGTGCCGACTTCTATCGGCGCATTTCATTCCGTCGAATGAAGGTAGAGGGACTGTTAAGTGGTTGATTTTACCTAGCGTTTGTGTTTGTGGACGGACGTTCGCCTTGCCGAAGTACGTACGTGTGAAATTCATTTAAGTTGTTCAGGTAACCTTGCCATGCATCAGTTGTGTGGTCAAGGTCGTGTGAAACTTACGCAGCCTCAGACTTGCAAACTGGCCCCATACATTGTGTCCAAGACGGACGCAGTTTCGAGTGCTGCTTTTGGTAGAAGCACAGTAGCGGCTGTTTAATTATGCGTTTTGTTTTACGAGCTGAACGTCTTGTGGAGAGTCATTTACGTATGTTTCATTTTTGTAACTTAACTTAGCTGGCATTTTGCGACAGGAAACAAGACACTCATGTTAACATTTTGGTTGGGGGACGCCTGTCAGAGAATGGTAAGGGAGAATAGTTTGTGGGTGTAAGGATCGTATTGAAATGGTGGACAAATTTAGGGTGTGAAGGTGTGTGCTAGGCGTAGGACTAGAATAGAGTGCATTGGCGGCGTTATGAACTGGTAGCTTTCCAGGAAATGAGATTTTTTTCTTAGCCGTTATATGTTTAACCGCGTGTACTTACCATGTGCACAGTTCTGCCATGGACTTTTGTTTATTTGAAAAGAAGTGTGTACATTTCGGCAGACTCATGGTACGTATGAGTTGAATTCTGCATTTCATTTTGAGAGAAGAGTGCCAGTGTGTTTGCTTTTATTATTATTATTATTATTATTGTTATTATTATTATTTCCTGTAATTGAGTTTTCACTTGGCAGTAACCCTTGCAATAGTAACAAATAAGAATAAATAAACAATACAAAGACCCAGAATATACAAGTACACATATTACCAGCACACCCACACAATTGTAAAAACACCCACACATTACAAAACCCACACATACACACATAACAAAACCCGCACATACACACATCCACACTTACAAAACCCGCACATACACACATCCACACATTACAAAACCCGCACGTACACACACCCACATATTACAAAACCCACACTTACACACATCCACACATTACAAAACCCGCACATACACACATCCACACATTACAAAACCCGCACGTACACACATCCACACATTACAAAACCCACACTTACATCCACACATTACAAAACCCGTACATACACACATGCACACATTACAAAACCCGCACATACACACACCCACATATTACAAAACCCACACATATACACACACATATATTACAAAACCCGCACGTACACACACCCACACATTACAAAACCCATACATACACACATCCACACATTACAAAACCCGCACGTACACACATCCACACATTACAAAACCCACACTTACATCCACACATTACAAAACCCGTACATACACACATCCACACATTACAAACC
>Ga0123355_10021728_pt1 | contig 10275 bp, 8 predicted proteins | sample TergutEmb28metaG_3_FD_89872 | JGI IMG/M metagenome (GOLD analysis project Ga0123355, IMG submission 89872) | Embiratermes neotenicus P1 segment gut microbial communities from Petit-Saut dam, French Guiana - Emb289 P1 | ecosystem: Host-associated > Arthropoda: Insects > Digestive system > Gut ... | reverse complement strand
TATAAACAATACGGAATATCTGCAATACAAGCAGGTCGAAAACAAACTGGTACTGCTATATCTTATCAACAAAATGGATTTGCCACTATCCCGAAGCCAGGTTACTGATTTTGTCCGCGAAGGCGAGTACATGGATTTCTATACGCTTCAACAGACCTTGGCAGAAATGGTAGAAGGCACATATCTAGAGAAGATTCAAGACAACAATAATACCCGTTACTGCATAACAGATGAGGGACTTACAACTCTGGAGTATTTTGAGAACCATATACCCGGTTCTATGCGTACAAAAATAAACAAATACGTCCAAAATCGGTTCAGTTCTGTCAAACGCGACTTTGAAGTGACGGCTACATATTTCTTAGATAATGAAACCAATGAGTATGTAGTTAAATGTGGCGTATATGAGGATAAACGCATCCTTATGGAGATAAATGTCTCAGTAGTAACACGAAGCCAGGCAAAATTGATTCAGACCAATTGGAAAAGCCATGTCAGTGAGATTTATATGAATATCCTAAACGAAATGGTAATGAGCAGGGAAGCGTCCAAAGATGACGCTGACGGTGAATCAGAAGCCACTTTCGACCCTATTCCCAATCCTATTTAGTAGCATTTAGAAAATACTTCCTGTTTTTACTACTTTCTGCAGCAGATCCCCCCTATATACTGGGCTGAAAGGATCGAAGCTGTTGATTACAACTCCTTCCGCAGTAGGATGTGCTGTAGCATGTATAATTTCATTATTTCCAATGTACATAACTGTGTGGCCTTTGTAAAAAATTAGATCGCCCGGTTGTTTGTTTTCAAAAGGAATCTCCCTCATCCCAAACTCCGGGCGTATATCCGCGTCCCGATAAATTAAAATGCCATGAAGCATATATGCCATAGATGTCAGACCGCTGCAGTCTATGCCCAATGGGGATTTTCCACCCCAACGGTACTGAACTCCTAAATACATTTTTGCCGTTCTAACCAATTTTGCCCGGATGCTATCATCTGTTTTACTCCAGGATACAGTCTGTGGGGCAATACACGGCCGTCGAACGAATCCTGTTCTACCATCAGCTAAACCAACTTTTATGTATCCATCCCCAATTATTTCGTAACCTAATACCCCAAGCAAACTGCCCCTCGGACAACTTGTGATATTGCGCGATTGAACAGTGGGCTTTGTTTTAATGTCTAGATATGGGAACCACACAGTCCACTTTGGGGTGTCTTGCCAATGCCTTGCCTGTTCTTCGCTGTTGAGCAAACCATTCGGCAAGGCATAACCTTCATAGTGATAATAGGTTCTGATACGCACAAACCCGTTGGGTTCTTCAGAAAGCACCTCAGCACTCATTCCATATAACAGTTCATCGCAAAGCTCAGATTGTAGAGAAGGTTCTTTGTAGAGTGGGAATATGTCTGATATTACAATTGCCTTACTCAATCCATTGACCTCCATGTCCGAAAGATGCCTAACTTATCCCACGACTCTTAATGCCGCATTATCCGCATCCAACTGAACCCGCATACCCAATGGTATACATGCTGTTGGCAGTACATGACCACATTGAAATCCGGTGACAACTGGCTTTCTAATATCCCCAGTCAGTTCGACTATTATATCCTCTACAGTTAAAGACATTTTAGGATCCTTTGGCTCGCAGTCCGTGAAGGCCCCAAATACTATTCCCGAACAGTCGTTAAATTTACCAGCATGCCTTAATTTTAGAAGCATCCTATCTATGCGGTATGGTGCCTCCTCCACTTCTTCCAAAAAAATTATTTTTCCTTTTGTATCAATTTCATAAAAAGTCCCTAATGTTGCAGCCACCAGTGAAAGGTTTCCACCACATATAATTCCTTCAGCCTTACCTTGGGTTATAGCCTTCATCGCGCCAGTGCCGAAAGGATTTTTTAGTTCCTTTGGCATAGGGCCAAAAAGGGCCGTTTTCACCGAATGTAATGTAAAATCATCTAGCTCTAAAAACCATTCTTTCCCAGGCATAGGCGTATGCCATGAAACAACGCCACGCCTATTCATTTCCATATGCAAGGCTGTTATATCGCTATAACCATATAATGGCTTTCTAGAAGCCGCTATGGCATCGAAGTCCACGTATTCAAGCAAACGATGTGCACCGTATCCACCGCGGATGCATATAACAGCTGCCATATCTCTTGAAGCAAAGGCTTCTGTTAAGTCGGAAGCACGTTCCCTGTCTGTACCAGCTAAATATCCGTGCCTTCTTGAACAACTGGGAAATACCAGTGGCTCTAATCCAAATTTGCGGACACTCTCCAACGCGGCATTTAGCTTTTCCGGCGGCATAGGACCTGAAGGCGCTATTATGGCAACTTTATCCCCTTTAGATAAAAATTTAGGCAGGAACAAAACATCACCCCATATACTCTAGTTCTCACCTCTCGTTTCAATCATCCTTGCTTTCCATTCTGCATGTGCCGATAAAAATTCATCATTACTCATTGGCTGCTCCAAGAACCTTACACCTTTGTAGCGCATTGAAGGCAATCCAATCGGCGAAAACATACCACTAAACGGATCTCGATATGAAGCAGTAAACCCGTTAGAACCAACAGAAAAGGGGATAATTATCGCGTGTTGGATCAACATAGCTTCTGCCTCCGCAAAAGCCCTATATCGGCTAGTCAAATTCGCTGTTTGGGCGATTGCAGCATCAACTTTTCTGTAATACTCAGTTGTTATAGCCTGGGTTTCTTCTGTTTTATTTGTTGCAGGCAAACCATCCAATAGCCGATATTCATCCGTATGCATAAAATTGTAGCTGTTACCCCTGCCAAAGGGTATGGTCCATGCTTGGGGATCAACATAATCCGCGGTCCAGCTGCACTTCATAAAGGCGAATTGCCCGTTGCGCCTTATCCCGCTTAAAGAAGCAGAGTAAGGATTCTCCGAGACAATGATGTTAACGAAGTCTGCACCCAATAAATCTTCAAGTTGCTGGCCAATGGCAAAGGATTCTTCATTCCAGATCGCTGATAGAGGGTTGTAAGGAATGAGAACTTTTATAGGGAATGCAGCACCAGCCTCTGCAAGCTCTTCTTTAGCTTTGTCGCGGTATTCTAACGCTTTTTCCGGATCGAAAGGGTCACGTTCCGAGAATGGTCTGAGAGCATCAAATTGAGTAAAGTCTCTGCCTTCCATAAATGTGAATTTTGCTGGTGTGATGGTATTGTTTAATAAGAGTTCAGGATTATGAGGCTCGGTCACAGACAATGCATTTACACGATCCATCCCATACATAAACGAGTTGCGAAAGTTTTCATTATTAACTGCAATTATCCAATTATCTGGTTCATATTGGGCATCGAAACGGGGTTCAAAATTAAAAGTATAGAAATACGAACGAGAGATATCAGGCTTTCTGCTTCGTACAAAAGCCATAGTATCAGGGTTTTCTAACCAACTCTCCAAGATATCGGCTCTAAAGTTTTCAACCTCGTCTAATTCGCCCTGCAGAAACATAACAGGGGCCAATGTGGGTTCCTCTGCACTGAAAGTCTGATGGAATTCTTGTATACGTACATTGTCTCTATCCCAATAATAGGGGTTGGCCCTGAATATGCGTTTCACATAAGGCTCGAATTCGGCTAGTATATACGCGCCGTTAAATAACAGGCTTTCATTGTCTTTACCGAAATTTTCGCCTTGCTCCTCCAGAAACGGGCCATATACAGGAAGATAAGAAGCATACGACAGTATTGAAAGAAAAAAAGGTACTGGCCTAGTCATTCTATACTCGAGTGTGTAGTCATCTACGGCTGTCACTCCAACCTCATCGAAGGTAATAAATTCTGTGAGGTCAATCCGGTTAATCTGAAAGAATTCCTCTAAACTCAGCACTTCCCTATTGTAGACAGCATTTGCCGCATCCCAGATTATTCTCGACTGAGTATAATATTCTGAAGCGTTCAAAATGATTTCCTCATACATGTACTGCAAAGCACTATTATTGCGGGCATCATTAACATATCTTGCTGCGGCTACCCAATCATGCGCGGTTACCCCAGCTACTGCATTTCCGTCTTTGTCTACCCATTTTTGGCCGGGCCGGATATTAAATCTCCATACAGTGTAATCTCTATTGTGCGACCAGCTTTCAGCCAGTGCCGGCAAAACGGCACCATAGCTATCATATTCAACCAACCCGTCTATGATGTTAGCGGCGGCTCGAAGTTCACGGTAATTGCCTGTTACCAAGTAGTTAAGCGTAGTATATTCAAATGAATAAAGCGTGCGGAAAATCCCGTCACTGGAAGAGTCAACGCTGATGTTTTGTGGTATATCCAAAGGGTCTTCCGTATCTGTGTCTGCCCCATTATTAACAACACCGCACCCTGAGGGTAAAAGCAGAATTCCGCACAAAACTAAGGCTATAAGTTTCTTCAATTTAACCCTCCTTTACTACAACTCCTAAACCAGCTTCATCTGTAAGAATAATATTAGCACCGACATACTCTGGACCTCCTATATAGGGATCAGCAGCACATAGGGTGGGTCCATCAAGATCAACCTTTGTAATGATTTGCCTGGAAGCGGCCAAGTGCGCCGCCGCAGACGTCGACAACCGAGATTCAAGCATACAACCCATCATGCATGAAACTTGATATGTGTCGGCAATGCTGCATATTTTTAAAGCCATATGTATACCACCTGTTTTCATCAGTTTGATATTTAACATATCAGCTGCACCTGTCCGTATTATCTCAATTGCGTCGTGTGGTGAAAACACAGCCTCATCCGCTAAAACAGGGGTTGCCACATGCTGTGTTACATACCTTAGACCGTTTAAATCGAAACTACTTACTGGCTGCTCAACCAGCGATATGTTACACCCACTGTCTTCCATAGCCCTAATTATCCGAACGGATTCTTTTGGCTTCCATCCTTGGTTTGCATCCACGCGAAGTTCAATGTCGGCTCCTACAGCCTGGCGTATATGGAGCAGGCACTCTGCATCTAGAAGGCCACCTTTGCCAACCTTTATTTTTAGTGCTTTAAAACCTGATTGTATTGCTTTGATGCTGTCAGCAATCATTTTGGGCGTATCGTTAAGACTGATCGTCAAATCGCTTTCAAGTTTTTTTGCAGAGCCCCCAAGCATTCTAAACAATGGCATATTTAACGATCGTGCTCTGATATCATACAGTGCCATGTCTACAGCAGCTTTTGCTGAGGTGTTTCTTAGTATTGCATGCTGGACGGATTCCATTAAATCCTCGAAATCTGATATATGCCTGCCCACGATTTTCGGTGCGATATACCCTTCAATAGCAGCAGTTATGCTTTCTTTGGTTTCACCAGTTATTGCCGCTGTAGGTGGAGCTTCTCCGAGACCAATTATGCCGCAATCTGTTTCAATATGCACTTGAACACCTATTTGAGCATCTACAACACGCAGTGCTGTTTTAAAAGGTGCTTTTAGAGGTATGGTAGATATCTTAGTAGATATTTTTTTAATCTTTAACATAACCAACCCACAACAATTTATAATACGAAATGATACAGTCGGAGCAGCTCGTAAAAATCATCCGACTCGAACTCTAGAGTTTTCTCGTCGATCTTCTTCACACCCGGATAGAAACTATTTTTGTACGCTCGTTGGTGACCTTTGTATTTTATTATTGTTTTGAAATGTGCAGGCAACTCTATGAGGCAATCTTTACCGATTTTCTCCATGGCAGATCTTGTACCCTCACGAATTAGCCTAACCGCTTCGGATGGATGTAGCGAGGTCGCCCCTGCCCCTTTGCCTATATTAGTGGCCACAGTCGTTATCCCAGGAACAAACTCCTTTGCTGATTCACATAGTGCAGCGTCTCCGCTTAAAAAGATGACCGGGATCCCCAGCATTGCTGCAGTATAACTATTGATAGTAAATTCACTGGCTCTTGAACCATTTATGATTATTTCGTCAACCAGTGAAGACATAGTATGTGCCAATGGGTTACCATCCCCGTAGGAAGCAGAGTGGTATCCGATAAATGCTAGTGCGTCGAACCCATCGTTAAGGCCTTCTACCATTGCGAATGGATCTCCACCCCAGCCACGGTGTATAAAAATGCCTTCGGGCAATTCTGTAGGCACTATATTTCTCCCCGAATCGTGGGCATCTTTTACTATCACATAGTCCGCACCACCTTCTCTTGCACCTTCACAAGCCGCCGACACTTCCTGTGTCATCTGATTGCGAAAATAATTGTACCAGAACCCACCTTCATCGAGATCCGCCTCATTCCAATTTACAATACCTGTTACTCCTTCGATATCGCTGGAAATAAAAAGCCTCATATATAATCTCCCCTTTGTATCCATTAAAGCTACTATATTTGCTTACAAATATCCCCAACTGTTCGGCATCCATGCAAATCTTCAAAAGATAGATCCGGCTGGAGTACTGTCAGTTCAATTTGCAAATTTAAAATGGATAGTGAATCCCACTGTGACAAATCCTCTAAAGCCGTGTCTGCTGTTAACGTGTCGGGCTCGACCTGCAAGACACGTTCTATTAATTGCAATTTTTCCTCAGTTCTCATACTTTTCACCGTCTTTTAAATACATTTTCTTTAGTAGCAACCTATCTTTCTTGCGGTTGGCGTTATATGGCATTTCGATTAGCTGGACGAATCGCGTCGGTACCATATAAACAGGAAGCTCAGATAATAGGGATCGCCTGAAAGCAAGCTCATCAATTTCCCCTTCCTTATCTGGCTCATAAAACAGAACAATCTGCTTCTTCGCGCTGTCGTACAGAACACAAACGCTCTTGGTTTTTGCAACGCCTGCCGCAACCGCTTCAATTTCCCCCGCTTCGATCCGATAACCCAAGTGCTTGAACTGATGGTCTTTGCGCCCATGAAAAACCAACAGGCCGTCTCTAATCTCCCCGAGATCTCCTGTGTGGTAGATACAATCTATATAATCATTGTGTAATGGATTTTGAGTAAAGCTTGATTGTGTTTTCTCAATATCTTTGTAGTACCCCAATGCAAGGCATGAGCCACGCACACAGATTTCCCCGATTTCACCGGGAGCTGCAGCATTGCCATCTTTTAGCAATAAGATCTCTGTATTGGCACAAGGGTACCCCAAAGGAATGCCCCCTTCCAATGAATGCCCCTTCGGGACGATATAGCATATCGTCATATCAGTCTCTGTAGAACCGTATAGATTGACAAATTCCACTTCGGGCAGCTGCTCCATCCAATATGCCAAACTATGAGTGCCCAAGGGCTCACCAACAAACCACGCACGCCGCAATGAGCTAGGTCTAACTTCTTCTATAGCGTTTGCTTTGGCAACTTGATGATAAACTGACGAGACCCAGAATATCAACGTTATTTTCCGTTCGTTCACAAACTGCATCAGCTTAGTCGGATGAGAAAACAAGTTTTCTGGTATTATGCAGAGTTTGGAACCTGTTGCTAGGCATAAAAAAACATCCATGGCTGATACTGTAAAATAAAACGGTGCTTGATTTCCGATTATCTCACTGTCTGATATAGAAAAATTGTTTTTTGCCCAATGGATATAGTTGATAACCCGACGGTGTGGTATTACAACACCTTTGGGAATCCCAGTAGAACCGGAGGTAAATAGTAAATAAGCTGGGTCGGTATCCTGTATTAGTGACAGTGTATTAGAGACAATCCATTCTGGATCCTCAACAGAAGTTGACGATATGGACTCATAAATATCGACGCCCTTATCAATACCTGCTTCAGACAGGGTTTGCCTGCCCTTTGCATCCGTAATGATCAGAATAGGCTGCGTAATATCAAAAATCAACAGGGTTCTCTTTATGGGCGCACGGTAATCCATAGGGATATAAATATTCCCGCTATACAATATACCCATCATAGCACAGAGAAATTGCGCGTTTTTTGGCATGTAGACAGCGATCATTTTCTTTTCAAAACTGCTTGTCTTGATTATATTGGACGCTATCCGCAAAGCTGCTTCACGGATTCCATTAAAGCTCATTTTGGATTCCCCAGACTCGATTGCCTGATCAAAACCCTTTTCTCTACATGTATCTTCTAAAAACTCGATTAAGTTTCTCATATCGCAGATTTCTCCAACTTTTCTTTTGAGGGAAATTATAGCATCGAATAAACAAAACGACAAGTAGTGGCTGTATTTTGTAGTCAACTGTTTACAAGTTTAACAATAACAAAAAAGGACGAAAAATAGTGTTTTCTTATAAAACAGGTATTCTTTTGGCGTATCAATTATTAGATGTGTTGTATAGCGGGGGCTCGGAGCACATTGAAACCTGCTCTAAAATGCTCTATGCCTGGCTAGCAAGCAACTATAATACTAAGGGCGGAATACTCAGCGAACAGCAGGACGATGTGGGTATCTCCTATCATGAACAACGCGGTGGCTGTCCACTACATCTAACCCTCGAAGGACTCATGTTGCGCTTGCATGCAGGTGAAACTGTTTCCATGAGGGAATATAACAGTTTACGCAAACCACTAGTGGAGATTTTGGCCAATTGGATGGGGGAAATCAAGCTATGTCTGCTTCTGCATAGCAGTTTGCAGCCCGAATTCTTGGGTATATGGAAAGAAACAAGAGCTGTTTTACTAACGGGAAACAATGACGTTGCTCCTGATACAGATGAGAGGAGTATTCACTTACTTTTAACATCGAATACTGAAGTTTCTGATAAGCTACTTAAAAAAACAGATATGCAAATAAGCATACAGAAATTGATGGCGCGTGCCCGATTCTGCTTCCCGGTCGACAATTTTGATTACGATCGGTTATATCTTACTGGAAAGCTGCAAAGCCTCTCTGAGAACTGTAAACGCATCTCAATCGTATTAAGCGGATCGTCCTACGCCATGGTTGGCCTTAAGGAGAATATGATGCCACGACCAGCAGTGAATCTAGCTGTTAACGCTCAAGATCCTTACTTTTCTATGCTTTCGGCTGAAACTGTGATAAAGAGCTGCAAAGGAATCGATACTGTAGTTATCACGGGAGGATATTACTTTTGGCATACTGACATGTCCAACAACCCCTCCGATTACTATAAATCTGTTTTGATGCGGACAAATTATCCGGTTTTAAGGAGCTTGCATAAATACGAGGGCGAATTGTTACCGGCGATGCAGCGTACATCCTGCGATCCCCTTTTAGAGAAGCTGTTCGACTTTGAGGCGCTATGTGAGAAAGAAAATGAAGGGATTTCAGCAAGACTAGCCAACCTAGAGTATTTCAACAAGGAAATCAATCAACGTCCGATAAACGGAATGTTGCACTTTCCATTTCGAGAGCTTAGTGACGATATCAATTATAGAACAGCGAAAGCCCGAGCCGAAGCGCATAACGGTAACTTAAGCCAACATAATCTTGAAAGCAACATGAAGATACTGTTAAGTTTTCTGTCGGCTACAGAGAATCAGGTTCGTGTTATTATAGTAGTGCCTCCGGTCACAAAGTTCTACAGAGTTAACAGCTCGCCGCAGCTTAAAGAAATGCTGTATGAGCAATTGAAGGCCGTTAAAGAAGCATTCGATATCGTCTTTTTAGATCTGTTTGATAGCCAAGATTTTGATGTTTATGATTTTCAAGATTACGATCATTTAAATGACAATGGTGCGAAAAAATTATCTCGAATCGTTGGAATGGAAGTATAAAACATGACGGAGATTCCTTCAATATGGAAGCAATCTCCGTTTACATACTACTCAATAATAGTAGTGAGTGTCGTCTATGTCGCTTTGATTTCCGTCATCCCAATTGCCATAGTCCTCTGAATCTCCGTAAGCTGGACCGCTGTAGTCTGGAACGTTATAACTACCTTGATTGCTATCACTTGGAAAGTCATAGCCGCCTTGATTGCTATAACTTGGATAGTCATAGCCGCCTTGATTGCTATAACTTGGATAGTCATAGCTACCTTGATAACTATCGTCTGGGATGCTGTAGTCACTTTCATTATCGCCTGAATCGCAATAGTTGCCCTGCCCACCGCCTTGATAAACGTTGCCATGATTGTCATCGACTGGATAATCGCTGCCCAGGTAGCCACCATCTTGATTGACATCAGCCTGGTTGTTACCACCTTGACTGACTCCGCCTTGGTTGCTTCCTTGACTGACTCCGCCTTGGTTACTTCCTTGACTGACTCCGCCTTGGTTACTTCCTTGACTGACTCCGCTTTGGTTGCTTCCTTGTCTGACTCCGCCTTGGTTACTTCCTTGACTGACTCCGCCTTGGTTGCTTCC
>Ga0123355_10021727_pt1 | contig 10276 bp, 10 predicted proteins | sample TergutEmb28metaG_3_FD_89872 | JGI IMG/M metagenome (GOLD analysis project Ga0123355, IMG submission 89872) | Embiratermes neotenicus P1 segment gut microbial communities from Petit-Saut dam, French Guiana - Emb289 P1 | ecosystem: Host-associated > Arthropoda: Insects > Digestive system > Gut ... | reverse complement strand
AGTTGGTTACTTATTTTTCGATGCAATAAACTGATCTAATTGATTTGTAAAGTCTTCAGCTGCATGATATCCCATGAGTTTTAAGCGATGATTCATGGCTGCAACTTCAATTAATGATGCAATGCTGCGCCCTGTTTTAACTGGTATTGTCATTTTCGCAACATCTGTTTCGAAAATGCGGATTGTTTCTTCCGCTAATCCGAGTCGATTATATTCTTTGTCAGCGGACCAGTCTTCAAGTTCAATAACAAGCGTGATTCTCTTCTTACTACGGTACGCACCCGCGCCAAACATTTCAACAACATTGATGATGCCAATACCACGAATTTCAATAAATTTCTTTAAAATATCAGGTGCACGTCCAATAACCATTCCGACTTCTTTTTCGAAGATGTCGACACGATCATCGGCAATTAATTGATGTCCACGGCGTATTAGTTCTAATCCTGTTTCACTTTTACCAATGCTACTCTTGCCAGTAATCATGACGCCGATACCATTAACATCAACTAGTACACCATGAAATGATTCGGTACTAGCGAGTTCTTCTTGTAAGTAGTTAAATATAGTGGCAAATACAGCTGATGTTCCTTTAGCAGAACGCAAGATAGGTACACCAGATTCTTTTGATAGTTCTAACATGATTTCTGGTACTTCAAAATTATTTGTAAAAATGATAGCTGGTGTTGTTGCGTTGTATAAAACTTCTACACTTGTTTTCAACTCTTTATCTGATAATGAAGATAAGAAATGCCATTCCTTCGTTCCAATGAGTTGGACACGGGCTTTAATCTCTAGTTTGAAATAGTCATCATGACCCATTAATTCCATTCCAGGACGATTCAAAAATGAGCTTGTAATGGTTTTTGTGAGATCTGCTTCTGGTGTAACAGTTTCCAATAATAATGAGTTAGCTAGGTCTTGTACAGTTACTGCGTTCATGGTGTAAACCCTCCAAATCTTTTACAACTGATCAACTTTTAGTAAATGCTTCTTGATAAAATGTTGTAGCAACGAGATGAAAATTGCAGCAAAAAATGCTGTAAAGAAATTTGATATCACAAAGTCATCACCCATCATTCTTGCTGTTGTCATAATAATAATCCCATTAATAATCAGGTAAAATAAGCCAAGGGTTGCAATCGTTAATGGGAATGTGAAGAAGATGATGAATGGTTTGACGAATGTATTTAACAAGGTGAGGGTCAATGATGCCCTTATTGCGGCTGGAATACTCGCGAGATAAAACCCTGGAAATAAGCCTGCTGTTACCATTAAAACTAGACTGTAGATTAGAAAGTTCGTAAAAAACTTGCGCATGTCAAAACATCCACAGCCAACTTGATGGGTACAACCCGCTGGTTGTAGATGTATATTGGGACGTCTATTGGCGTTCTTCCACTGATTTCCCTGAAAGTCTTCAGTCATATTTGGCGTTCGATCGTTAACGATACTATCAATTATTTCATCTTCATCATAGAAGTCTTTGTTAGACATTAGCTTGCCACCTTCTAATTCAATTTCTCAGGATTTTTTCACCTGAATGATGTAGTTCAGGTTGCAATTAGCGACGGCGGCGATTTAAAATCGCAACCCAACGTAGTAATTCCATTAACGCTACAATCAATGCGGCTACATAAGTTAATGCGGCAGCTGTTAATACTTTGCGTGCACCACGTTGTTCCCGATGATCATGTAAAATATTCATATCGTTCATTCCATCCATTGCACGTGTGGAAGCATTGAACTCAACAGGTAGGGTAATTAATTGAAATATAAATAATCCTGCAATCAGAATGATACCAATTTGGGCGATCATAAACATTTCAAGCATAAGACCTGCAATAATTACAATGAAACCTAAGCGGTTTGCGATATTTACAACAGGAACTAATGCAGAGCGTAGCTTTAATGGTCCATAATCTTCCGCATGTTGAATCGCATGACCAACCTCATGAGCTGCAACTGAAACCGCTGCAACTGATGGCTTATTATGGATATCAGGTGACAATCTTACTGTTCTTGTTCGCGGATCGTAGTGATCTGATAATTTTCCTTTGGTTTCTTGAATTTGGACATCATACAACCCATTGCGATCAAGCATTCTTCTTGCAACCTCATATCCAGTTAAACCAGAAGAAGCACTCTTTCTCTTGTATCGTCCGAATGTCGACATTAGATATACATGTGCCGCCAATGGGACTATCATTGCAACCAGTAAAAAAATAAACATATTGCCGTCCATGTTCGCTCCCCACATCCAAGGGTTAAAATACATAGTAATCACTCCATTTCAATTTATTTTATTAGTATATTTTAAGTATATTCTAGCGAATAGGCATGCTTTCCCATTTGTAGGGTGCAACCTTACCCTTAGTATTATACCACATTTTGTAAATTGTTTGTTAACGAATTTAAATCTTTTTGTTTCTGGTTTAATTGATGCATGGAAGTCGAGCAAATGACATAAATTTGGACGACTTCCAATCCATGAAAAAACTGCACAAGCTTTCATAAACCTTGTGCAGCTTATCCACCTTCTTCTATTACATCTACCTCTTCGTCCTCAATTCCAATTACCTCGCCTTCATAATCAAAAAAGAGTTCATCCTCTTCTTCCCATATAAATCGATAAATAATAACTTTCTCAGCAAAAAGCTCGCCATCTATTTCTAGCGGATAGATTCTAATAAGATCCTCATATAAAGGAAGGTCATGCCATGTTGTGTTTACGACTATGAGTTCACCAAATCCATCTGTCAACCAGATTTCAACAATTGTTTCTTCGGTCATGATCACCGTTATTTTTTCTTGGATAGCGAAAAACTGGGTGGAATCAACCCCAACGAGATAGAAATCTTCACATTCTATGGGCACATCTTCTAAGCAGGTTAAAAAATCACCACTTTCATCTAGTTCACAAATAAGAGAAGTATCTTCATCCAAACTTATCAATGGAATCCATGAGTTAATTGAAATAGTTGTGTCAGAGATGTTAATTAAATAACCTTCATAACATGTTTTAAGGACTTGACATAAAATTGTTGGACTAAAATAATCTTCCAAATCATCGATCCAGAGAATATAAGCATCTTCTGGAGTACTTAATAAATCTTCAGCTTCATCTTCTTCCGATAGTGCGAAATCTGCCACCGGAATTAGAATATCATTTCGCATTTCATGACTGATAATAGCAGCTGAATCTGCCGTTCCGACACCCGTTAAATAATAGATCATTGCTAGGTATAGCAGTAAAATATAAATCCAAATAAATTTTCTTAGCTTTGATTTTCCTGCTTTTTTTCTGGTTTTTAAAACAAAGATCAGCTGAAATACAACGCAAAGAATTAAGCTACCAAGCAGAATATATGCTAGCGCAGTCGGATTTTCTAGTATAAATCGCTCAATGATTGTTTCTATGAACGTGAGCATCACAGTCCCTCCTTTAAGCCAAGCGTAAGCGGAAATTCGACTGTAAATACAACGAATTCTTGATCATTTGCTAATTTATATTCAAACTGATGAAGTTCAAGAATGCTTTTAACGATAAATAAGCCTAGACCACTTCCGCCAGAATGTCGGCTTCTTGATTTTTCTAAGCGGTAAAAAGGTTCAAATACATGAGTTAAGCCAGCCTCTGTAATTGCGCCTTTATTTTTAACTGTTAAAATCCCCTTACCATCCTGTTTTACAAATTGAATCCAAACAACCTCATCAACAGCTGAATGAAAAATCGCATTATTAATAATATTGGATAACGCGCTTTGAATTTGAAATTTATCTGCTTGAACCATTAATTCATCCTCGCAGTAATAGAGTAGCGAGACACGCTTAATTGTTGCTAACCCTTCATAATTTTGACATGTTTCATTGATCAGCTGACTCATGTTTAATTGATCAAGCTTTAACTTTATTTCATTTGATTCTAAACGAGAAACCAACAAGATTTCTTGAATCAACTGCTCCATTTCTTCCGTTGTTTCATAGGATTTCTGTAAATAAGTTTCTCGATCTTGGTATGCACCAATTTTTTTAATCATCCCTTCTAGCTCACCTTTTAGGATAACAAGCGGTGTTTTTAACTCGTGAGAAAGGGCAGTAAATAGCTGAGATCGTTGTTCTTCTTGTTGCTGTTTAAGGTTGATATGATCTTGGAGCTTTGAATTTGCAACTTGCAGATCAGTCAGTGTTAGATTGAGTTTTTGTGCCATTTTATTTAGATGATTAGATAGCATTCCAATCTCATCCGCGCGCTCGATGTTAGAAACTTCATCTAAATCTAGTTGTTCTAATTTTTTAGCCATCTGAGTCAAGGTAACAATCGGTTCTGATACGCTGGAAGAGAATAAATAAGCCACAACAAGCGAAATAAAGATATTTCCGATCAGAAGGACATGAAAGATTTGCGCTAGAATTTCTCTGATTTGGATAATACTATCTAAATGTGTTTGCGCTGAGATGGCAAATCTTGTACCGGTAATGGGATCCTGCCGAAAAATCCGTGATGTATCAATAATAGGTGAGGTGCTATCCATGATTGTCATCGCATTCACTGTGTAAATAATTTCTGTGTTCTCAGCTATGCTAAGGGTGACATGGGCATTATTATAGGCAGCAAAGCGATCCATTTCAACTTTTACTTCTTCAAGTGAAAGTTCTGATATTTCATTTCCGAAATCAATAACAAATGCTTCAAATCTTGATGTAAACTGCCTAGTATAAAGTTCGGGAATTAACGCACTGGCAATACCAAAAGATAACCAAAATAAAATAAGTAGCATCAAAAAGGTATTCAAAAATAACTTGACACTTAAGCGAGTTCTTAACTGGTTAACCCATTTTATAACCCACTCCACGCACCGTCTCAATATAATCACCGCCTAGTTTTCGTCGCAAATTTTGAACATGAAAATTTACGATTTTAGGATCACCGTAAAAATCATATCCCCATAAGGTTTCCAGTAAAAATTCGCGACTAAAAAGTCGATTTTTATTTTTTAGAAAAAGTTTTAATAATTCATATTCTTTTTGCGTAAGAGAGATAGCTTTTTCGCCTTGAAACACCTGGCCTGTTGTGATGTTCAAGGTTAATTCTTTATGACTAAGAATCTCTTCTTCATTCTTTTCGAGAAATTGCGTGCGCCGCAAAATGGCTTCTATTCTTTTAAGTGCAAGATCCATTGTAAAAGGCTTTATAATAAAATCATCAACTTCTAGTTCAAAGGCTTTGATTTGATGAACCTCTTCATCAAGTGCAGTAATCATAATAACTGGAATATCTGAGTTTTTTCGAATCATCTCTAGCACAACATAGCCATCAATTTTAGGCAGCATCACATCGAGTAAAATGAGTTGATAGTCCTTATTTTGGAATTTCTCAAGTCCTTCCAAGCCATCACTTGCAAGTTCAACTTCATACCCAGCATTTTCTAAAAAATTTCTCAACAGCTGCCCGATGGATTTTTCATCTTCAATAATTAATATTTTCTTCATGGTTCATCTTCCTCATCACTAACATCCCTTGTCTTGGATTTTATTATAACACAAAGTAAAGCATGATCATACGATTGACGTATTTATTTCATGCTTATTTTGTATATTGTTAGCTGTTTTATTCATCTTTGCTGTAGAAGTTTACCATATGATGATTTGATTTCAGTATGTTCTTGGCTTGATTTTGGCTTGATTTTTGTCGCAGTAAGTTGGCTACTTAGCTTTTCGCCTCTAATAATACTTTTTTGGGATTCAACCTCACCACATAAGCGACTGGTAGTAAGGTTGAAACAACGATTGTGATCATGCCAATCCCATAAAATGTTATCACGGTCTGTGTATCCAAGGATACATCAAACGCATCCATCATCTCATCAACTGGCATCTCGGTTGTTAGCTTAAGTCGTTCAAAGTAAGTCCATATGCCATACATGCCCGTACTTGGCTCAGGTTCAGGTTCTTGCATTAATTCACTACGCAATAAGGTTTGCGATACTTGATTAGATACAATGTGACCTACAAATAACGCAAGCGTGATCCCAATGAAAGCTGTTGTAACAATCTCAAAAATAACTTGAAATGCAATCTTACCTTTCTTTTCACCTAATGCAAGATAGACTCCCATTTCATAGCGTCGATCTCGCAAAAATAAGATGATAATTAAAGTTAAAACAAGAACAGTTGCAACAATGGTCACAATTAATATAATATCGGCGATCCACAACATGGTCTCCATTGAAGTTGAGATTTCTTCAAAGTTACCTGATAAATCTCTTACGTGATAATATGATGGAATTAATGGGCGGGCAATGGCGCTAAAAGTTTCAATATCAAGTGGGTCTTCTAAAATGAAAAGTGGTTCAGCTCGAACTTGAAAATTAGTTGGATCAAAGTTTTCCCATCCTAATAGTTCAATTCCCAGTTCAGTTTTCATTTCAGATGTGGTTAGAATACTACGTCGCTCTATTTCCTCAGCTGCCCAGCCGGGAATATACATACGATTTAGTTCCATATGTTGTCTAGCATGTTCTTCTTGATCATCGTCATCGCTTGCGATTAAATCGGTTCTACGATCAGGTAGGTCAAAAAGCCCTACAATCTCAAATACATATTCGTGATTGGCAAATAATTCATCTTCTTCCCAACTTATTGCCCGTCCATTAGCATCAACATAGGAAATCATGTTCGATAAATAAAAGGTTGCTCCAAGAAATAAATCATTTGCATGTGCATGTGATCGTGACATCACAATCGGTATCGTTTCAAAATCAGTTGATGTCATCATTTCCGCTTCTGTAAAAGTTCGACCTTCTACAATCTCAGCTGATCCTTGTTCAATATAAAGAACTTCAGCTCTTGAAACACCTGTCATTTCGAAATCAAGCGGCCATTCTTCCATGCCACTCGCAACTCTCCAATCTACCACTTCATGACCTACCATTGCTGGTACATAGTTTTGAAAAGTAAAGCTATGTAAAGATGTTTGGATGGAGTAGTTGTAATATTGCACATAAGGTAAATCCCCAAGGTAGCGAATGGTATCTACAGAAATATGTTCAGGATCTTCATTCCAAGAGTCCTCAGCTTGAGTAATAAATGCAAAAACGTCGTACTCAAGGTTTACAATAGGTCGCATATTACGCCTTAAATTTGTTTCTGTATTAACCACAGCTCTTTGAACTGAAATCGCCCCTGCAATAAGCGATCCCAATACAAATACTAGTATTAATAAAATTGCTGTTTTTCCTAAATTTTTTGTAATACTTGTAATCCCTCTTTTGAAAAAATTCACTTAAATCGTCCTTTCGCTTCTACCACGGGAATATCATCATTTGAATATGTGTAGCGATAAGCTCACCACCTACTTCTTCATGCTTGATACTAAGGGAATAGGATGTGCTTGTTCCACTAACTAATTCATCAAAATCGTTTCTTGTCCCTTGTGATGTGGTTGAGTTGTGACCATCTGTGTGCATTATTTCAAAGGTTGTTGCTTCTGTAAGACGCACGATCATCTCCTGAGTAGCCTCGCTGTCAAATCCACCAAACATCCCAAGTCCCTCGTCATCTAGTATAACTCCTTCACTAAAATCCACTCCTTCACAAATTAAAAGATTGTTCTTATCATTTGTCCGGCATTCAGCTATTTCTCCTCCAAGTAGAGGATTCAACACACGATCAAATTCTGCTCGAAAGTGAAGTACATCTCCTAATATGTGAATCCATGGCTCATCACCATCATGCGATTGGAAAACTCCCAAAACGCAATCTCCTGTTAAATGACATAATTGCCATTCATTATCCTCAAAAAAAACATACAGCTCATGCTCATGTAACTGGGCAAGTGGAACAGCAAGCGCACCTTCTGGTACAGCTTCCCAATCAGCATCTGTTACTTCTGGAATGCCAGCTAGCTCATTATCACCTCCTTCATCCAACTCATCATCACCTCCTTCATCCAACTCATCATCTACGTTCATTATATCACTCTGATCAATATCATCTGCTGCTTCTATTACATCTTCTTGTTCTCCTGCCGAATCATTTGCCTCTGCTGATTGATTTTGATTACTTGCTTGCAATGAATCTTCTTCATCTCCACATGCGATTAACGTCGTTGTCATTAACATCATTAACATCAAAATCCCTAATTTTTTCATTATCCTTTCGCCTCCATTTGTATTGACTAATGATAGTATATCGGACAAACATTTGTTTTTGACCTATTTGCGGCTTGATTTTAGCTTGATTAAAGTAAAAACCACCAACTTTTTAGCTAGTGATTTTATTTGTTTTGGAGTCTAGTGCTTATTTGGCATGGATTCAGTTAATCCTCATCTACAAAAGGAATTGTTTTAGTCATACGGTCGTATCCGGCTTTGGCATTTTCAAAAATAGGCTTTATGGAATGAATGTGCAGCTCAGGATCAGCGAAGGCTTGACTATAATGTGTCAACCATAATTCCTTGACATCGCCAGCTTTAGCAAGCTTTGCAGCGTCCGAAAATATCATATGATAAAACCGATCAGCTTTTTCTTTCATGTTATCGTCACCGTACATGCCTTCACAAATAAACAGATCTGAACCTTTGATAAAAGATGGTATGGTATCAATCGGCCGGGTATCTGTAATATAACTGACCTTGATGCCCTTTCGTGGTTTTCCTAACACCATATCCGGTGTAAAATTCTCAACTGTTTCTCCGTTTTGCAATCTTGACCAGTATTTGAGTGGGATATTCTGTTCTTTTGCACGAGTCGCGTCGAATTTGCCAACCCGCGGGATATGAAGGCTATATCCAAAGCAGGGTAATGTATGTTGAAGTGGTAATGCTGAGATGTGCCAATCGCCAATTTCAATACTTCCCGTTTCATTTTCAAGCTCAATGATTTCAATTGTGTACATTAATTTTGGTGCAATGACACACAGGTTTTTAACTACAGCTTCAGTTCCTTTCGGTCCGACAATATATAGCGGCTCTTCTCTTCCATAGTTGCTTAGAGAAAGCAACAACCCCGGAAGCCCAGAAATGTGGTCGGCATGGAAGTGAGTTATTAACAATACATTAAGATTGACAAAACCCCATCCAAGCTCCCGCATTGTGACTTGTGTCCCTTCACCACAGTCAATTAGTAGTAAATTACCATTATATCGTGCCAACATGGCAGTTAAATATCTATTATGTAGCGGAATCATACCGCTGGTTCCTAAAAGTGAAATATCTAGCACGTTATTGCTCCTTTCGCAACTGAATTTATTAGTTGAATAAATTGTATCTTTGAATATTGTAGCATACCAGCCAGCCAAAATCTATATCTTAAATTCTGTTGTCTACAGTCGAGATCTATAACAATTAATTCCGAAAAATTTGCTTGATCTTCTAATTTTTAAAGAAAGCTAAACTTAGATTGATTCTTACTGATCCAAAAATGGAGTAATCTCGCATGAGATAACTCCATTTTTTATATCTACCTTTTAATGTGGACTCCAGGATTTTCTAATACATGAGTATTAGTTTCGATGTCGTAATCTAACTAGATGGTCTGGTTTATAGCTCACGTCCACTAGTTGCAATCACATTTTTATACCAGTAAAAAGACTTCTTCGGCGTACGTTTAAGCGTTCCATTCCCCGCATTATCACGATCAACATAAACATAGCCATAACGCTTCTTCATCTCCCCCGTCGAATTACTCACCAAATCAATGGCACTCCAAGATGTATAGCCCATCAAATCAACACCATCAATATTAACAGCATTGATCATTTCTTCTAAATGTCGTCGTAAATACTCAATTCGATAATCATCTTCAACATAGCCAAATTCATCTGGCTCATCGACTGCACCAAGTCCGTTTTCAACAATAAATAATGGTTTTTGATATCGATCATAAATGGCATTCATCGTCACACGCAATCCAATTGGGTCAATTTGCCAACCCCACTCACTCATCTCTAAATATGGATTTTTAAGTCCTGAATAAGCATTTCCTTCTGCTTCTTTGATATTTTCAGGATTTGCTGAGATCAAGCGTGATGCATAATACGAGAATGAAATAAAATCAACTGTATGGGCTTTTAAGATTTCTTTATCCCCAGCAACAAATGGTATCTTAATGCCCTCACGTTCAAATCTTTTTAGTGCATAAGCTGGATATTCGCCACGGGATTGTACATCGACAAAGAAGAAGTTATGACGATCGCTTTCCATGGCAAGCAACACATCTGCTGGATGAGGCGAATACGGATAGGTGTTCCCTGCTGCTAGCATTGAACCTATTT
>Ga0123355_10021725_pt1 | contig 10276 bp, 9 predicted proteins | sample TergutEmb28metaG_3_FD_89872 | JGI IMG/M metagenome (GOLD analysis project Ga0123355, IMG submission 89872) | Embiratermes neotenicus P1 segment gut microbial communities from Petit-Saut dam, French Guiana - Emb289 P1 | ecosystem: Host-associated > Arthropoda: Insects > Digestive system > Gut ... | reverse complement strand
CACATTATTTCGGTAACTTCATCATGTACTTATACAGACTCCCTGAGGATGGTCTATGTTGACCGAAACATGTTGGAGATTTTAACAGTAATATAATATCTTTTAGTGTATTTTAATAATAAATCATTGTGCAATACGCTGGCTATTCAAAATAATAATATTAAGCATTAGAAAACATTAAGCAATTCAGATCATTAAGAAGCACAGAACTTTAAGCAGTACAGAACATTAAGCAGTACAGAATATTAAGTCGTACAGAATATTAACCTGTACGGTACTTTAAGCAGTAAAGAACATTAAGCAGTAGAGAACATTAAACATAACAGAACATTAAGCAATACACAACAATATGCAGTATCGTTCTTTAAGCAGTACAGAACATTAAACAGTAGAGAACATTAAGCTGTATAGTACATTAAGCAGTACAGATTTAAAGCAGTACATAACATTAAGCAATAGAGAGCATTAAGCATTATATAACATAAACTGTACAGAATATTAAGCAGTATATATCATTAGTCAGTAAAGGATATTAAGCAGTGGAGAAAATTAAGCAGTACAGTACATTAAGCAATAGAGGACATTAAGCATTACAGGACATTGAGCAATAAAGAACATTAAGAATTAAAGAACATTTAACAATACAGAAACTTAAGCAATACCGAAAATAAAGCAGTACAGAACATTAAGCATTATAGAACATGAAGCCCCTCTCTGTGTATTTTCCTCCACTCACCTCTTACCTCAACCCTCTTAGGTCCAATATTCTGTTCAACGCTCCATTTTTAAACAACTCTGTGTACGTTCCTCCCTCAATATCAGTGACCAAGTTTCAAACCCATATAAAACAACAGGAAAAATTTTATTCATATCCCAATCTAAAATTTTTGGTTATCAAACTTGAAGACAAAAGGTTTTGCACCGAATGACAGTAAGCATCCCCTGACTTCAATTTTCTCCTAATTTCTTTCTTAATACAATTTTCTTTTTTAAATTATTTTCCAAATTTTTTAAATATTCCACTACTTCTAAGGAAATAATTTCAGTCTTCACACTGTCAATTCATTCCCCAACCTGATCACGATACAAGACCATGTACTTAGCTTTATCAGCATTTATTTCCTGTCCATTCTCCTTACTCTCTACTACAAAAGATTCTACATTTTCCTTTACAATAAGTACGTTCCCTCTCAATATATATTAATATTATCAGCATAAATCGGAAGCTGAATTTAACCATTTCATTTAAAATCATCCTGAATAAACTGAACCCCTTAAATAACGTACTCAAAATCAAAGTTGAAAAGCTTTGGTCTTAAAACATCTCCTTTTATCAAACAATTCCTAATAGGAAACCTATCGGACAAATTGTTGCCTACCCGGACTCTGCTGTACGTTTCAACCAGACACATATCTATTAGCCGTGTCAGTACCATGTGGATACCAAATTCAATGAGAATATTACATAAGACCTCCCTCCTAGCCGAATCATATGCTTTATCTAAATCTGTAATCAACTGAAACGCTGCTTCATATTATTGCTTTTTTCAAGTTTTTGACGACTGCACTTTATGTGTTCGCTGGTTGATCTGTTGTATCTAAATCCACAATGATGGACACCAATAATTCCCTCTGCATATGTAGTTATCATCGAGAGCAGTATGGTGAGCAAAATTTTGTACGTAGTTGGAAAATATGATATGCTTCTTCAATTTGTATAATCTCTTTTATCGCCCCTCTTATAGATAGGCACATTGATCGACTGCTTCCACTCACCAGACAATTCTCTTTATTCAATTTATAAATTGTAAATTTATGTATCTCACAGCGAAATGAATTAAATTTTTTCAAACCCTTTTTTGTCGTATTTAATCAATACCTGGAGATTTGTGACTTCTTAACATTTCAATAGCCAACTGAAACTCAGAGTCACTTGGCTCACGGTCTAGTGATCCGGTGTGTGTATTTCTGTCTGCCTAACATCACTAAAGTCCTGTACATTGAATAGCTGGGAGAAATAGTTCCTCTACCTGTCCAATATACTGTTGCAGTCTACAAACAAATCAACTTCGTCATCATTCACTCTATTAGTTCTATGCTTGTAAACCATCTTAAAGTCATTGATGCCCTTATACAAGTTGAACTTACTGTTAGTTTCGGGTTCATCGGTTTTTATTTTTCATGTTTACTTCCTTTTTGCCCTGGAATGTCTGCTAGCATCACATCTTGCATTGCTCAGACTATCTACATTGCTTTGGCTTGGATCATGTATCCACTTCCTTTTAGCCGGCTTCATTTCATCAAAAAACCTAAATATTCTTCATCAATATAAGACATATGCCGCTTCAATTACTGAAGAACTAGGCACTCTCTGACGGAGGTTCTTTATTCTCTTTAATGTTCTCCCCAGACCTATTCATGTCCTCGTCAACACTTAATTCTTAGTAAGCCGCAAGCCTGTTTGTAATCTCAATCTGATACTGTTTCCTAACCTCCAGCTCATTTAGTTTCCTCACATTATATCTATCTCCATCAAAATTATGTGCTGCTTTTAATTACTGCCCATCTTTCCCTAACATTTCAACCACCAGACAGAGATCAGTATCACAGTCAGCTACACTGAAACTTCGTGTATCTATTATAATCGAAGGCCATTTCCTATGTATTAATATGTAATCAATTTGGTTTTTTGTCTTCCCATCAGGAGAGGTCCAGGTGTACTTATGAAAGTTTCGTTGTATGAACATCGTGCTGCTAATAACTAGATTTTTTGGTGTGGGTGATTATACTATTCTAAAAACTTTATCATTTCTATTCTGATGTAGAATCTCATTAAATATTTCCGTTTCAAGGTAATTTCTCCACCCAATTTTGCATTAAAATTTCCTAATGGAAATTCTAAATAGGTTCTTAGGAAAAAGTATAAAAAATGCTGTAATTCCTCGTAAAACCTATTTTTAGAATCATTACTTTGCACCGGTCTTTGTGGAAATTGTGTATGAGTGCACGTAACACATCACCATAAATATAACAAATTATACAATAATACAACCTGGAACACATACAACATAAACACTTTGTTCACAAGCACTTGTTTGTGATTGAACACGTACGCACGTTGCACACTTCCAGTACTTCAACTCAGAACATATACAGTGCCCGAATATTTGTGGTACATTTGCGGCTGCAAGAGTTTGAACTTCTCAACTCTTTACTAGTGGACAGTTCCGAGGACACGACCAAAGAGATCGGTAAGGATCGGTCTGAGGAACAGGAGGGAAGGAAAAGGGTTTTAACATGAAATCAATATCTCGAACCTGGTCCATTTGTCCTGGTTTGAGTCTTACCACAGCACAACATTTCTTCTCAAATTGCGCTGGCACATTCAGAACAATGATATTAAACAAGCGAACTCTCAGATCTATAAATGAACCCCTAAACTAAACTGTATTCTCTTAAATGACGAAACTATTCTGTGTGGTACAGACAATCTGTTCCTAATTGATGATTTTCATTTAAATTTCCGTGCACAAAATAATAAACCCTTCTCTTACTGCGCCCTCTCAGTCTCACCTAACCTACTGCTCACCCACTGATTGAAATTTATATCTAGCCAATTAATCTGTTTCTGCCACAAATGAACCTACCCCATATCGGCTCTTAAAATTCCAAGTATCAAATAAACCTGCCCCATACCGGCTCATAAAATTCCACGTACCAAATAAACTTGCCAATACCGACACCTAAAATTCCACGTACCAAATAAACCTGCCCATACCAGCTTCTAACATTCCACGTAACAAATGAACTTGGCCCATAGCTGCTCCTAACATTCTATGTAAAAAATAAACCTGCCACTTACCGGCTCCTAACGTTCCACATACCAAATAAAACTGCCCCATACCGGCTCCTAACATTCCACGTAACAAATAAACCTGCCCCTTACAGATTTCTAACATTCCACGTACCAAATGAACCTGGCTCTTAACGGCTCCTAACATTCCACGTACCAAATGAATATGACCCAAACCGGCTCCTAACATTCCAAGTACCAAATAAACCTGCCCATACCGGCTCCTAAAACTCCGCGTACCAAACGAACCTGGATCAAACCGGCTTCTAAAATTCCACTTACCAAATGAACCTGGCACAAACCGGCTCCTAACTTTCCACGTACCAAACGAACCAGCCCCATACTGGCTCCTAAACTTCCTCCCAACATTCCACGTACCAAATAAACCTGCCCCATACCGGCTCCTAACATTCCTCGTACCAAATGAACCTACCGCTTACCGGCTTCTAACATTCCCCATACTAAATGAACCTGCCCCATACCAGCTCCTTACATTCCACGTATCAAATGAACCTGCCCAATACCGGCTCCTAACATTCCACAACCAAATTAACCTGCCCCATACCAGCTCCTAACATTCCACGTAACATATGATCCTGCCCCATACCGGCTCTTAACATTCCACGTACCAAATAAACCAGCCCCTTACCGGCTCCTAACCTTGCACGTACCAAAAGAACCTACGGGTTACCGGCTTCTAAAATTCCACGTACGCAACAAACCTTCCCCATACCAGCTCCTAACATTCCACGTAACAAAGGACATGCCCATAACGGGCTCCTAACATTCCACGTACCAAATGAACCTGCCCCATACCGGCTCCTAATATTCCACGTACCAATAAACCTGCCACATACTGGCTTCTAACATTCCACGTACCAAATAAACCTACCGATTACACGCTCCTAACATTCCACGTACCAAATAAACCTGCCCCATAACGGCTCCTAACATTCCAAGTACCAAATGAACCAGCCCCATACCGGCTCCTAAACTTCCACGTACCAAAGGAACCTACGGGTTACCGGCTCCTAAAATTCCACGTGCGAAACGAATCTTCCCCATACCAGCTCCTAACATTCCACGTAACAAAGGACATGCCCGTATCGGGCTCCTAACATTCCACGTACCATATTAACCTGGTCAATACCGGCTCCTAACATTCCACGTACCAAATAAACCTGCCCCATAACGGCTCCTAATATTCCACGTACCAAATTAACCTGCCACATACCTGCTTCTAACATTCCACGTACCAAATGAACCTACCGATTACCCGCTCCTAATATTCCACGTACCAAATAAACCTGCCCCATACCAGCTCCTAACATTCCACATACCAAATGAACCTGCCCCATACAGGCTCCTAACATTCCACATACCAAATGAACCTGCCCCATACAGGCTCCTAACTTTCCACGTACCAAATCTCATGAAATTTCGTTGCTTGGATCGTACCAAATTATCAGACAAGGTCCGAGGCTTTGTCCATTAATGCACATTAAGAATAATACGTTTTAACAGGGAGGCTTTGCTAGAACGTCTCTCAAATCCTAAGCTGGAGAGTCACCCATTGACAGTTTTTCGCTACTTATTATTCAATATATTCGCAGCTACCTTCCATATTGGGGGCCGTCTGAGGAAGCGCGTTGCCGTGGTGACAGGGGCCCACTTATTACATACGAAAATACCACTACACTTATTAAAGGTAATAATAATTATAATAATATTTATTAACGGCAATTGTGTTTTCACTCATTGGCAGTGGTTAGTTTACGTGTATACAAATTATGAAAATTGTTATTAATAAATTTATTTCTAGAGGGTTAAATTAGAAAATATATTGTGATCTTGGAATCTTTGGAACCAACTCATCATTTGCTTGCAAACACTGTTAAACCAAGAAGAACGTGTTTCGAGTTGGCCGGTCGAAGGACCTTCCGAATACTGAATTCTAAACAGCAGTACGCCGTCTAAAGTGAAAACAGCAGTACACAAATATTACAAAAAAACACATATGGTAACATCAATACAAACAAGACAACTACAACAATACAAACAAGAAAACTGACAACAATACACACAAGAAAACTAAAACAATACACAAAAGACACCCACAACAGTACACACAAGAAAACTAACAACAATACCCACAAGACAACTAAAAACAACACACACAAATCATGTTTAAATACAACATGTACAAAAGATAAACAACACCAAGGTAAGAATGCACGCTATAGAGTTTCCAGTATTTTCTCCCACACATAATGTACTTACGCTTTCACACCAGCCCTTCACTACTCACCACTCTGGTACTCATATAGACTTTTCCCATAAAGTCTCGTTTTTACCCAATTTCCTACACTGCACTTCATTAATTACATGAATAAAAATGATAATAATTATAGGACTGTATAGCAGCCGAACTAAATGTGCACTTGACAGCACGGTGTGAAAAATACTCAGTTTTCAATGGATGAGACATCGTACAGAAAAGGACGTTAGTTTAATATACCGAATAAGCAGTTTTGAAAATACGACAAGAGGTGTCTTCCAGTTTCTTGGTTGGCGAGTTGTCAATAACTCAACACCGTAACAGCTTACTTCGCAACGGAATATTTCAGAAAGCCTCGAACATGTACTGATCATTTGGAACGATGTCAGGAATGGGAATTGGATATGAGATTTGGCAGGTTGAAGGTAATGATCGCGCAAAGGTCTGGGACATTGATAATACTAAAGTGGATTTCTAAGGAATAAGATGCCGAAGAACCGATCTGTATCAAACCTTAGCAATTAAGACGCTTGAAAATTATTTTTATGAACATTTGGGTGCTATACACCGTGGAAAAGTTTTTGACTAACTGGGAAAATAATTAGGTTTTCAAGAAGAAATGTGTCCCTTGGAATTCGTTCTTTGCTTAGTTAGTGAATGAGGATTCCTTGCGAAGAAGCAGAAATTCACATACCGTTTGCTGAAATGAAGTTCTCGTAAAAATAGTTAAATTTATCTTGTGTTGTGTTTTGGGTAAATTTAGAGGTAAAAATATTAACTGGCGAGAATTCATTCCAAGGTTGGAGGCAGACATACCGAAGGGCGCTGTCAGTTATACCGTGCAGGAAAGAGAGACAGAGGGACGAAAGTTGAGTGATGGGAAGGAGAGGGATTTGCTCCATGTCACTGTGGTGTGTAAGGGAATAATAATAATAATAATAATAATAATAACATTGGCTTTACAGAAGTAAGCACAACCAGTACAAAATATGTTCTGATACACATATTATAATCAGATTGAATATTTACCATAATCAGCACAACTGCACAATGCATTATGAATGTAGTACAGACAGCAGCAAAATGCGATACACAACACATATCAGATAGCTGCTGCAGCAATGTAATTACGTAGCTTGCTGCAGAAGAGTGAGACTGCGGACTGCTTAAAGAATTTCACTGATTTGGAGAAGCGCTACACAAACATTAACTCAAATCGCACACTTCTAAGACACAAATGTTGTTAAATTTTAGTTTTCAAAAGTTTACAAGGAAGAAATTGATGAAAACGAAATAAAAATCACCTCACATTAAACAGATATTAAAATTCGTTAAATCACAGCAGCGTTGATATTTTTATCTCTGCTGCCATTCACTGTAATGGCTATCGGCTGATGGTGTGACGCCGTACACACTTGCAGACATTTCCGTCTCTGGTGACAATTAATTCTACGTCGAAATTCTGCACAACATAATGACTTGGAAATAGGAACTTTGTCCAAAATTTATATCGATCTATGCTGGGTCACATTCCAATACCCTCTAAATTTAGAATATTAATCAAAGCATTATTAAGTTTGGAGGTCCGATGAATCGCCAACTCTTCTATAAACCAATGCACTTCTCTTTGCAGACGACAGTAGCAGACATGATTTTCAGCATGCTACTGCTGCTGACTGAGGTCACTCAAGCTCGTTTAGCGCTGACAGACATCACGCTGACCACAGACCAGCTGCACACGGTCCTGTGTGTGTGGAACGTCGCACAAAGGCACTTCGCTTCAGGAAAACATCTCGTCGTATCGCTGCCACGCACAACGCCATACGTCGCCGGCAGAGTTCTCTGGGATCCTCAGCCACAGAGGGACGAACTGCAGACGGTGAGCGTATTATTGGGAAAGTTACACGAGGGAACAAGGTGGCCGATTGAACTGTTCCGACCAAGCGGAGATGACATTGCAGACACGTTAGATTTACACCACAATTACATTCTGTTTGTGTGGAACGAAGAGGGGAGCAGCTTAAACGAGACGCTTGAAAATCAGCTGGAGAATCTGAAATACAGCACATCGTGGAACCCTAGAGGACGGTTTCTTTTGGTGGCAACTGACAGCAGCAATGGACCGGAACAATTCCTGGCTGCTCACATATGTTCCATATTGTGGCAGGTGGCCAGAATTGTCAACGTGGTGGTCTTGATACCAAACCAATTACCGTACCGCCCACTGCATGCTTTAAGCACCAAAAAGACGTCAGCTGACAGACTGAACTTGTACACTTGGTTCCCATTTAAATTGGGAGTGTGTGGAGAGGTACATGACGTCATTCTGCTGGATGAATGGGTCTTTGAAAATAATGTCACATTTTTACATAACGCAGATTTGTACCCTGCAAAAGTTCCAAAGGATTTCATGGGGTGTCCCATTAAAGTAGGCACCGTAGGAATCGACCCCTATGTGATTATGACAGCAAATTTCACAAATAATGATGGCAGTACTGCGTACAATGTAACTGGCTTATCGGTTGAGATACTAAAATATGTATGTAAGTGTTTAAACTTGACATATATTTTCCTTCCACCGTCACAAAATATAGATATCGAAACTTATTTAAAAACGTTTAATGAATTAGATGAGGGTTTATCCGAAATTTTAGTGGGAATTATTCCTCTGTGTTCTCTTGTTGTGTCGCCTACGTTTGACGCCACAATACCCTATTTTCCTTCAAGTGTTAAGACAATTGTTCCTTGTCCAAAATCTATTCCCGGAACTGAAAATTTACTGACAACTTTCTCGCTCTCTGTGTGGTTGGCAATTGGCCTTGTGCTGCTGCTAACAGCAGCTCTGTCCTGGTGTGCCGCCAATGGTCCCTTCCGGTCTGTGGGTAATGAGACACACATATATCAGTCACTGTCCGACTGTTTCCAAAATACTTGGGCTGTTCTTATGGCAGTTTCTGTTCCACAGCAGCCCACAACTTCTAGCCTAAGAGTTATGTTCTTTCTGTACGTCTGTTTTTGTTTCGCTATTAGCACTGTATTCCAAGCATTTTTTGTATCTTATCTAGTGGAACCGATTTATGAGAAGAGGATAGAAACTTTAGACGAACTCCTTAATTCTGACATAGTGTATGGGTACTATCCAATTTTACATTTTCTTTCATCCACTGTAACTTATCCCAAGATTGATACGTTCTTTGACCGTAAGGAACGTAAGGAAGACTGCAGTGATGTGCGAAAATGTATTGAACGAATGACAACAAAAAGAGACATTGCTATTATTATTGATCCAGTGTTGGTTACTTATTTTGCTAGTGAATTGGGGACTGTGGATGTCAGTAAATTATTCTGCCCCCAAGATGAAACCCTAATTTCAGGATTTTTAACAGTTATTTTTAAGAAAGGAAATCTACTTCTTGACAGATTCAACATTCTAATGAGACGCTATTTGGAGGCTGGTTTTCTGGAACGGTTCTGGGCAGAATTGCAGCATCGAGCTTCTTTGAGAACAGAAGGAAGATTTAGAGAAAATCCTGGAAGCATATTTTTCGTGTTCTCTGTTTCCCACTTAATGCCGGCATTTGTGGTATTGATTGTAGGAACTGTTTTCAGTTCAGCAGTGTTTTTATCTGAATTAATTGTGAATTCTCTGTGCAAATTAGGGGTGAAAATTTGGCGTTAGGGCGGTGAGAATATTTTGTTAGTGTCATCGCCAACATTATAGGTGTGAATTAATGTTACCTTCAGAAGTAACATTGCTCGTGTTCTTGCCTAGATTGTATGTATATATATATATATTATGTATGTATTATTGTTATTATTAATATTATACATAATTTATTAGCAGCGTGCTCATTTACATTTAGGTAAATTAAATCTTGGCGTAAGAGTTTACAAATATTTGTAATATACAGGGTGTCCCAGGAGGAATGTGCCAGATTTCGGGAGAGTGTTCCTTATGTTAAACTATACCGATATAACCTAAAACACCTATATCCTATGTTGAACGTTTACGGAGATAATGTCCAGTGAAATTTGAAACTTAGACAGCTGTTACTCACTTATTGATTACCAAATACATATTGAAACTGGCAGGAATATGTGGTTTCTGAAATGTTAATAGCTGTACGTAACATCAAAGTCACTTG
>Ga0123355_10021723_pt1 | contig 10277 bp, 5 predicted proteins | sample TergutEmb28metaG_3_FD_89872 | JGI IMG/M metagenome (GOLD analysis project Ga0123355, IMG submission 89872) | Embiratermes neotenicus P1 segment gut microbial communities from Petit-Saut dam, French Guiana - Emb289 P1 | ecosystem: Host-associated > Arthropoda: Insects > Digestive system > Gut ... | reverse complement strand
GGGAAACATCGGTCAAGCTCTCTCGAGAAAGGTGTCCGTACAGGGTGAAGAACTCCTCAGAGTCCCCCATTTCGTGCTGTACGACCACGACCGGGCCATAGTCAAGCGGCGCCAAGTTGTTGGCGACGGTGTGGATGATGCCATCCAGCGGTGCGTAGACAATAGACCCGGCAGGAACGAAAAGGTCGATGCCAAGGTGCACGGTGCGGCGTTCGTCGGTCGGGTTGCTGCTATTGCCGAACAGCGGGGAGGTGTAAAGGAGCCGTGGCTCATCATACCGGCCAACCCCTACAGCCGAGCCGGCTTGCCGCAGCTTCCGTTCGATCGCCTGCTCCAATGCCGGTGTTTCGGCGTTGCGCGGGTCCGCTCCCAGAAAGGCGCTCGAAACGCTGAGATCGAATACGTGACAGGGCTCGATCCGCAAATCCAGGTCCAGCACTGGGCCCGCGGCTCCCCCGCAATTCTTGAGCCAGCCATGTAAGCCGGAGATCTTCTTTACGGGTGGCAAATCGCAGGCTTGCCGAAATGCGTAGTAGGCGAAGCGGGGATGGATCTCTGCTAGGCGGGCGAGCGAATCCCATGCCGGCGCTTCGGAAACCGTGACGTACGGATCGTCCGGTAAAACCAACTTGCGACAGGCTGAGTTCACCACGCTTACCGCCAATCGCGTCTCAATGAGCGGGAACAGCACCGAGAGCTCGGCATCTTCGAGGGGAAAAGCCCGGTGGAAGCCGCTGACGAGCGCTGCTGCGGCCGCCAGCGGATCCCTTTTCCCAAGAATGGCGTACGCCGAGGCAATAGCCGGTTCCGAAACCAGCAGCCCCAGGTGCATGTCCCCGAAGTCAATCAGACCGAGCGCTGTTTGCCCTTGTGCGCCGGCGTCGTTCACCAATACATTGTGGTCGTTGCCATCGCCGTAGATCACCCCTTTCCGCAGATTGGAGAGTAGAGGCACGACTTCCGCCTCGTAACGCGCCAGCGCTCGCTCAACGATCGCCCGGCGCGACGGGTCCTCAATATCCGGGAGATACTTTCGAATCCACAACGCGCGCGCCGAATCCCATTTCAACTCCCGCAGGGCTGCAGGATGCGAGAAATCCTGCAATGCACGGTCTATTTCGCCCAGGAACCTTCCCAGATCATGAAGCAGTTCGCCGGTTTGGGGCCGCACCTCCGCGAGCACCTTCCCAGCCAAAAAGCTGACCAGCCAAATAAAGCGCTCTTCTCCATTCGTCAGCGTAACTCTTCGGAACGCTTCCCCCTGCGGAGTCGACTGGACCCGGGGCAGAACAATTCCCGGCGCGCGCTCCGCCAGGTGCTCTAAAGCCTGACATTGCAAGTCAAGGAAAGCGCGCTCCCGGCTCGGGTGCATCACTTTCAAGACAAATGCCCGGCCGTCGGCGGTGGCGATGTGAAAATTATTGTCGTATTCGCCCGGCAGAGATCGCGCGTTGACGTCCAGCCCGTAGATATCGCGAGCCAGTCGAATCGCGTCGTCCAGTGAAACCGGGCGTCGGGCTTGCGCTTGAGAGATCATGGACACCTCGATGGTGCCGGCCTGGCCTGGGCAGTCCTTCGACGATCGCGTGATCTTGGACAGCCTTCGATGTTTGCGGACATAGGGTCCAGATTACGCTTCCTTTTTGCCGAAGCCGGCGATTTCTTCATTTTGCGCCTCGAGGATGGCGAGCATGGGTGAGCCGCGTTTGACTACGACCTGCCGGTCGGGGAAGGGGCGGCGGTTCTTGAATCAGGGCGGGGTCCTCGACGCGCGGCCTTCCGGCTTTCCGGTTCGAACGGTTGGAACGGCTGCTTCGGACTCCGGGGCAACAACATTCTCGAAGGGGCGGGGAGAGAAGACGGCGGACTTGTCGCTGCGGAAATTCTTCAATTTGACGGAACCGAAGAACCTGGGAGGTCGCGCGGCGTTCTTCATGGCATGCAACCACGCCGTATTTTCGCAACCGGAACCTTTGGTCACCGGTGGACCGGGCTCAGCGGGAGTAATCACGTCGACCGGGATCCCGCAACGGCAGATCCAGTTTGCCTTAAAATTTCACTTCTAATCTGAACTCGGGGGAAAACAAACCATCATGCGCCGCAGGGATTTCTTGAAAAGCACTGCCACGCTGGCAGCGGCTGCCAAACTGGCAAAGAAAAGAGCGCACGCGACGGTGCGCGCTCACAACTGGGGCAAGTACGACTTTGGCTCAGGGCCCGAGGTCAAAGACCGCCTCAATCAAGGGCCGTTCCCGCAATTTCCGCCCGATGCCGCCATTCCCAGCGATGAAGTGGTCATGACCACGATTCCTTCGGAAGACGCGGTTCCAAACTACGGAAAAGGGCTGGTCACCTATATCACCGCGGACATGGGAACGGAGGAGATCAAATCAGACAATACTTCGCAAGCCATCGAAGAGCTGGTGCAATTTCCCTTGGGACAGAATCTCTACATTCGCCCCACCTGGAGAGAAATTCAGCCGCGGCCCGGACGCCTGGAGTTTCCCGATTACCTCAAACTGGTCTTCGACCTCGCCAAGAAGAACAAAAAGCGGATCGGCATGCGTATTCAAATGAGCGCCCCCGATTATTGGCACGCACCCGCGCTGCCCGATTTCGTTCTTGAAAAAGTACCGACGGTGGATCTGGTGATGGACCCGCAGGAATCGCCGGCGCAAGGGGAGCGATTCCTAAAGAACAAATTCTCGCGATATCAACCCCGATACGACCATCCCTTCTTCCAGCAGTCGTTCAAGGAACTGATTGGGCAAATGGCGGCGGAATTTGACGGAAGTCCGATTATCGAGTTCATCGACACCTTTCTTTATGGTTTCTGGGGCGAGGGCCACACCTGGCCTTTCGGCAACAATCCTTTTCCGGATTACCCGACCGCGGAACGGACCTGGATCGAGATGTGGGAGGTCCAGCAGGAGCACTTCACCAAGACCCCTTTGTTGACCAACACGCAGCCCGACTACAGCCGCGTGGGAAATTCCGAAGTCCTGGATCGCACTGTGCGCAGCCATAACTGGATTCGCAGCGACACCATCTTCATAGAGAACGAGCAGATTGAAGCCTTAAGCAATCGTCCGGCATGGACCGCGGCTATGATCGAGCAGGGCCTGCCGGGCCAACCTCCGGATAAAGTCACCTCCCACGAAGGGGTTTCGCCTGCCGACGACATCATCGCTCACGTGATGGATGTGGGCGCAAATTACTGGTCGCTTTGGAATTTTCACCAGATCAGCGCCAAAAACTTGGCCAGCTATTATCAGGCGTTTCCCAAATGGTTCGACCGCATCAATCGCCGGATCGGATATCGCGTCCGGCCTTCGCTGATCTGGAGATACGAAGAAAACGGTTACCTGGGACTGATCGTGGGTTTTGCCAATGACGGTATCGCCGGGGTCCCCGGCGTACTGCGTGTCACCGTGGAGAGCGAGGATGGGAAACCTCTAAAAGGTGGCTGCTTGGATGCGGGACATCCATTGCCGGGAAAAGTACGGCAAGCGCAGTTTGTGTTGCCACCGGGGACGAAATGGCAAGGATTGAAGCTGAAGGCGGAAATTGAAGTGAAAGGCATGCGCTATCCCGTGCGCTGGGCTTGTCAGCAGAAACTGAACGACGACGGCTCGCTCACATTGCGTCCCAACGGCCGCCATGCATCTTGAGGGGAATGCGGTCGGTATTCGGCACCTTCTCGATCCACCTTCAATTCTGGATGAGAGGCATCGGTTATGCATGGGCGAGACTTTGTCGAAACCGGCGCAGCGCTCGCGGCCAGCGGCAGCCTCGTATATGGGCCGACGTTCCCGACCATCTGTGGCAGGGCTGCAAGTTTCCCGCGCCGCGAGTTGTCAACCGATTGGATCAAGAGCCCTTGGGCATTGGCCAGGACGAAGCCTGGTTCACGATTTTCGTTACCCATCCGTCGCGCGGGCACATACGAAATTTCCGAACCGGGCTAACCTAGCCGGATACACAGGGGAAGAGAATGGACCGGCACTACCGCTGTTGTCCGGTTCCGCGAACCGTTACAATAGTAGGGCGAAGCTACTCTGATGTACGGGCGCGATGAAAAGCCTTCCCAGATCCGCCTCACCGCGGTGCAATACGTAATTCTCGGAATCTTTTTATTCCTGGCGTACGGCCTTTGGCGGCTGCAGGTTTCCCAGAGCGACTATTACTCGGCGGCAGCGGAGCGGAATCGCATCCGCGAGGTACCGATTCTCGCCCCGCGCGGCATAATCCTCGACCGCAGCGGGCGCCCGATCGTAACCAACTATCCCTCCTTTACCGCGCTGCTCATGGGCGGTTCCTCCCGCGATCTCGATAAAGACGCCGATCTGATTGCTGCCGGACTGCACATCGACGCCGAAGAGGTGCGCGACAAAATCCGCCGCTTCGCCTCTTTACCGCAATATCAGCCGATCTATTTGAAAGAAGACATCACGCCCAACGAAGAAGCCTTCATCGAGGCCCACAAGAGCGAGTTGCCCGAGCTCGACACCATCATGAATTACCGGCGCCTGTATCCCCGCAAAGGCTTTCTGGCGCACGTGATCGGCTATGTAGGCGAAGTAAGCGAAAATATGCTGAACCAGCCGCAATTTGAGCTCTACAACCCCGGCGACGTGGTCGGCAAATCAGGCCTGGAGCTCGAGTACAACCAGCTCCTGATGGGCACGAATGGTTCGCGGCAGGTACTTGTCAACAGCCGCGGAAAAGAGGTCGGCGCCCCGCTCGACGAACGGCCCGCGGTCGCGGGAAAAACGCTCAAGTTGACCATCGATGTCGATCTGCAAATCGCCGCCGAAGAAGCCATGGAAGGAAAGAACGGCGCGATTGTTGCGATGGATCCTCATACGGGAGAGATTCTCGCGATGGCGAGCGGGCCGGCGTTCGACCCGAACGGCTTCGCCAACCGGCTCGGGCGGGCCGATTGGCAAAGGCTGGCAAGCGATCCGAGCAAGCCTTTGCTTAACAAAGCCATTCAAGCGCAGCTGGCCCCGGGCTCAACTTTCAAAATCATCATGGCAACCGCGGGGTGGCAGGAGGGCATTGCGCAGACTCTGCACGTGCATTGCGCGGGTAGCGCCGTATTCTATGGGCGCAAATTCGGTTGCTGGGTGAAGTCGGGTCACGGCGAGGTGGACCTCCCCAAGGGCATCTACCAATCTTGCGACGTCTTCTTTTACAACTTGGCGGAAAGGCTCGGTATCGGTCGCATCGCGAAATACGCAACCATGTTGGGACTAGGACAAAAAACCGGAATCGACCTGCCGGATGAAGTGAGCGGAGTGATGCCGTCCGAGGAGTGGAAGCAGCGCAACTTCCGGCAGAAATGGTATGCCGGCGAGACCATTTCTGTCGGCATCGGGCAAGGCGCGGTCACGGTGACACCCGTGCAACTCACGCGGGCGATCGCTGCCGTAGCCATGGGTGGCCGCATGGTTGTCCCCCATGTGGTCAATCCCAAGAATTTGCCGAGCGGGTATGTCGAGGTCAGCCGCTACACGGAAGTGAAAAACATTCCCATTGATGCCAACGGCTGGAATGTCATTACCGACGCCATGTCACGCGTTTTGCTACCCGAGGGCACCGCGGCGTCCGCGCACGTTCCGGGAATTGATATCGCCGGCAAAACGGGTTCGGCGCAGGTGGTCTCGCTGGCTACCCGCGCCAAACACGAGAACGACGCTCAGCTCGCGCAGAACGGATGGTTCGTCGGATTCACTCCCCGGCGCAACCCTGACATCATCGTGTGCACTTTGTTTGAAGGCGGCGAGCACGGAAAGCTGGCCGCAAGAATCGCCACCCAGGTGATTAAGGCTTTTGTGGACAAGCAACGCAGGCAGCCGACGAACGTTGCTCATGCCAACCCGGGGAGCGAAAAAGTTGATGTGGGCGCTCTGTGGACGTCAGGGGATCAGGACGGGGATGTGGATAAGTTAAATGGCGGGAGCTTCGAGGTGGATCTTTTCCGGCGCGGGTTGCCATTGGCGAAGGCGGCCCCGGGACTCGATTCAGAAATTCGCAGGTGAAGTTTCCCGCTTCGCTCTAAAGCTAGAAGTTCTTCTTATGGCTCGCAACATTTCATTCCGCGACTTTGACTGGGTGCTGGTGGCGTTCGTACTCATCATTTCGACGCTAGGCGTCATAGAAATCCGCAGCGCCACCCTGCATACCAAGTTCGCCGGGGTTCATATCAAACAGGTCTACTGGATTCTGGGCGGACTCGGGGGCATGTTCGTAGTGAGCCTCCTGAATTACCAGGTGCTGCTCGAAAAGGTGCTCTGGATGTACATTGCCGCGTTGGCGTCGCTGATGTCGGTGCTCGTCTTCGGGCAAAAGTATCTGGGTGCGCGGCGCTGGGTGAGACTGCCCGGCGGCAATCACTTCGAGCCGTCGGAATGGGTCAAACTGATTCTTATTCTTGCCGTCGCCAAGTATTTCGCCGACTTCGAAGGTCGCGAGCTTTCCTGGACCGACTTCATGAAGGCGGGGGCCATTGTCGGTGTGCCCATGCTTATGGTACTTGCGCAGCCGGATCTCGGTACGGCGCTGACCTATTTCCCGATTGCACTCGTCGGTCTGTTTCTCGGGGGAATGCGCTCGAAACAGGCGCTCGCGGTCGTGCTACTGGCCGGTCTGGCGATGCCCCTGGCATGGCATCACATGAAGGACTACCAGAAACAGAGACTGGTCAGCTTTAGGGCCCCGGACAACGATCCCCGCGGTGCGGGCTACCATGTGCACCAATCCCAAATTGCGGTCGGGGCCGGCGGAATTTGGGGAAGCAGTTCGGGATCCCAGACGCACCTGGCTTTCCTGCCGGAGCCTCATACCGACTTCATTTTCGCCGCATTTTCCGAGGAACATGGTTTTGTAGGAGCTCTGGGCGTGCTCCTGTTATACTTTATCGTGCTGATGCGTTTGACCCAGAACGCACAAACAGCGCCCGACCGCGCTGGCACGTTTATAGTGATGGGTGTAGTGGCGGTGCTGACCTTTCATATTCTGGTCAACATCGGCATGGTGGTTGGTTTTATGCCGGTCACCGGAATACCTTTGCCCTTAATGAGTTATGGAGGGTCATCGGTTTTGTTCATGTTTTTAGCGCTGGGGATGGTGATGAACATCCGCATGCGTCGCTTCGTGAACTGAGGCGAAGACATTTTGCTGTACCCTGGCTGCCTAGCGCAGGTCAGGTTTTGAAGAAAATTACGTTCGCCCTCGCGTAAAGAGGGCAGTCGCCGGCAGCAGAGACAACATGCCGGACAGGGTTTTGAAGTATGCTTGGGCGGGTAACGGCCCCCTCAGAAAGCGTCGCGACGTTGAACTTCGCGTTTCACGGCGGCTGACGGAGCGGTCACAAACCCAGCAGATTGCGATCAGTGAAAAGATTTCCGTATCTTGAGAACTCAGCCGGTTCCGGGACTTATCATCCCAGCCAAGGCCGTTCTGCCGTAAAAAACTTATCGCAACTTCAAGTCCCCCTCCGCACCCGTCCGTCTCTCGTCCGGTGAATCCGTAGCCGCAAAACGGCATACGGACCGGAGCTTCAATGACAAAAGAACTATTTGTGTCTTCCACGCCGCACGAAACCAAAGTCGGCTTGGTGGAAGACGATCAGCTGGCAGAAGTGTATCTGGAGCGTGAGAACGAATACACGCTTGCGGGATCGATCTACAAGGGGCGGGTGACGCGGGTCCTGCCGGGAATGCAATCGGCGTTCGTGGACATCGGGCTTGAGCGCGACGCATTTCTTTACGTCTCCGATTTCATGGACCTGCAGGACCACGACGAGGACCTCGATGAAGTGCCGGCAACGCGCAGTGTTACGGATGTCAGCGGTCCTCCGCCGACCGAGTCTGAGACTGCGGTGACGGCTGAACCCGAAACCAAAACCGAACCCGAAGCTGGTTCTACGAGCGCGGCTCCCGTGAACGAGGGGGGCCGCGAAGAACGCGACCGCGGTTGGCGCGGACGCAGGCGCCGGGGACGCCGCGAGCGATTCTCCCGGCCGGCGGCGCAGACCGACTCTCGGCCGAAACGGGAGGAATATGGGCCGCCCGCCGGATATGAACCCATCATTCTGCCGGGCGAGTCGATTTCGAAATACCAGCACCGCGCGCCATCCCCCAGTCAGGAGTCGGGCGTTAGCGCCGAGATTCCTTCAACCCACGAAGAAAACTCCGCCGCGATTTCCGAGAGCCTTCCGCAGGATGAGCCGTTGTTTGCGAAAAGGCCAGCCACCGACGATGTTTGGGATCGGGTCGGCGCGGACGCCGCTCCGTCGGAGGGTGTGGAGGCCGGCGCCCTTCCCCACTCCCGCGAAACGCTAAGGTCGCAGCCGTTTCCTGAAGCTGGCGCTGAGGACTGGGGGCAAGAGAGAAAGCGTCTCGAGGAGCTGAATGCAGCCCCGGCGTTTGACGAGACCTGCGAAGAAACCGAAGCGGTTTCGGCTGCCGACGAGGGCGGCGCGCCAGGATCGGAAGCCGCCGTGAACGCCGCGGCGCCGGTTCCCGAGCAAACCTTCGAAGAGGAGGAGATCGAGGAGGAAGAAGCGGATATTTCCGCCTACGTGGAAGAGCTCGAGGAAGAAGCGGCCTTCGACGAGTTTGAGGAGGAAACCCACGCTGCCGGTGAGCCGGCTGCGAGGATAACCGACGAGCCGATCGGCGAGCCGGCCCCAACTCAAGTCAGTGCCGTACCGTTCTCCGCCGAGCCGGTTTCCGAAGAGACGGCCGAAATCGAGCAGTCAACAGAGGAAGTCGACGAAGTTGCCCAGGAGGAGGCCGAGCTCGAAAAAGCGCAGGCTGAGGCCGAAGCGCTTCTCGCCGCCGAGGGCAACGGAACCATCGACGCCCGCGCCGAAGTTCGCGCCCCAGCCTCAGCCGCGGCCTACACGCAGCGGGCTTACCGGCCGGGTGATGATCGCCGGCGCCGCGGCCGGAGACCGGCGGGCCGGCGCTTCCGCCGCCACGAGCCGTCGGCCCTGCCTCAGATTACAGACCTGCTGAAAGAAGGCCAGGAAATACTGGTGCAGATCGCCAAAGAACCGATCGGCAAAAAAGGCGCGCGCATCACCAGTCATATTGCCCTTCCCGGGCGTTTCTTGGTCTATATGCCGACGGTGAATCACACCGGCGTTTCGCGCAAAATCTCCTCCGACGAAGAGCGGCAGCGCCTGAAGCGAATCATTCAGAGCGAGCGCGAGAACGGGCATGGTGGATTCATCGTCCGCACCGCTGCTCAGGGCGCCGATGAAGACGAGTTGCGTGCCGATATTCGTTTTCTGAAGGGGCTATGGAACGAAATTCGCACGCGCGCCGAGGCGGGCAAATCGCCGGCACTGATCTATCATGACCTCAACGTGGTCGAGCGTATTCTGCGCGATCAGGTCACCTCGGATTTCTCCGCCATCTGGGTCGATACCGAACCCGAGTACGAGCGCATTCTGCGCTTCGCCAATCGTTTTCAGCCAGCCCTCGTGCGGCGCGTCAAGCTCTATACCAAAGAGACGCCGCTTTTCGAGCAGTTCGGATTGAAGGATGAAATTGACAAGGCCCTGAAGTCCAAAGTGTGGCTGAAGAACGGCGGTTACATCGTGATTAACCAGACCGAAGCCCTGGTCGCAATCGATGTGAACACCGGCAAGTACGTAGGCAGGACCACACGACTCGAAGACACGATCGTAAGGACCAACGTCGATGCCATCAAGGAAATCGTTCGCCAGATTCGGCTGCGCGATCTCGGCGGCATTATCGTAATTGACTTCATTGACATGGACGAGCGGCGGAATCGCCACAAAGTGATGCAGGCGCTCGAAGAGGCGATGCGTAGCGATCGATCGCCCTCGAAGGTGCTGCAGTTTAATGATTTCGGTTTGGTGGCGATCACGCGCAAACGCGTGAAGCAGTCGCTTGAGCGCACCGTCGGATCACCATGCCCGTATTGCGAGGCGACGGGATTCGTCAAGAACGTGAATACCGTCTGCAACGAAGTCTATGCAGAAATGCGCAAAATCGCAAAACATCTTGAGCATTCCGACGTGATGCTGCGGGTGAATCCGGAAGTCGCGAAGGCACTCAAGGCCAATAACGGCCGCTGGCTGAATGAACTGGAAGAACTGACAAAAAAGACGGTGATCGTGAAAAGCGATCCGGCGCTGCACCAGGAGCGGTTCGATATCAATTAGGCGCCCGCGAGCGATCGAGGTTGGGCGCCGGGGTTGAAAGGTTCAAGCCTCTCGGCTAGCGGATATTCAGGGG
>Ga0123355_10021722_pt1 | contig 10277 bp, 2 predicted proteins | sample TergutEmb28metaG_3_FD_89872 | JGI IMG/M metagenome (GOLD analysis project Ga0123355, IMG submission 89872) | Embiratermes neotenicus P1 segment gut microbial communities from Petit-Saut dam, French Guiana - Emb289 P1 | ecosystem: Host-associated > Arthropoda: Insects > Digestive system > Gut ... | reverse complement strand
TGTGTGTTGTCAGGTAGTGTTGTATGTTGTCAGGTAGTGTTGTGTGTTGTCAGGTAGTGTTGTGTGTTGTCAGGTAGTGTTGTGTGTTGTCAGGTAGTGTTGTGTGTTGTCAGGTAGTGTTGTGTGTTGTCAGGCAGTCTGTGTGTTCTCAGGGAGTGTTGTGTGTTGTCAGGTAGTGTTGTGTGTTGTCAGGTAGTGTTGTGTGTTGTCAGGTAGTCTGTGCGTTGTCAGGGAATGTTGTGTGTTGTCAGGTAGTGTTGTGTGTTGTCAGGTAGTGTTGTGTGTTGTCAGGTAGTCTCTGTGTTGTCAGGTAGTGTTGTGTGTTGTCAGGAAGTCTGTGTGTTGTCAGGTAGTCTGTGTATTGTCAGGTAGTGTTGTGTGTTGTCAAGTAGTCTGTGTGTTGTCAGGTAGTGTTGTGTGTTGTCAGGTAGTGTTGTATGTTGTCAGGTAGTGTTGTGTGTTGTCAGGTAGTGTTGTGTGTTGTCAGGTAGTCTGGGTGTTGTCAGGTAGTGTTGTGTGTTGTCAGGTAGTGTTGTGTGTTGTCAGGTAGTGTTGTGTGTTGTCAGGTGTTGTCAGGTAGTGTTGTGTGTTGTCAGGTAGTGTTGTTTGTTGTCAGGTAGTGTTGTGTGTTGTCAGGTAGTGTTGTGTGTTGTCAGGTAGTGTTGTGTGTTGTCAGGCAGTCTGTATGTCGGTCTGTACTTCCATCCAAAGTAGTCAGTGTGAAGGGTCACTATTAAGCTGGACTGGCCCAAGAACAGCCCTTTGCGCCATGGAAGCAAATGTCATTAACAATTTTACGGTCTGAATATCTTACATACTTACCTTCTCTAACATATCATAAGGCGGTGTTCAGTCATTGTCTTGGGCAACGAAGAACAAGTTTAATAGTTTTCATTCACTTTTATAGCCAAGGATAATAATTCATATGAAAATGTTCGGTATATTTTGCGTTGTTCTACTGCCAAATGTCAGATGGTCCTTCCATTATTATCTGTTCTGAACTAAATTTTATATATTTTAATTCCCATGTTTTTTTCCCTTACCTTGACCCATAATTCCTCTAAAATCTCTACATTTTACTCCTCTGCTGCCACGTGCCATAGAGTGTTTCCCTAATGATCAGTGGGCAATAAAATTATCGTATTTATCTCCTCTGTTCTTGGTACATTTTAGCCAAATTCCACAGTTAATCTAATGACCATAATTTGCCACTGTTTTTTGTCACGTTCCATACAGTCCCCCCCAAATGAACTGTGCAAATAACAATATAGTTTACCTGCCTTGGTGTTAGTAAATATTTAACCAATTTCCACAATTATTGTAATGACTGTACATCGAAATCTTCTCCCTCCACGTGCAAGAGAGTCAAATGTTTACAGCCTAGGGAAAATAAAATTGATTAGTTATGTCTTCTGTTTCTTAATTTCTTTTCACATCAGTCCGAAACTCTCTATAAAGCCTCCAAATTACCACTTTAAGCTACCACAATCCAGGCCGTCCTTCCCTTATCGTCTGTGCCAAATAAAAATATATGAAATTTCTCTCCTGCCGTATTTTTTGGCCCAATCCCATAATTTCTGAAAGAACTCAAAATCCCTCTTTTGATTACCACGAACCAGACGGTCTTTCCTTCATTGTCTGTGCCTAATAACATTTTATTATTTAACTCTCCTGTTGTTAATTACTTTTTAGCCCACTTCCATAACTTTCTAAAGTCTCCAATTTGCCCCGCTTTGCTACTAATTTCAAGATGATTCTTCCCTCACCCTCTGTGCTTAATAACAATTTATTATTTATCGTCCCTGTTGTTAGTTTCTTTTCAGATCACTCCTATATTTTATGTAATGTCTCTAAATTACCCCATTCTGCTGCCCATTGTAAGGCGGTCTTTCCCTTACTGTCTGTGCATAATAACAACTTATTATTTATCTCCTCTGTTGTTAGTTTCTCTTCAGCACACTTCCATATTATATGAAATACTTCTAAATCACCCTTCTTTGCAGCCAAGTGCCAGGCGGTCCTTCCGTCTTTGTCTGTGCCTAATAACAATTTATTATATATTTCCTCCGTTGCTAGTTTCTCTTTAGCCCATTCCCATACTTTTTGTAAAATCTCTAATCTGCCCCATTCTGCTGCCCAGTGCCAGGCGGTCCTTCCCTTATGGTCCGTGGCCAATAAAAATTTATTATTTATCTCCTCTGTTGTTAGTTTCTCTTTAGCCCATTCCCATACTATTTGTAAAACCTCTAATCTGCCCCAATATACTGCCCAGTGCCAGGCGGTCCTTCCCTTTTTGTCTGTGCCCAATAAAAATTTATTATTTATTTCCTCCTTTGTTAGATTCTCTTCAGCCCATTCCCATACAATTTGTAATATCTCTAATCTGCCCCAATCTGCTGCCCTGTGCCAGGCGGTCTTTCCCTCATTGTCTGTGTCCAGTAATTTATTATTTATCTCCTCTGTTGTTAGTTTCTTTTTAGCCCATTCCCATACTATTAGTGAAATCTCTAATCTGCCCCAATATGCTGCCCAGTGCCAGACGGTCCTTCCCTCATTGTCTGTGCCCAATAACAATTTATTATTTATTTCCTCTGTTGTTAGTTTCTCTTCGGCCCATTCCCATACTCTTTTTAATACCTCTAAATTGCCCCTTTCTGCTGCCCAATGCAAAGCGTTCTTTCCCTCATTGTCTGCGCATAATAAAAATGTATTTTTTATCTCCTCTGTTCTTAGTTTCTCTTCAGCACACTCCCATATTTTATGAAATATCTCTAAATTGCCATTCTTTGCAGCCAAGTGCCATGCGGTCTTTCCCTCATTGTTTGCGTCCAGTAACAATTTATTAATTATTTCCGCTGTTGTTAGTTTCTCTTTAGCCCATTCCCATACTATTGCTAAAATCTCTAAACTGCCCAATTCTGCTGCCCAGTGCCAGGCGGTTCTTCCCCTATTGTCTGTGCCCAATAACAATTTATTTTTTATCTCCTCTGCTGTAAGTTTCTCTTTTGCCCATTGCCATATTATTTGTAAAACCTCTAATCTCCCTAAATATGCAACCCAGTGCCAGGCGGTCCTACCCTCCTTGTCAGTGCCCAATAACAATTTATTATTTATCTCCTCTGTTGTTAGTTTCTCTTCAGCCCATTCCCATACTTTTTGTAATACTTCTAGTTTGCCCCATCCTGCTGCCCAGTGCAAGGCGGTCCTTCTCTTAATGTCTGTGCCTAATAACAATTTATTATTTATCTCTTCTGTTGTTAGTTTCTCTTTAGCCCATTCCCATACTATTTGTAAAATCTCTAATCTGCCCTTAAGTGCTGCCCAGTGCCAGACGGTCCTTCCCTCATTGTCTGTGCCTAATAATAATTTATTATTTATCGCCTCTGTTGTTAGGTTCTCTTCAACCCATTCCCATACTTTCTGTAATACCTCTAGTTTCCCCATTCCTGCAGCCCAATACAAGGCGGTCTTTCCCTCATTGTCTGTGCCTAATAACAATTTATTATTTATCTCCTCTGTTGTTAGTTTCTCTTTAGCCCATTCCCATAATATTTTTAAAATCCCTAATCTGCCCCAATATGCTGCCACGTGCCAGGCGGTCCTTCCATTTTTGTCTGTGCCCAGTAACACTTTATTATTTATCTCCTCTTTAGTTAGTTTCTCTTTAGCCCACTCCCATACTTTTTGTAATGTCTCTAAATTACCCTTCTCTGCAGCCAAGTGCCAGACAGTCCTTCCCACATTGTCTGCGGCTAATAACAATTTATTAATGTCCTCTGCAGTTAACTTCTCTTTAACCCACTCCCATAATTTTTCTAGTACCTTTAATTTACCCAAATGCGCTGCCATATGACAGACGGTTTCTGCTTTATATGACGTATGTAAAAATAGTTTTCCGTATGGTAGAAGTACTAATTCATTCCTCCATAACATAGGTGGATCTCGTAGTTTATCCCACCATCCTGGTTTTTCGCTGAAGTTCACTGCTACTCCTGCTAATAACAATTCATTTTTTATCTCCTTTGCTGTTAGTTTCTTTTCAGCCCACAACCATAATTTCTCTAATACCTGTGTATTGTTAGAAAGTACTGAAATCTGCCAGGCTGTGAATCCCTCTCCATGTTTCGCTAGCAGGATTTCTTTTATCGTGTCTCTGTGATTCCCTTCTTGCACGCTATCCAACAAAAATTCAATAATTTTAGAATTGCCTTCGAACACTGCATTGTGTAATATTAGATCATCATACATCCTCAAGTCTTGTATTTGATTTCCGTACTGCTTTAACACCTCCATCGTTGGATTTGTCCTTGACAATAAGCAATCCACAAAAACTCTTATCACACGATAATCATTTTCCAGAAATATCTCTTTCAAAATAAAAGTCTGAATTTGCTCCGAGTTGTTTTTCCCCTCTGTCAAGCTGTTCACCAAACAATCCGCCACATAATATTCGGCAAAAGTGCGGTGGATAAAGTTCAGTTTACCCTCACAAATTTTTTGCACTATCCCGATCCTTGTTAACTTTTCTGCTGAAAATGAACATTCCTTGCTCTTTTGACACAATGCTACTTGTCCCTCGTTGAACAGCATCTTCAACGCCAGCAACTGATAATCCAATCTCATGCTCTTTAAATCATGTTCTCTTTGCTCTTTTGCAGCCGCCTTATTCACCGAGACTTGAAGTTTTTCCTCCTGATAGATGTCATATTTCCTTTCAACAAATGTTTCGTATAACCAAAGCAAGTCTAGCTTGTCAGATATCTCGGGCTTGGATTTGTCGGACCGATAAAATGTTCTAGCTTTTTCATCATACGCCTCCGCTAACAAGCGGGTCTGTAGTGGGATACCGGTGAACTGTCTGTCTTTGTCACTAATTGATTCGGACAATTTCTTAATTAATTCTTCAGCATAAATTTCCAACTTGCTTTTTTCTTTTTCTTCCTCTTTATCATTTGTCTCAGTAAACCAGTCTTTTAGACTCCAAAATTTAGTTAAGAATTCAACTTGATTATTTTCAGAAAAAGGTTCCAGTGTGTAGGACAGCTGCTGTAGCTTATCTTCCAATTGCTCTCTCAGATGTGGTCTGGTGGTGACCCACAGCTGTTCTACCGCCGTCTGCCTTAGAGCTTGCACTAAATCAATGACTGTCTCTTTGTAGAAAGGACTGATTTCATCAAAACCGTCCAGCATTATTACTAGTCTTACTTTTTGCTTTTTTTCACAAAACTCTTTAAATAATTCCAACTCTAAGCCATGTTTGAGCTTAAGCAGTTTCTCCGACACAAATTCAACCATTTTCTCCTTACTAATCTCTTGTTGTTTCAATTCCTCCAGTGCGTCTGTGTGGTCATTTAAGTCAATTCTCACCACCCATTTGGCTGGGAACTTTTGTTTGATTTGCTTAGACAGATGTGTCAGTACGGTGGATTTACCCATCCCTGCTGTATCAGAAATCAGTATCACTCTCTGGTGCTCTGCTTGCTCCAAAAGCTTGTCTAAATCATCAGCTGTATATGTGTGTGAACTGTCGGTATCAATATATCTACGCAATGTTACTAAGCTTCCTTGCGATTGCTGCCAAACGACTTTCCCTGACTTGTCTTTCTCTAGCCAATGCACATTGCTATTGTGATTCATTTGACAGAGTTGTTTGAATTCTTTTTCTGTACTAACCAAATAAACATTCTCTTCTTTTACATCTTTATCACTAAAAATCTCCTGTTTAATAGCTTTTCCATGACGAAGAGTTCTGCCGATATAGAATCTTTCATCATAGCCATTTGAATTTGGCACTGGATCTGCAATTTTCAGTTCCTTTTCTTCCAGTAAAGCACCAAGAGGCACAAAGTTTCCTACTGCAGATTCAACAGACATGATTTCCTTTAGAGAAATATTAGCGTCTTGAAATGTGACAGATTTCTCTAGCAGTTTCTGCTGTGAAGTGGGAGTTAAATCACACCAAGTTACCTGTTCAACTTTTGTAACAAAGACATTCCAAAATTTGTCCCTACTTATGTCTTGCAGGGAAGGAATCTCTCTATCCTCTGATCGAGTGGTAAATATGATTTTGATAAAATGATTTTTTTTCATAGTTTCAAAGATTGTGTTTATCATATCTTTTGTTTCTTCCTTCAGCAATTGACTGCCCTCGCAAGCCACCAGTATTATATATGGTGATTTAATTGACAACATTAATGTTCTAAATTCCATCAACATATTTAGAGTTACCAAGCGCTCTAACTTCAGTACAGTGTACTGACCTTCCATCAGACAATTAGTCTTTTGCAGAACCTGATATACCTTTATTAGCCCTGTCCATTCATCACCACCAACCATCTGTACCTGCAAAACATGTTTCTGTTCATCTTTTAAAAATTCCCTAATATTCACTGCATCAGGGTTAAAGTCAAGTGGGCTTTGTTTCATCTTTTCGATACAGCTACTTGTTTCACGCTGATAAATCCTGTTTCCAAACCCTTTTATCTGAGGGAATAACTGAAGCAAACGTTTCACATATGAAATCATATTCTGTAATTCAATAGCATCTTTACAACGTACTGTGTCGCTTTCAATCTCAAAGTTTTGCAAAATTTTTTCAGTTATATCTTGGGCCTGACTATCACCCAATACAGCGAAAAGTTCTTTAGGCTTACAGAATTCCGGCCACTGTCGCAACTTATGATAACACTGTAAAAATTCCTCCTCTTCCTCACTAAATATGCTCAAACTGTTCACCCGCTCGTCATAAATTTTAGTTTGGTAGCGAATCGGACACGAGTGCTGGAAAGATACTTCTTTAATATCTGGATGGTAATTATTTAAATGTTTTGCCCACTCAAAGAACCTCTTGTATTCTTCACCACCCATTAAGCCGACACTAATTGGCCAATCAACTACCACCTGTACTTTCAGTTGACCTTGCTCATCTTTATTTACTTGCCCTGTTTCAGGGTCAAAGGCTTGCACAATTTTATTCATACTGTGCGTTTCTACGCTATACGATGGAATAAGTTTTTTCCACCACACCACAGCAGGCAAATCAGTAAAGATACGATAGACCGTCCCTACATGTTTGTTACATGTATTAATGCGATTTGGAGCAGAGAGATAACTGGTGATATCTAAGTGCTCTATATCAATGGAACGTCCATTCAACCGTACATCAAATTTGTCAGTCATTTTTAGCAACATATCTTTGCAACCTGGGCTGTCAAACACTACTGTGTGGGGATGATAACAGTCTTGTTCATTGTTACGTTTAAGGAAAATGTTTCCTTCTCTCTTAAGATATTTAGTGGTGAAGGTGGTGATTTGCGCTAGCCAACCCCCTAAAGAGTGGCCGGTAAAGAACAGTTGAAAACTAACCCCCCTACTTCTACTAACTGCTTGCAAAACTTCAACAACCTTATGTGCAAATGTGCTAGCAGATTCCATTTGACAAACATACTCATTGCGCACCACGCCCTTTAAGTCTGCCCCCAGTGCTCCTAAATTTGTAAGTTTAGTACCCCGATGAGCAATCACAACCTGCTGATGCTCAGGGTGCCAATAGGCTGCCCCAAAATAGCCGTTAGACCAGCTACCATTAGACGCTGTCGTCAGTAACTTCCAGCCGTCAGGTAAAGCTAACCGTTCTTCATAGTGAGCGTCAGTCTCTTGTTTTTTATAGTCTTCGTAGGCCTTATAGGCGAATTGGGCCAGCACGTGGGGTGTGGGGAAAGTGGGCATTGCTGTGAGTTGGCTAATGTCGGTTACAACTTTACTTTTGAAGAAATAACCCAACGTGGTGGCCAAGTTTGAATTTGCGGCAAGATGTCCTAGAAAGAGGTGTGTGGGGTTTCTTTGCACTTGGTTTCGGAGGGTTATGTTTGTGTTGAAAGTATTTTCGATCAACTGCATAAAATTTTGATTGCTCAATTTTAACCCTTTATCTTCATTTAACTTTCCAGAGAATGGCGGCAAGACGCTTGGTCCGGCTGGTTGATCGGTTTGCGACTCTAAACGTGCTGTCGCGATGTTCTGTAAATCAGAACTTTCTATGGCAGACATTATGACGTCACAGCTATATGCACTGTGCAGTCAGTTCATAGCTATGATAAAGCGTTATGTAATTATTAATACCAAAATGTCAAAGCAATTTGCAACTAGGAGTGAAATACACTACACGAATGTTTACATAAGTTCATACAAGTTCCCAACTTAGACAGTAAAGTGAAATTTAATAAGTCAACTAAAGAAACTAAACATATTAAGAACCACTGTGATAAGCTGCAGGGACTGGCAATTGAATTTAGCTTCTGTAATACGATGCAAAGTGTCATGTGACACACCGGTCTGTTACACCTGTCAAACAGCATAACCACAAAGTCAGATATTGTTGAAGGCACTTATCTGCAGTAAACAGTCTTCTACACTTCCAGTGCAGTCAGGTAGTGAAGCCACGTGCTGTCCAACGTCACTGTGATGTTTGCTGCGCTGCTGGCGGACATTCTGCAGGGTGTAGAACATCCTGGGTCTGTATGCAGCATCACGCCATGAGGTGACATCTAATAGTGTTACAGTATTTGGCAGCCAGTTTTCACCTACCGTCAGTAAGCACTGCCAACACCAACACAATGCAACACACAAAACCACACAGCAATATGCAACACCAACAATCCCAGTTGTTGTGATATTCAAGGTGCCGCTTCCTCAGTCCAACATCATGACAACTTTTATTCGTAGCAACTGCAGTCTTTTGTGTGATGTCTGTCCAGACCTGCCAACATAAAACATCCAAAACATAAGGAAATTAAATTTCAATTCAGTACGCCACTCCCTGCTGACCCCCTCACACTCCCAAACAAAATGTCCAACTACCAACACACAGCAGTACATACAATTCAGTACGCCACTCCCTGCTGACCCCTTACACTCCCACACAAAATGTAAAACTACCAACACACAGCAGTACATACAATTCAGTACGCCACTTCCTGCTGACCCCCTCACACTCCCACACAAAATGTCCAACTACGAACATACAACAGTACATACAATTCAATAAGCCACCCCCTGCTGACCACCTCACACTCCCACACAAACTGTCCAACTACCAACACACAGCAGTACATACAATTCAGTACGCCACTTCCTGCTGAACCCCTCACACTCCCACACAAAATGTCCAACTACCAACACACAGCAGTACATACAATTCAGTACGCCACTCCCTGCTGATACCCTCACACTTCCACACAACATGTCCAACTACCAACACACAGCAGTACATAAAATTCAGTACGCCACTCCCTGCTGATCCCCTCACACTTCCACACAACATGTCCAACTACCAACACACAGCAGTACATACAATTCAGTACGCCACTCCCTGATGATCCTCTCACACTTCCACACAACATGTCCAACTACCAACACACAGCAGTAAATAAAATTCAGTACGCCACTTCCTGCTGACCCCTCACACTCCCACACAAACGGTCCAACTACCAACACACAGCAGTACATACAATTCAGTACGCCACTCCCTGCTGACCCCCTCAAACTCCCACACAAACTGTCCAACTGCCAACACACAGCAGTACATTTCATCTCTCAATGCATCACCGCAGTGAGCTGATAACTTTATTAAACTGAGTGACCAGTTACTGAAATTGAATTGTAGCAGAATGAAATTTGAGGTGCAGATTAAGTTGGTATTTGAATTGGTTTATTGAAGGCAGATTAGTATATGCTTGATTATTGCCAGTTTCAATGTAACACCTGCAGACGGAACGGCTGTTAGAACAGCAGTACAGGATTTAGAAATACTGACATTGTGAGAACGAAGGGTAGTGTGGAATGTGGAAATAGCTTGTGATTGAAACAACTGTCGTTTAACAATGTCTCAGACACATAACATGAAAATACACGTAACACACATTACCAAACAGTTCAGTTTGTTTGGTACCAACACTTCTGATATTCCGATAAAATGCCTCTAAAGCAGTTTAAGTTTCAGTATTAACATGAAAACCTCAACTGTTCTTATCACAACGTTAACCATTCAGTGTGCGGTGTGCCGTGTGTACTGAGGGACTTACTTTCAGTGCAACAGTGCAAGAGGTAGGGCAGACTGACTGTTGGTCACTATAGCAATTGTGCGGTGTAAAGAATGTACTGTGGGGCTTACTGTTAGTGCAACAGTGCAACAGGTAGGGCAGACTGACTGTTGGTCACTATAGCAATTGTGCGGTGTACCGACTGTACTCTGGGGCTTACTGTTAGTGCAACAGTGC
>Ga0123355_10021720_pt1 | contig 10278 bp, 7 predicted proteins | sample TergutEmb28metaG_3_FD_89872 | JGI IMG/M metagenome (GOLD analysis project Ga0123355, IMG submission 89872) | Embiratermes neotenicus P1 segment gut microbial communities from Petit-Saut dam, French Guiana - Emb289 P1 | ecosystem: Host-associated > Arthropoda: Insects > Digestive system > Gut ... | reverse complement strand
TGTTGGAGATTTGATAATTAAAATATATTTTAACGGTTGTTTAAAACATAACTGTTTTTAAAATAAAAACATTGTGCAATAAGCTGGCTATTTTAGAATAATATTTGCTATTGCACGGTATAATAATGAAAAAAAAACTCTACATGTTTCGGACAGTTCCTCTGTCCATCGTCAGGAGTTTTTCACTGTACACACAGCAATGGTATGTGTACAGTGAAAAACACCTGATTATGGACAAAGGAACTGTCCGAAACATGTAGAACTTTATTTCAAAAATAAATTTGAGAAATTAGTGCATCAATTGGTTTCACTATATGCGTTTATCACGATACACTTTCACCTGAACGTCAAATTGATTGTCTTGCGTTATTCTGTATTTAATTCACAGAAACTTTTTACACACGATAATTAATTACTTATTCAGTTGTTTAGTGTCATTCACTTTAAGATTGATGTTGTCCCGTCAGATACTGTCCTTGTAATATTTGTGTTTGTTCTGCCGCTATTGGTGTATTTTCAGAATTATTTATTTATTTACAGACTTATGAATTATGTGGCGATGTGGTCAGTAGCTCATTACTGCATAATGTATTGGGCAGGATATTGAATGAATCGCCCTTGACCTAATTTCAGGCACTCTGTTGACGTATGAGTGGATCGACGCACTAACACTACCACAAACCTTAGTCAGCGTCGACAGTCTCCACGAAAATATTTCAGTCCCAGACTTCTCGAATAAAATGGTGACACTTGGTTGTTTTGTTTTTTGTTTTTTTCAGTATTCTTAGGTTATAACTGCGTTCTTTATCTTACAGTGACACCCTTGTATTGCCGTCTTGCTGCCTACAGGCAAGTGGCTCGATTTAATTAGAAGGTCCCATAATGCATAATGTTAAAATTCTTACTGAAGAAGAGCTGAGGTCGGTCTAAAGAGCCCATCACGATGATTACCACTACTTCAATTCACACATGACTTATTATCGTCATCGCCGTCGTAGTCGTCGTCGTCATCACCATCATCATCACCATCACCACCTCCATCACCATTTTCATCATCATCATCATCATCATCTCCGCCTTCATGCAAAGTATTTACAGTTATGTACCCGCAACAAACCATGTTTTTAGGGTCCACTTACTTACTTACTTATTCCATGGTGCAGAGTCCTTCTTGAGAAGCTAACTGGTTTGCAGCTAGTCAAGAAATTCCCCACATTTCACCGAATACGAAGGTTCATTACCGCACTCACAAGCTTCCGCCACCTGTCTCTATCCTGGGCCAGCCCAATCCAGTCCATATACCCACATCCCACCTCCTGGAGATCCATCCTAATATCCACCCATCTACTCCTAAGTCTCCCCAGTGGTCTCCTTCCCTCCGGTTTCCCCACCAAGACTCTATACAACACCCTCTCCTCACCTATACACGCCACATGCCCAGCCCATCTCATTCTTCTCGATTTTATCACCCGCACAATATTGGGTAACGAATACAAATCATTTAGCTCTTCGTTATGCAATCTCCTCCATTCCCCCGTTACCTCGTCCCTCCTAGGTCCAAATATTCTCCTCAACACCATATTCCCAAACACCGTCAGCTTCCTTTCCTCCCTCAATGTCAGCGACCAAAATTCACACCCATACAAAACAACAGGCAAAATTTTAGTTCTATATATCTTGACCTTTAAACACAGAGTTTCAAATATTCTGTAGTTACAGTTTGTGGCACATGTAATGTTATTTCTCATGTTGAATGTCTTGCACTTTGGAAACTTACGAAGGAAACTGTCATTTGAACGTCAGCCGCGCCGCCAGCCTGAAAAGTGTCTGTAGGTGCTCGCAACTGCGTTGTGATTCATACAGCACATGTGGCATTGCAGCAACTTGCCAGGTGTGACAACTGCGGAGTCACAATAGAAGCAGGACCTCAGGTTCAGTAAGGATGTTCTGATATAGCATTCCCTTCTTATGTTAGCATATAAGCTCTCTTTTAGCTAACAGTCCCAGTTCAACCAATCAATGTTTAATACTCCAATGAATGAACCGCTCTTTCTTTTTATCTACTTGTGAACGTAAACCACGTCTGTTTAAACCATATGTTGTGTTCTTGTAACTGAACTTCCACGTTAATATTATACGTCATCCCTAAACAGTCACATGTACCTGACACTTCCACGTGTCCGAATGAGACCAAACATGTTGGCAGTCCATTGAACATTGCATGAACCTGGGATTTAAATTCCAAATTCTGCCCAGGAGGGGGGCCACGTGGTGGCGCAGTTGGTTGAGGCACTGCGCTACAAGCCGGAAGGTTGCGGATTTGATTCCCGGTGGTGTCATTGAGAATTTTTTATTGACATAATCCTTCCGGCCGCACTGTGGCCCTGGGGTAGACTCAGCCTCTAACAGAAACGAGTACCAGGAATATTTACAGGAGGGTAAAAGCGGCCGGTGCGTAGGGTTGACAGCCTTACCACTCTCATGTGCTGATTGCCTTGAAATCTGGGAGCCTCAAACTCCTGCAAACCTCAAGGCCTGCCCAGGCCTGTAATGGGTGAAATTTACTTTACTTTAGGTTTTTAGTTGAAATAAATTCATGTCCGAACGGTGCACCAAGATCGGCAGTGAGCGAAGAAAGGAACGTCTGTACTGTACAGTGATGGGTTAAACGTAGTTGGTTTGCCACAACGGCAGTGCACATGGTTTGTTTTCAGTTTCCATGCATGGCTAATCAAGCACACAGTAAAAATTCAACATCATGCAGTTGTATTGGCAAATGTTAGGCGGGCCAGGGGCATCTTTGCCGGGGGTAAAGCGGCTGGGCCGTGGGGTTAAAAACCCTTCCATCCACCGCTCAGGTTAAAGAAAGAGTAGAACTATGTCTCTACTCCTGCTCTGGGCCTGAGTGACAGGTTATAGGGTGAAATCTGCCTTTTAGTTATTAGGAGATCCAATGTAATCAAAGCCGGTCCCAGTGGCCGCGCGGTCTAAGGCGTAGGTCTGCAGCCGCTCGTCTGCTGAGATCGTGGTTTTGAATCCCACCGGAGGCATGGATGTCTGTCTGTTGTGAGTGTTGTGTGTTGTTAGGTAGAGGTCTCTGCGACAAGCTGAACACTCGTCCAGAGGAGTCCTACCGAATGTGGTGCGTCTTTGTGTGTGATCTAGAAACCTCGGGACTGAGGAGGCCATGGTCCGCGTTGGGCCGCAGCACCACAGAAAAAAAAAAATGAAATCAAATGGTTGAAAAAGAAGTTAAAGAAGTAAATGCAGCAATACAGGTTCAGTACACGTCTCTGAGTAAGTTGCATTTACCAGTGTAGAACATTATTTACATTAAATTCCCTTTGTTTCGGCAGGAAGACATCTACCGAAGCAGCGACGCGATCCTTTTTCAAAAGCTGATTAATATTTAGAAGAGAATATCAAGATAATTTTTTTAATTCAATCTAACATTGACGCCACTCCAATTTCAGGTTCCATTTAACTTCAGTTTTGTGTACGGCGAAAATAGGTTCGAAGTAAGAGTGCAGGGCTCTACGGATGGGGGACATAATGGCAACATAAACTTTCAGACAGTAAAAGCACTGTATAGTACTATAAAGGATCGACTCCCCTCTGCATAACTATCTCTGTCCTGTGGAAATGTTTACCCTTCAGGGTACTTTTAACAGCGATTCTTATGGGTTACATTTATATCTACACTCCCGCCATAACCATGCAAGACTATGACGTTTTATCACTGGGGATTTGCAATGTAGATTTACTGTAAGACATTCTAAATCTCTAGCATTGTCAGCTAAGTTCATTATAAACACTGTCCTCATCGTAACAATTTATACGCGCTGTCGCAAAATGCATACACAACTTAGAACCTTTATTAACGATCATACAAACTCATACAGACGGACGATTCAGATAGTAAGGCTGCGACACGGCATTACGGTTTCTCAGAATTGAAAAAAAAATACTTCCTACACACACACACACACACACACACACACACACACTAAATACACAAAAAAACTTGCGATATTAACAAACCGAAATACTGAATTGGTGAATAGGTAAAAGCTACTGAATGTACCTTGACTAACACCACTGTTTTATAAGCCTGATGATGGCCGAATAAGGCCGAAACATGTTGCTTAGTTGAATATTTGTAATAATTGTAACTGTTATTGTATGTGTTGTGTAAAGACGGTTTAATTAATACATTTGTAACCCGAAATACGCTGCCCTGTTTACACCAACAGATATACGGTACGATAAATAACCACATAACGCACTGGAAGCCAGACCGATTGCTGTTTCAAACACAGTACCCACGCTCCGTCATGCATGAGCGAGATGAGGTGAAATTCATAATGAATTTAAATACCCACAATGAAATTTAAATTTTTAGACGAGTTCGCGAAATTGCAAAAAGCTACTATTCGTAATGTCTTGTCTGTCTGTCCTTCCGTCCGCATGGAACAACTCGGATGCCACTGGAATTTTGCATGGAATTTGGTATTTGAAGTATTTCCGAAAATCTGTCGAGAAATTTCAAATCTGAGTAAAATCTGACGAGAATAGGGGGTACTTTATATGAAGACGTACGTAATTGTGGCATACATCGTGCAGTATTTCTTAGAATGAGAAATTTTCATATAGAAGTTGTACAGAAAATCAAAATACACATTTTGTGTTCAATAACTTTTTCCGAGATTCGTGCCCTTTATGAAATAACGTGAAAAAAAGTCGGTACTGCAGGCAGGCCGCAGATGACACTATAATAATGCGCATGCGCACTGCATGCTGGATCACTAAGGCGACAAACATACACTGAGAATATGTCATGTATGCTCTTCCTCTGTAACCATGTTTACTCGAAAATGCCTCAGAGTTACATCACAGTTAATTGCCTGTGGGTATGGGATTGGCTGAACCATTAGTATGCATTTGACGGACAAAAAGTGTTCACATCATAAAGGCGGCTGTATTCCGCAAACAATCGACGTTTCGGAGCCTGATATTTTTGTGGTGATAAACTTCGACGACTTGTTTTCATGCTGAGGAATTGTGAACCGTCCGACGTTTCGGACACTACTGCGATTGCTTCCTGTTCCATTTTCCATAACTGTAGGCCTAATACTTACACGCAATAGAGTATACAGAATACTTGATTTACCCCAATAAATAATTTGATGATTACGCAGAAAATGCATTAAAACATGGACTGCGGTGGCTATTATATGCTTGGCGCTGTAAAAGAAGTTTTGTAACTAGTATTGTAAGATGCCATAAGTATAATTAGACCTTGCATTGCGAAAAAGATGAAACGCAATTAAGCGCATTTTATAAATGATGCATCAACAGCACTTTAAAAATTTGTAGCAAATTTGTTTCAACTTTTACATCATGAAAATAAACGTGAAATTTCCTCTTACGCTTTAACACGTGTGTACGCAATTTGCAGTATTGCTTCACGAGTAAACAGTGGGTGATTTATTGATTTGATATTTGTGATTTAGATTCAGAGAATGTCAATAATTCAGACCTTGGCGACTGGGGAAAGGATTTATTAAAAGAGATCGCGGACTAATCGAAATATTATCCCGATAACTGTCTCGAGGGACTGAGGAAAACCACGATAAACCTCAGCCAGTCAGTCAATCACACACTGTCTTACAATCACAATGAGCCCAGCTAGTCAGTGACAGTCTTTACAGTTCATATTAAAATAATTTACAGACACGCACCATCTCACATCAACGTGCAAATTTTGTGTTTAAGCAAAAACGAATCGTAAACCGAACAGCGGTTTCAGCAACTTATGTTCTAAGCTTATACTTTTAGCAAGGAATTTCTACAGCCGTATCGCTAAAGATATCCTTTGTTTGATAAACATGTATAAGGGCGAGGGAATTAAAATTCTTTTGTTTCCCATTATCCACAAGGAAGCTGCATCTCCAGACAGTTGTTAATAAAGCACGTTGGTGTGTTCATGTTCGGCTGATAACACAGGCCAGTCTGAGTAACATTGTGCATAGGAATGAAATAAACCATACCTAATCGATCCAGACTGCACGAAAGGAGACTCAGAACATCGACTAATTAAAAATTCGAATACCAGGTCTTTGTTTGGTTTTGTTCAGAGTTGCCGCTCTGCTGTTATTGATTGCAAACCCTCGATTACATTCTTTATCCGCAGACTCGTGCACATTGGTCTGTTGTATAAACGAAACACTGCTACTGGAGCGAAGGTTTGTAGAACATCTGGGTGCTTATACCGTGTCCCAAAGGGTGGTGCCAAAATTAAAGCATAAAATATCTTTTAGCCTTTTTAAAAATCTAGTCGCAATACAGCGTCGTCACTGTGGTTAATGCATGTAAATATTTTCTACTCTTCTTCTTATTCATTGCTTGCTTATTATAAAAAATCCAGTGACACTTGTTTTCTGGCCTGTGTCGATTACAGTGGGTGAATGACAAACAACGTTAAGTTCGAAAGATGTGGCAAAATAAAGCTGTGTCTTATTTTAAGCTCCTCTCAAAATGTATGCAAAACCCGGTGCCCGAGCGGTCTAAGCCGTGAGCCTGCAGCCGCTTGCTTGTTTGGATTGCGGGTTCGAATCCTGCCGGGGACATTTATGTATGTTTTGAGTGTTATGTGTTGTCAGGTAGAGGTCTCTGAGGCACGCTGATCACTCGTCCAGAGAGGTCTTACCGAGTGTGGTATGTGTGAACGTGAAGCCCCGATAATGAGACCCTTGCCCACTGCAAGCTGTTGTGTCATGAAGGGGAAAATCAGAGCATATTCTTAGAGGCGAGGGAAAACTTTAGGGGGGTAGTAGGTTTCCGGGACAAAAGATTTGATTCTCACATGCGAGAAGGGTATGCAAATCAAATAACTCCTGTGATGCGTGTAATCTTGAAGCTGAAACGACGTTGCTAAATTACTGAGCAATTATTCAATTAATAAGGATAATCACGTTGTAGGCACAAATCAGCTGAAATAAGACAAACGCATTTCTTTGCAAATTAAGTTTCTATTCTGATATCACAATATATAGTGTACTTCACAAGAAACGATTCTATAACATTTTAGACTTTATTTTTGGGTGTTGGGTTCGAATACGGCGGCATTAGATATCTTCCTACGTTACTCACAGACTGCTGAAGAGGGTGAAGTAAAATTTGCATTACGGAAATTATCTGCCTACACTTGACACACAAATCGCGAATAAAAGTTTAATGTAAAAATGAGTTTAAAAAAGAGTAAAATACTTATCCAATATGTAAACTGAAACTGAGAAACTGTCGGATGTGTCAGACATTTCCTTTTGTAACCAAAGAAACATTAGGGTTCTCACAGGGGGTTGTAACTTTTCTTCCAAAGATGATCACACAAATGACTAAGTGCGTAATTTTGAGGTGTGCCATCGTCGTTGTGTGTTTAAACTATGAGGTGAGGTAAATTCTCTCAAAAAAAAACACAACTAGGAATACATGGTTAAATGATGGTGTTTATCAGCAATAGAAAACTACCTGTTTCGGTCTATAGCGGCCATCATCAGGTTTTTGACAACATGCGTATTTCATATTACATATAACTCTTATAGCAAGTAAGTTGTCAAAACCTGATGATGGCCGCTATAGACGGAAACATGTAGTTTTCAATTGCTAATAAACACCATCATTTAGCCATATATTCGTCGTTGTGTTTTTGACCGAGTTTACCACACATTATAGACTATGTGCGTGACAAAATGACATTCGCGTGCAAGTTTCTACAGTCCGGTGTGTCTCATTAGGCAGTACTGTGTGTGTGTGTGTGTGTGTGTGTCATTGATATAATCTCCTCAAAGCTGGCCGAATGAATCTCAGTTTGTAATATACCACTGAATCTAGGGCAGAAATAATAACGTACAATAATATAGGACGAAGTGTAAATAGGGGTTTGGAAGGAGACGTCCTTAGCTCAGTTCGTGACATTAAGACGTCGTTCGTTTCCCTGACAAGGTGCACGTAGCAACACAGCCTTCATCCGAACAGCCTTGCCACTGTATAAAATTGCTCTGTGATCCATCTGTGTAAAATGGTTGTTACGCGGACGGATAAAATTTCATTCCGTAACAAGAAATCACAGCCCTTCTGCGTGAAGAAACCCAACTGGTTTATGTCTGTAGGGAGATTATAGTGGAAACGACACAAAAGGCAATAATTTACAATGTGGCAAAATTCAGAGCATCTTATTATTTTCAGCAGATTGAACAAGAGTTTCTAATGTTCTTTGGGAAGTCCATTTATCACCGTTCTTCGTTTTTAAAAGGGGCCGCGGTGGCGCAGTTTGTGGAGGCACTGCGCTAAAAGCCGGAAAGTCGTGGGTTCGATTCCAGATGGTGTCACTGAAATTTTTTATTGATTTAATCCTTCCGGCCGCACTATGACACTGGGGCCGTCTCAACCCCTAACAGAAATGAGTACCAGGAATATTTCCTGGGGGAGGGGGGTAAAGAAGGCCGGTGCGTAGTGCTGAAAAACTTACCACCTTCATGTGCCTCTTGCCATGAAATCTGGAAGCCACAAACTCCTGGAACCCTCAGAACCTGTCCAGGCCTGTAATAGGATTGCTTTACCTTCGTTTTTAAAATATAATCATTGTGTCAATAAACGACTCCCTACCTGTATGGGTTAACCTGTCTGTATTATCTCTATCAGGACTGTTCATGGACAAAGTTTCCTTTTTTGCGGAAGGCAGACAAATAAAAGTAGGTCCAGTTCGAAGCAGACTAGATCAGCCCGTTTCTTTTATAGCTGCCCTGAACACCGCAGTTGTCACGGGATACCCCGGAGGAAGCTGCTTTTCAGTACCACAAAGCTGCAGTAGTCGGTGACGGGATACCAGAAACACTCTGTTTAGCAACAGTTTATCCGCCTCACTTGCTAATGAATATAGGGTAGACACATCATCAGTCCAATTCGAAAATTAACCACGGCGCAAGCCAAAGATCTGAATTTGTAACTACGAATGTCTGCTAGTTCAAATGACAATATAAAAGAAAGGCTTTCTACTCGTATCTTACTAACAGTTAGGTAAAGTTAATTCTGGCTATTCTATACCACAGCCTGTATTTTGGATACTCATATCGAACTGGACAGAAGCGAACCTCTTAGCTGGTGAATGTCGCTTGTTAAGACAAGTTAGGTTTTGACACCGTAAATAACTAGAGAGGCAACAAATTATGGTGTAACACTGAGCTGCATTCGCCTAAACGTTGTTGCTGTGGAAAAACAAGGATTAATGCGTAGCCTGAGTGGGTGTGTGTGTTTATTCTTACCTTAGTTATCTGACATGCAATGCGTTTGCGCTATATTATATTGTCATCTGAGGCCTGTCTGGCTGTACCATATTTTGTCCATATCACGTATCGTATAATCGGCACGAATCTAGGAAAAAAGGTTTAGTGAATATAAAATGTATGTTTTGATTTCCTGTTCAGTGTTTGTCTGCAACATTCTCCACTGTAAGAAGAAATGAGCTAAATGCCATCGTAGATGTACATAGTTCTTCATGTAACGTACTGTTAATGGCAGATTTTACCCAAATTTTAATTTTTTCGTCAGATTTGCGGAAAAAAAAACCCTCAAATATGACAGTGCTTGAAAAACCCAGTGGCAGTCGAGTCTTCCCATTCGGACGGACAGACATACAGACATTACCAAACTAATACTTTTCACAAATCTGCGAAAGCGCCCAATAAAGAAGAGCGTACTGGAACGCGAGGCCAGGTTTTCTGCTGCGGCGAGACGAGCGCCACACACGAACAGCGACGGCGGAGCGGAGAAACATCAGAATGCAAGAAGCTCGCAAATGGCGCACTCCATGACGCTGCCCACAGATTTCACCAAGGCGTTATTTACTTTCTACGTACAGTTTAGTCTAACAGCACAAATGTTAATTAAACAGAGCAGTTCTGTTGAATTAAGAGAGACCAACTTGATGTCACTTGCTTTATTATTTCATTATTCAATGTTCAACATGTTTCAGATGTTAATACATCCATCCTCAGGATCTTGCGACTTATTTGTTGAGTTATTTCATGGGTTGTATTGATCTGGTTCGATGTGTGTTGGTGTGTTGGTGTCCGTTACAGGCTGAAGCACTAGTGCTTCAGCCTGCATACGGATATCACACCACCCCAGCCAAACCACAACGTAACACCAACACACATCGAACCAGAGCAAAACAACCCATGAAATAACTCAACAAATAAGTCGCAAGCTCCTGAGGAT
>Ga0123355_10021719_pt1 | contig 10278 bp, 6 predicted proteins | sample TergutEmb28metaG_3_FD_89872 | JGI IMG/M metagenome (GOLD analysis project Ga0123355, IMG submission 89872) | Embiratermes neotenicus P1 segment gut microbial communities from Petit-Saut dam, French Guiana - Emb289 P1 | ecosystem: Host-associated > Arthropoda: Insects > Digestive system > Gut ... | reverse complement strand
TTACCTCCAGATTGTTTTGTGTCCAGAGGAATCATCTCGCCTGTGAGTGTTACTGAACATTGGTTTTAACAGGGAGGGGTTGTTAGCACCTCGCCCAACCCCCAAGCTGGAGGACCACCCCTCATCGTCTATCCGCGACTGCTTATTCAATTTATTCGCAGCTACCCTCCTTATTGGAAGCCGTTCCTCTACCCGCAACCTGAGGACGCGCCATGCTGTGGTGACAGGGACCCACTAACACAGACAGTTCTATACTAGCCCCTTAAAATAAACAACACCTGAAAATCAAACCCCATAAGTACTGTACCACTTGTCACAGATATGTGAGTTCACCAGTTAGTATTACAACATTTCTTGCATGATCCAAAGCCAATACCGGTTATGCAAATGATGCCTGCGTGTCATGAAGCTCCACCAGGGTGCTGTCTTATTGTTTAATCATGGAATGTGAAAGGTCAAATCTCTAAGTTGACACATAGCTAGTATTATGCTTCTTATTCTTTCAAGATTTATTATACAAAAAGTAAAGCATAATAAATTAGATAATTGTGTCTCATATGTGTAATGATGATTCTTTATTGATTACGGTCACTGTGTGGTAATTGTGCAATGTAAATAACAAATCATTTCCAGTATGCATAGCAAGTTCACTCTATTCTGTGTAACTTTCTTAAAAACTATGAGAATTGGGCAAATAGGAAACCAAACATTAAATGTGTGCTTCATCGTTATTTGCAAATTTTGTTAAGAACATTTTTCATTCTGATAAATTTTTAATGAATGACACTAAAGATAGACAAACGAATGTGTGTCTTCACCTAAATTATCATTATTTCCTCCAAGTTTTAACTAAAACAGGAATGGGGCTGACAAAACTGAAGGAAAACTCCTAATATCAAATTTAATGATCACATGTTTTGTGGTACTTGAACTGTTGTATGTTGACATATGGACATAGTGAAGTTAGCAAATACATTTTTGCAACTTCTTGTCACAACATTCCACCAAGAGCAGAAAGGCATACTCCAGTTCCAAATATGCACATTCACAAATGTGCTCACTGCTGTATAATGTGCGAAAAGTGGTAACAGCCATTGGAATATACAGAAATGATTATCGATGTGCAACCTCACTATGAAGACAATGTCCATAATTCCCTCTAATGGTAATACTACAACATGCACCCAATTTGTATTCTATGGCATACACATCCTTCTGTAGACATAAAAGGAGTGAACCAAAAGTTTCCAGACTGGTGCAACACAAACGTTTGAGACTTACATCAGTTACAGTTTGATACTGTACCTTGTGAATTTACACACTGGATCCAGTGCCTCTCTCAATGCTGGAAACATCTCTAGAAATCCTGCTTCCAGATGCTGTCCAGCACTGCCTGTCATTCAGCTTCAAGTTCCACGATATCCTCAAATAATTTTCCAATTAACTTCAGTCAGTTTTTATCTCCTGCTGTTACCTAAAGAGGGTAGTCTCTGCCCTTCTTCACCTGATCATGCAGATCTCTGCACATAGAAGTCAGTTTTGCCTCTCGTTGTTATTCAGTATAGAGGGCACAAACTCTGCAGTACTGCACCTCCTGTTTATATCTTTATTTAAAATGTGCCAGCATGTATTGTATGATATGCCTAGAGTGTTGCAAATGCCATTAATCATATTCCATATACCCCATGGATGACTGGATGCACTTTTTCCACATTTCACCAGTCAGTCCTGACATTGTTCAAAAACCTCAACTAAAGTTCGTCCATGTTGAAAAATAAACACCACCGAAAGGTTTGTGTTAAGCCCACAGCATCATCTTTCAAGGCTTTTTAGGGATTTCATAAGTCTCAACACCAGGTATAACAATATTAAGGCAAAAAAAAAAAAAAAACTTCATACAAATTATCTGTTTCTTCAGCATTACTAATTCATTTCAGTACCATCCAAATGCACTTTACTCCAACATGTTTTGGCATAACCATGCCATCATCAGGGAGTGCATGCCGAGTTTAAACCATTAGCAGCTAAACTGGATTATACCTATAAATTTCACAACTATTTCATATGACAGTTCTGAAATTCATAGATATAATCCATTTTAATGTTAATGGTTTTAAACTCGGCATGTACTCCCTGTAGATGGCACTGGTTATGCTGGAACACTTAGGAGTTAAGGGACTATTGTATCGTGTATTGTCAGTGCATTTAGTTTCTATTTGAATGAAAATAGTGATTCAAAATGCAGAGAATAAATAATTTTAAAACTGTTTCTTCACGTCTGCCATTTCACTGAGCTACAATGATCACAGAATGCACTCAACACAGCACACTTACACATCAACTGCATAAAGCCACAACATTCTATTAAAGTAACACCAGCACATTAATTCACAGTCAATCAACCCAGCAAAACTAGCAGTGCACAGCCACATTATGACTGTTGAGCACTCGAAGCAGCCAGTCCATAAACTTTTGGCTCTTACCTCATTGTGGACAAAAACATTAAGAAAGTTATAATTAATTTTGTGGTTGTATGACACTTTGCAATCCATGAGAAAGGCAGTATCTTCCTATCAACTGCCGCTACCCACCAACCAGACTACATGTTGTCATAAAGTAGAAAAGCAGAAGAACACAATGTGAATCTTCACGGTCATGAAAACCTCAAATACCATAAAAAAGCTTAAAGTTCTGTCAACAGTCTGATTTAATTTTCAGCTGTTGGGTGAAGTTGTAATCTCCATTAAAAGAATTTATTTACTAAGAGACATGTTACTTTAGCCCTTTCCAGGCACATGTTCAGGCAACTACATGCTCGTATTATACTTGCAATTACCTCAGAGCAATCTTGTGTGCCGTGTGTCCACTGAAGATAACAGCCAGCCAGACACCCAAACCAAGAAGGTACGCTACTCCATATGCTACAATGTAGAGGTAAATGGGCAGAAGCAGAAAATCCAGGTTCTGTTCCTGCAGAATCGCTAAGTCAGGCAGCGGCAGCAGCGGATGCATAAACTTCATTAACACACTCCAACTGTAAAGCATAAACAAACACTGTTTCAGAAAATGTAAAGCAAACCACTTGGGTTATCAGGCACAATCTATCACAACTACCATAATCAAATTTGAACAGTGTTTAGAAGCTGCATGTAAGGTTGCTCATAATTCATGTGTATATTGGCAGAGTAACTAGGCTGCAGGCTGGATGACCTACAAGTCAGGGTTTCATTCCTAGAAGGGAAAAAAATTTCTCTCTCCACAGTGTCTGCACTGGCTCTGGGACCTACACAGCCTTCCATCCAGTGGATTTTGGCAGCACTGTTACAGTGGGTGAAGCAGCTGGGCTGTAAAGCTTTTCACCCACCTCCTACTAGTGACAAAGTTAAGAATGCATGGAACTAAACACCTTGAAGGCACAGTGCATAATGAAACACAGATACATCCAGGCTCACCTTGCACATGAACTCCACTAATGAAACGCCTGCATCGATGTCTAGTCACAAATGCACATTAAGATCCTAACTGCAGAATTTCACCAATTTGAGTTTCATTTATGCAGATGGTTTATTTCACAGTACTGTCAGCATATCAGACTCTTCATCACATAGTCTGTCTCGTGACAGGTCCGTAGATTTCCGAAGTAAGTTCAATAGAGAGAGTGATTTCCTTTTCAATTTCCAATATCTTATCAGTTCCTTAAGGTCATCCAGTAGCTGCTTACATCTTCTTCCTCGTCTTCCCATCCCTTCTACCTTTGCTTCAGTATGGTATTTTAGAAGGCAGAAAACATATTGCCACAAGGAAGGACAATTAGCGAATGATAAATCTGACAGATGTGGAAGGAAAAAGTCATAGCATTACTTGATTATGGTGGCACCAGGTGGGATAGACTGGGAAAAACCAAAAAAAAAAAAAATCCTCAGTCCACACAGTCTCCAACTGAAATTTGAAGCCAGGGCCTACTGAATACAGAGCAGGAGCACTACCAACTCAAATCAAACATTCAGTCATGCATACGCACAAACACACAGAAGACTCGTATCACATTATTGTGTCCTATCCAAGTTTCTGCTGTGAGCTTATCACAGTATTATTAGGGCCTGATGTGCACCCCATGTTTAACCTTTATCCCACCAGGGTGGGTATTCAGATTTTAGTGCACAGTTTATGAAAATGTGCGTATTGTTTGAAAAGAAAAAGATAAAATTGTGAAATAAATGGTATGTGGTAGAAAATAACACAGAGTGTGCAGCATGTCTTTAAAATGAAGCAAAATATCCTTGTTGCCTAAATACATAAATGAATTTCTAGTTGTTTTCCTACAAGTGTTTGCATGTATAAATGCAGGTCTTTAAAAGGCCAATTCAGCACCACACCACGAACATATATGAGACTGGATTATAGTTTCACACACTCTGAATCTCACCACTAGATAAATATGAGTGGTTAGCCGCATATCTCGGTAATTTTATCCACAAGAAGAGCTCCTGTACTCACTGGATGACGGGTCCAGTAGGCTCCACAGAAAGTCTTGACAATGTAGACAAGAGGCCCTAATTTGTCAGCTGTCAAGCCCCTAACCTGGTCAGAGTACTGACTGTATTATTTTTTAAATTAATTAAATTTTTTTTTTTAATTCTTCACTGGGAGACTACCTAGTAAAGTTCCACACAAATCATTTCAGTTTGCACATACCCCAGTACACGTGCCCCAATCCTCACAGCAGGAAGAACATAATACGGCTTCGCCCCAGTACTTAGAGCTGTGTGAAACATAACGCACTGACCAGATTCCACCAGGGTACGTAGCTGTTCACGCAAAGTCAGCAGCAATATGGCCACCAGGTATGGCAACAGCATTGGACTGTAAAACCGAGCAAGCTGCCCCAAGCTGTCCAGCACTCCACTCTTAATTCTGAAATTACAGCATAAAAAATGCAAACATATTTTATAATGAATGCTTCCACTCAGTGCATAGAGACATACCGAAACCACAGTGAAAGTCATCCTTATTGAACACAAATGCAAGTTTAAAATTTAAATTACATAAAACTAGAATGAAACTATGAAACCTTTGTCCTTCTGACCACAAATAGTAAATTTTGCTTAATGTAACATTCATATCACTGATAGGTCTTTGTTAAAAATATCATTTAGAAAGAGACTTAATCACAACATACACTATTCACCCCACTTCATAGGGCACAATCCTTCATGGGAACTGCCTGCATTTTATGGAAAGTGAAGTTTCACTAATAGTCCCTGTTTTAAGACAAATTAATCCTGTCCACATTCTACAATCCAATTTCATAAATGCCATTTTAATATAATCCTTCCATCTATGTCCAAATTTTCCAAGTGGCCTCTGTCCTGGTTTTACATGGTGTTACTGATTTGAACTGGGCACATACTCCACACAAGTCTAGAATGTTACCACTACACCAACCTGCTTGGTTTCTTCGCTTATCATCTACCCAGTTTTTAAACCTGACTCAGACACTGGCAGTCCACAGCCAACAAACACACATTTGATGCTGTATCTCACCTCACAGAGTATTTGCACTGTGGATCCAGAACCAGTGTGACTTTAACAACGTCGCTTGAATTATACAATGAAGGTTTTGGAGACTGAAGTTTTAAGCATAATGGTTGCTGAATACTTTCTCTGCAAAGAAAGAGCATTACTCATGAATATGACACAAAAATAAATTAATAGTGAACACTCTTTCCATTTGAATCAAATATATTCTTGAAAATGGTATAATGTCAATTCTATTAACTATATTGATGGTGAATTTTTCCACTGTAACATACAATAATGACACAACGTTTCAGTAACTACCTGTTTCCTTCTTCAGATAAATTAAACAACTCATCACAACCAAACTAGCCACCTTCATATACATATATAATCAAAAGTATTCACAGCAACAAACACATAAATATTTCATAACCTAATGAAGTCCAACTTGTAAAAAAACCTCCTAAATGTAAAATAATTACCAAGAAGAGTAATTATGTTAAGAGCCCTTATTAGAATTACCAGACAGTACTCATACTGACCTAAGTACTTACAACTAATTACTTGTTACTACTCCGATATTCGAACTATGCAACTAATCTAAGTTCCATTGGGATACCTCCTTCATCTACTTGTTTAGGGTCATGTGGATCTTCTTCTGTGTTTTCTGGAGTCTTCACAGGTGAAGAAGTTGATGAAGCAGGAGACCAGGGGTCAGAAGATACCACAACAGTTAATGTACAGACACTCTTGGAGGACTTTTTGAAGATGTCTCTGATATCTGTCTGTTTCATTGTTGAACTCTTTGCTGGTAAAAAAAGTACTAGGAATACTCTTCTCAACTACTGGATTGTCAGGATTTCTGGATTATCCGATGGCAGACTAAAGGAATTTTCTTGTATTGTGAATTAATTGATTTAGGATTAATGAGGTTTTACTTCATTCACAACCCTGAAAGTGTAAATCTATTAGCACTGCTGCAAAAGATGTGCAGAATGTCAGCAAGCCTAACCAATGACCTTCATGTGGCAGTTCTCAACTAGAATATGACCAATGTCATTTTACACTGTAAAACTGATAAATATCAACAAGACTTTCAAAACACAAATGCAAACTTGAATTTGAAATTAATTATGACATGCTACATGCAAAAATTTTGCACCACACAACAGTGTTCAAGATGCCACAAATAACATTTATGAGCACTCTTTGTTTTCATAATTTTTGTCAAACATATGGTGTGAATATGATCTGGTAATTATGAATAAAAGGCTACTCTCACTTAAATCATGTAATTATTCCAACTCTGTAATAAGCAATATGTACATTCATATATCTTGCACACAAATAAAAATGTACGGTAACAAAAAAAATTGCATTACTTTTTGATACACATTTATGTGATTAGTGTACCTAGTTAGAACAAAACAGCTTATTTCACAGAAAATTTGTCACGCTGTCTTATTTATTGTGGTAATAAAATATTTAAGGCTGGTTAATGATTTGGAATAATTGATACTGGGCTTTAATGTATTATGCTTGAAAATTTCAACTGTTAGTTATATAGAAGACAGGAAGTATTGGCACTAAAGGTCACTATGGACCGTAGCTCTCTTGAGGAGATACAGCTTCAGCTTTAGATGGTGGCAAGAGATTAATAGGACACTATGACACCCACTGGATTGGATACTAGGTACAGCCTGCTGCTGGTCAAAATAAGGTGACAAACAAAATATTTGAAGAATAGTTGAAGAATAAGAGACCAACTTGATGTCACTAGTTATTAAGTTTTATTTCACTTCTTCTATGCCCAACATGTTTCGGACATTAATACACCCATCATCAGGAGCCTGCGACTTTTTTTATTGTATCACCACATTAGTTGTGTCTTCTTGTTTCGATGTGTGTTGGAGTTTCGTTGTGGCTGGGTTGGGGTGGTATCCGTGTAGCAGGCTTCAGCCTGCTACACGGATACCACCCCAACCAGCCACACCTGAACTCCAACACACATCGAAACAAGAACACACGACCAATGTGGTAATACAATGGAAAAGTCGCAAGCTCCTGACGATGGATGTATTAATGTCCGAAACATGTTGGGCATGGAAGAAGTGAAATAAAACTTAATAATTAGTGACATCAAGTTGGTCTCTTATTCTTCAACTATCACAATGATGCACGATCCAATATACATAAGATAAACAAAATATTATCTGAGCTTACTACTGTGAACTGAACTCATGACAATCCAACCATATCAGTCACTATACTGAGTTATCACATTTCATCTGATAAATAAAGAACTCATAACATGCAACACTCACGTTATGTGGGCATGTACGTCTTCTCTATGCCAGGGCACCACCATTGTCACCACGGCATGATGTGGAGTCTTCTGACAGCCTTCTGGCTGAATATAAAGCAGATATGCTTGCCAGGTCTGCTCAAACCCTGGCAGGGTAAGTTCATAATAAACAGCATGGTCTACTGTGGAGTCTAACACTGTTGAATTTGACAGAAATGACACCCACTTTGGCAAAGAAGCAGTTATGCGACGGCTTGAAGTGGAATGGACATCAACATTGAGTTGAACCTTGTAAAACATATTTAAATATATGTTAGAACTTATTAAATGAAATCCATTTGTAACTAGATTAACACCCCAATTGCCATAGTGAAATTCTGGGTCTCCTCCAGGCCACTTACATTCTTAAGCTTGGATATTTTTCTGTATTAGCACTACATATCTGCTGGTTTTACACAAAGTTTGGAGGAGTGTGTTCACTATTTGAATGAAGTCATCCCGTTGTATATCTATATATTCATTTTATTACTATATATTACCGTTAACATAACTACAATACAATATAATGCTAATGCAACATGTTTCGACTTACAACAGTCGTCTTCAGGCTAAGCTAAGAACCGTTAATGCTTTAAAGGGCAGTTGTGCGCATCTGGGATCCCATATGGCTTACAGTGTTTTTGCTGTGGTTTTTCTCCGTACATAAAGTAACTTATATCTACTGTGCTATTATATGTAGGGTTAAGTACGTGGCGTGTGCAAACCTACTTGTGAGCCATTGTTCTTCTGCTATGTAGCTCTCCATTGGAGTGGGGTGGGTGGTGGGGTTTTTTTAATTCTGTCCACTTGCACTTCTGTCTGTTTCTGCTCTCTGTTTAAGAGGTGGTTCTGCCCCACCACCCACCCCACTCCAACGGAGAGCTACAAAGCAGAAGAGCAACGGCCCACAAGTAGTAGTTTTGCACACACCACGTGCTTAACCCTACATATAATAGCACAGTAGATATAAGTTACTTTATGTATGGAGAAAAACCACAGCAAAAACACTGTAAGCTATATGGGATCCCAAATGCGCACAACCACCCTGTAAAGCATTAACGGTTCTTAGCTTAGCCTGAAGACGATTGTTGTAAGTCGAAACATGTTGCATTGGCATTATATTGTATTGTAGTTGTGTTGACGGTAATGTATAGTAATAAAGTGTTCACTATTGTTTGTGGAAACTGCAACACTCAACAATGCAAAAACCACATGTGTCTGTACATGTAGGCCTGAGGCAAATAACGCAGAAATTCACAATGGCAGCCAATGTGTTAAATAGTATGGTGGTAAAAGGATATTTTTTTTTGTGGGACATCCCACTGTGATGAAGAAAACACACACATGGATAATAACTGTCAACTGCAATTCTTTTTGTATACTGGATGGTTTAATGCATTAACCCACCCAATACACAAAACCAGTTGTCATTGGCACCTGAGTAAATGCAAAACAACAGGTGTGAATACTAGGCCAGAAAGTTTTCTCACAGTGACTGGCCAAATGACCCCATCATCCCAGAACACAATGACACATGAGGACAGATCTGATGCCACTTAATTTTTTTATGATAAAATCAAGAAGGCGGGGGCATGTAGTACCCATAGGCAGGATGAGAAATGCAATAACAGTTTTAGTCAGATAACCTGAAAGGAAGAGACCACTTGAGACATGCAGATACAGAAGGAAGGTCAAGCAGAGAATGGACCTTACAGAAACAGTACGTTCGCTGAAATCATACGGTTTAGACAGTCTAATAGTAGGGTTTTAAGAACACAGCAATAAACCATCAACTGGCATGAAAGCTAGAAAATAATTTGTCAATCTGAGTGACCATCACCATCTGTTTCTGATCAGAAGTTGTTTATGAACTTCTTGTTATTTTTACTCCTTAGTTGTCATCAATGAGATGTCTTCAGCACTGTTTCTGTCTTCATGAACAATGGCCCTCTCTCAGTCCACCAGCTGTGTCAGGTGGTTATACAGAAAACAAACCACTGTTTTAAGAACCATCTCTGTCTTTGTCCCTGATGTAAAGGATGGAGGTGGTCCTTGAAAACGTGGTTTGTTTAACATATAATCACTTGACATGGCTGGTAGCCCAAGATAGTTTTACTGTGTTCAGTCACCATGAAAGCCTCAGATTATACAGGGTAAATCAGAAGTAATTTGCCACACATTGGGAGAATGTTTCTGATGTTAAAAGACATCAACACAACCAAATATATTGGTACAAGGTGGTTCAAATATGACCAGGACTGATTTGTGTGTAAACAAGCCGCATTGCACAGCAGCTGTGCGACCTTGAGAGAGTGAAGCCACAACCTCCACCCTCCCTCCTGCTAGGGTTAGAACCTGTTCAGTCCTGTCTGGGAGTTGCTAGAGTGATGAGCGAACAGAAGGTAACTAATTAC
>Ga0123355_10021718_pt1 | contig 10279 bp, 6 predicted proteins | sample TergutEmb28metaG_3_FD_89872 | JGI IMG/M metagenome (GOLD analysis project Ga0123355, IMG submission 89872) | Embiratermes neotenicus P1 segment gut microbial communities from Petit-Saut dam, French Guiana - Emb289 P1 | ecosystem: Host-associated > Arthropoda: Insects > Digestive system > Gut ... | reverse complement strand
AGTAGTAGTAGTAGTAGTAGTAGTAGTAGTAGTAGCAGCAGCAATAAGTCGTAGCAGATTCCGGACTTCCGTGACGGGACGAACACTACAGTTTCTGTGCGCCTGATATGCTGCTGACAGCACGGACATCGCAAATCAAAGAAAACTCCTCTTAGTTCTGACGGTATCGATGTGGTGGCTTGTATGAGTCACAGCATCCCAGTCCCGCGAATAACATGCTGGAAATATCCCAGGGGCTACTAAACAAGACTGCGTCAAAGACGCCCAAGGCATGCATGACCAGCACGACGCCACGTTACGACACCTGACTTTCGCGCTAGGAGGTTTTACACAATTACCTAAATTTACATACGCAAACGCAAGTATGATAACACCCGTAGAAAATCATTTTATATATTTAGGCAACAAGATAATTTACGGCATTTTTAAAGACATATTGCATAAACTCTTATTTTCCACAAAACACCGTTTATTTCAACAATTTTATCTTTTCTATTTGATTCAGTACATCCCGTTGTCATTTGGAGTTCAGTACTTACCTAACTGTAATTATTAAGAAGACGGTAATATTAGTAATTTAAAGCAATTTATTTTTTCTTTTCAAATAACACTGATACTCATGCTTCTCATAAACCATGCGCTAAAATGTATATGGCCACCCCAGTAGGATAAAGGCTATATGGGTAATCTAACACAACACGGACAAACGCTGCGAATGAGCCCGTCTACGTGTTGACGCTCTAAGAAAAAGAGACAGTATGGAACAACTCAAGGTTACTACTTATCTCTGTGTCTAGCTTGATATATTCCTTTGAGATATTTGTAACACAACTTTCAAGGTGACCTTCAACTACACCAACCCACAGCTCTACTCCTGAACTATATATGCAGTCGAACTGAATACAAGAACCTGCAATCCAACATCTAACGAAATGTAAGGAACACGTCTGTAAAAACTCAAACGTGCCGTCTGCCAAAACACACCCTATTCGGATGTCATTCTGCCATAGTTCTTACAAAATAAAAAAAAGGACACAGAAGAAAAATGTATCAACACAATGCATCATTCAATAGTACAGACGTTTCACGTCCCAACCGTAACATTTCCAATTACTTCTACGTTCTGCGGGAACTCCTGCTTCGTAATCCAGAAGTTCTAAATTCTATTTTCGGTTCTCAAGACCGATTAATCTGATGTGTTTCATGGTACTGCCAAACAATTCGTACTCTAAAATGGGCAATTACCTTTTCCTTCCCACGTTTAACAAATTTACAGTTCACAATCACCCCATCACTAGACGATGCGTAACGTATTAAGTTACGGATGTAAAGACCGACATTAAACGACACAAACAACAACACCGCGAATATGGAACATTTGAAGGTGCAAAGAATGATGTCCATTATTGATGTATTATTCGTTTATGCTTAGACGACGAAGGGCTTCAAGGAACAATGATGACGCCGATTTACCCTCCTTACCCACTGGATAGGTGGTTGTCGGCGAAAACTGAGGTCCCTGTTCCTGCCGGGAATCAAATCTAGGCCTTCCATAAATTTTTAAAACGACCAAAAAATGCATTTACATATGCATCTGTTTGTCTTATTTTAAAAAAAAAAATTATACATGTGATTTATGCACGGGAACATGGAACACATAAAAACTAGGCCTGCTAGTTTTGCACTCAGCTATCCGTGTTCCTAACTGTTGTTCGTATTCATCACCCTAAAATCTCGAACAGTCTGTAAACGAAAAGTAGCTATACGACGCGCGACGTCACCAGTTGACGATGTATGACGCTACCAATGCCCGCCGTTGAAGTTACCGAATAGCAGTACCCAAAAATAGACAGAAGTCAGCACTGGCGCTGGGCGGTCACGGCTGGGATTTCAGGCAGTCTTATCTACGGCTTGTCTCGGTACACCCTGTCCACGAACTCGCCCATTTCTGGCATTTCAATGAACCAACAAAAAACAGTGCTATTCTTCAACTTATCCTTCCTATCAATATCTAAAAAGTGGGTGGTTCTAAGATTAAGTTATTTTTCAGTTCCAAAGTTTGTCAAATAAAGTGATACTTTATACCTGAAGATTTAAAATTAAACCACAATCTAATATAACAAGGTTTAATCACATAAATTAATACAAGTTATAAGAGATTAACATTATGGGGTACCCATATTTTGTGTGTGTGTTCTTTGCTGTTTGGCCCCAATGTTCATTTACTTCAGATATAAATTCATTACCACAGCATTGTACAATGTTAAATATTCCATATAATAAAAAATGTACAAATAAATGTTGTGGGCCTTATTGAAACATGCATTTTACATCATGAACCAATCTTTTGAAGAATGCAGGGTTTCTGGAAAAATGAACAAAGTTCAATTTGGGCATAATGTGAAATCACTTCAGCACTCAAATTTGTCTATTGACTCCATCTACAGCAAACTTCATCAAATTTGTCAAGTGGTTTCCAATATCAGTATGCTTACAGACACACACACAGTATCTCATTTGATAAATTTTAAGAACATATTATGTATGCACTGCAACAACCATAGGCCCCATGGAAGAATAATATGCATTTAATAATGTGTCATTTTACAGGTCTTCTTAAATTCAAAGTGATCAGTCCTCCAAAACCAAACAAATTGGTTCAACATTACTGTAACATTACCATCACACTACAACCCTATCAATAACATTAAAATCTAAGTTACACAAGCATACCTGCTGTTGCAGAATGTCAAAAATAAGTTTATTTTCAGTATGGGGCAAGAAAAGAGGCAAAGAATTCTTCAACCACTCCCAAGTTAATACAACAAAGTTAAAAGAAAAATAAACTGTCTCCAGTATATATACACTTCTACAGTTTCACATTATCTTGAGACAAAGCTGCATAGGCACAGTGTGCTATTATTTATGAAATTGTTCAACTACACAGAGTTCAGCAGACTATACATATGCAAACTAACATGACCAACTACAGCACTAATGCCCTATACAGAGAAATGTATGTGAAAACAAGAATCTCTTGCTCTCTACACTTTTGTCACCTGGCAAGCAACATCCCTGTATAAAAGTATGAGGACTTAAAAGTAAAGTTCACCCTTACGGGTCATAATGACCCAAGGAGGGAATAGTGGCATAGCGCTACTCCCTCTTTAACCTCAGCGCTAGATGGTGGTGGTTAGTTAATGCCATGTCCTGGCCACTTCACCCAGGAAAGAGACCCAGTACCCAGTGTACAGGAGGCTGCATGGGCACCAGGGCCAGAAGTGTATAACATTAGATCAATTTTAATGAAAAAGTTAAGAGATTGTTGGGGGGGGTGTCGAACAAACCCTAAAACCTGCTTCTTGCATCTCGAGTAAAATCATATAAATATTTTTATGAGCTCTCTGTGTCTTCTGGGATATGATATCACATCACTGAGTTACTGGTGCCAGTTATTTTTTAGACAGCATAGTGGTCTCACCTTCAAGGGTCAAATGTCCAACTCTTCAGTGATATGGTACCATATCCCTGGAGACCTCAGCTGCACTGTTGCAAAAGCCAAAAAACTGACATTTACTCATGCAATGACACAAACAAATTATACACACTAAGTCCACTTCAGTCTGGAGAATATTCACTACACAGCACAAGCAGGGTTTTAAAGGCAAAGGACAGATGAATTCAGAGCTTCTGTAATAATAGCTATGAAAGATGATTCGCAGGAACCAATGCAACCATTAAGAAAATACATCATCATCCATACAGCCTGTGCACAGTGAAATGTAATTTAATAATCTACTGTAAGTTACTAGCAACAATTCCAAAATAACAGTAAACCCCACTGCAATGTGCTTTTGTCATATCAGCAAATATGTCATTCAGTGATAGGACATGATGCCGATTCTATGCACAATCTAGGAACAGCAACCTGTAGCCTGAACTGTACTTTCAACTGCTGCACCCCAGCACCTGCTCACGAACATCCCACACACACACACACACACACACAACATTTCAGTGATTTTTCTTCTCCCAACACTTGAGGAAACCAGTTCCATTTCCCTTGCTTCGAAAGTATTCCACAAGAAGCTGCTGCAGAGGACCTCATACAACATTCACTGAAGGGTTAGATTTCTTGCATAAGGAATTTCATGCATAAATTCATCTTCCAGACTGAACGAGCATCTGAAAATTATCAGTCTCAACTAGGTGACTTTCGGGCTAATAATGAACTGAAATAAGCCTTCTATTCACATACTTGGGTGCACTTTTATAAATGTCTCAGACTGAAATTTGCTAACAAATAAGGACATGCAGCAATAATGCTGACTGTGCTCGGAAGAACGCATGTATCTTGGCAAATATCTTCAACAATTAAATTTCCAAATTTGAAATTTCACTCACGCATGTTGCCCAGCTGCATCTCCTTATGCATATGAAACCAACTACCCAATACAATCGGTTTCCAACCATTAATGTTCAGACATAACATGTTGCTTTATTGAGGAGTTATGTTGGGCCATCTCTTTAAAACAATTTACTGCATACGTATTGTCATTAAAACTGAGGCGAATGCCAAGACTTTCATCCCTTAAAGAGGAGATTGTTTACAGAGTTAGTGAACTGATAAGCTGTCTATATTTCAGTGCCATTAAAATGCAATAACAGACTAAAGCTAAATGAATTTGTGATTACTGGTGGTGACTGAGCAGTTAAGAGACAAAAATTCCATATGTAAAAAACTCCACATCTTATAACTCACTGTCTTACATAATTCTGTGGCCATTTTGTTAATTTTGTTGCAGCTACTAATTTGTTAAAATTTTGTAAATGTTTCAGAAGAATGCTTGAAAAAGTTTAACAACTGACAAATACAGCCAAAATGATCTGAATGACCTTACTGCTTTCAGTTAAGTGGAGAACCTTTTCACATCCAATTCCATGTCGTTTCTTGACAATGTGGCTCACTGTTACAAAAAGGTTGCCAACCACCACACTCAATAATCAGGGCTAGGTAAAACTTATTGCATCTTCATGCTTGTATTTCTATATGCAAGTCTCTTTTTTAGTTTCACATAATTTTCTACAAAAATAATTGGCCTGGTCTTTAATCTCTTATGTATTCATTCCACCCATTACAGCTGATTAATACACATGTGTCATTCCATTGCTGTAGTTGCAAGTATACGAGCATCAATTTTGAAGCTTTAAAACTGTCACTACCTTTAAAACAACAGAGATGGCACCCAATTAAACATAAGCACACCGGCTTTGTTAAGTACATATTCATATTGTACTCACTGCACATTAATTACAAACTGTGTGGCCTCAGGAAAGCCGTCACGAACTTTAAAGGCAAGAAAATGCTCCACACGATATCACGTCCATGATCCCAACCATCACTTGAATTAACGCCGTACTCAAAATCGGCAAATGACATGGACTTTTCGTCTCGTCGTTGGAAAATGTGTAGTAACATGATTACAAATCGTATACATTTTTGGTACTGATTAAAAAAGAGTTCACCGACGCGCTGCAATTAATTACATGGATTTTGTGCACTGGTAAGGGCCTCGTCACATCTCACGCCTTCGCGATCTCGCAGCAAATAATTATTGTTGTCATATTCTGCTACAGAACTTAGGCTCACAAGCAAGTGGGTAAGAGCATAATCTGCGAAGACTGGGCACTTAATTACCCGTAAAAACATAACGTTCCAAAAAATGCCATTACTACATCAATTTCCAATTACGACGAAAAGATTGCTTACGCAGATATTCAAAATTTCCAGCCGGTGCAAAGAACTGCAAACTAAGTTTACAACAAGTAACCGTACGTGGTACTACCCACAACAATGCATATTTTATACAAGAAAGAACATCCAGACTTCACACATCACGAAGTGTTACACCCCTTTGGGACATTCTCTACGTACCTTCTTTTGTTGCTTTTCCCATGCTGGATCCAACAGTCCTTCCCGTTCCCATTCTTCTTCTGGTTCCATATAACCATCCCCATATTGATCTATATTATTCACAGCGTGGTCGGTCATCGTTAATTCAATTTACTGATTCTCGCTGATCGAAGAGTCCCTTCCACGGCAGACAATCGAGGCAGGGCGTCACACCACCTCAATCACCGTACAAACCCTCCTACAGGGTTACGTACAGCAGCTGCCTTCTCGGCAGCCGTGCTTGCGCTGGCTAAAATGGGGAACCCACGTGACCAAAATAAATAATTTGATCTCCTGTCAATTAAGTGACAATATAAAACTTCGAATATGTGGTACAATGAAACGTTACGTTAAATAAATAATGCAACTTTCAAAGCAGCAATTTCAAACACCTTTCTGTGGAATCCAAAACTTGGCATTCGTCAGGCCTGGAAACCTGGAAAACGTAACGAATCAAGAACATGAAACTTGTGCTACCATTGGTCAGACGAGTTCAGATGCGCGAGTATGGAATTCGAGGTGCAAGATGGCGGGTGTGGCAAGTAGGTGGTTGTAGAAACTTTTGTTCTGAACGAAAGCTAGTAAATCGTGCGTTAATTTATTGACAGTTTAGCTTGGAAATGCTTTTTTTTTATATATAACGACAACGAAATTCTTATATCAAGTTAGATACCTCGTTCGTGTTTGTTATGGTGCTGGAATGATTGTAATGGAATGTCAAACCGAGAGTCTGCTGCATTTGATCTGTTTATCTTCATAAATTATTAGTGAAATTTCTGCATTCTTCTCTTACAGATACGTGGATTAAGTTCTTCACGGAAGCTGGTATACCAGCTGCAGTAGCAGCTTCTTATGCCCTAACCTTTTCCAACAACCGTATTCGGATGGATATGTTATTGGATCTCAATAAAGAGTATTTAAAAGACATGGGAATAACGCTAATGGGAGATGTTATTAGCATCCTTCGACACTCCAAACATGTTCATGAACAGGTAAGAAATAGTACTGTCTCACAATACACCACCTAGGTGATAAGATGCCCTTTTTGTTGCACACATTTTCTTTTATGGGCAAATTTGGTGTCCAGATACCTTTTTTAAAATGGTGAACTGCCCTCTTCCTCTGCAACTTATTCTTGCATACTTAGATCCTCAATAATCCATTCTGTGAAATATTTTGAAGAGCTGTATGTGGGCATATCCTCTTTTGAGTGGTGATGATTGACATCAAATTGGAATCATTATAAGAAAGAAGATTGTTGTGCCTACGATTTAAAATATATGCGGTTATTATTTTATCTGACTCTTGTCGTTGGTCATTTCGTGCTGCCGTTCCAGTTGGGCACATGTCAGGTTCAGCATGTTTGCTTTCAGAGTATTGCAGGTATTTACTCACCTTATTAAAAGAAGGTGCTGTAAAGTTTTAGTTCAGTATATTTCAGTTTATTAGGTGTTACAGCATTTGAAGAAGGTGCAAAAAGTATTCACCATCCAGAAGAAAACTGTTAGATTGTTGGCAGGTGTAACCACAAGTCCCTTGTAGGTAATTATTGAAGAAATTTAATACATATACCCCTTGCTTTGAGTAGTATGAGGTGAAGGTCACTAAATCAGCATCAGAGTTTGGATAAACATTTATGTGACACCAAGTTTGGATTAAATGGAAAGATTTAAAAAGAGTTTTAAGGTTCCACTGCATTGTAGGTAGACCATGGAAGGAAAATTTTTTATAGAGATGAAGGTAGTGTTTATCACAGGAACAACGTTGGGCAGAGTTTGAAATAGTGGGACAGACTTGGTTACTATGGCAGGAGAGGGGTAGGAGGTTGGAACATCAGAAAACAGGTGTAATGCTGACTTGGGTGACTGTTACAGGCATTAGTGAGGAAGAGTGTATGCAAATACAGATACTATAACAGAGACATATCCTAAATGTTGTATCCTGCATGGTCCCAGCGGGGAAGGTATCGTGGATGTTGTTCCAGGAGGGATGGAGCTCGAACCTCTCGGGTTAAGACGGGGAGTTGGGTAGGCTGCGTACACTTACAGTAATCTCCACGTCAAATGTACCGGAGTGTGGTATGCATAAACAGTGAATAGTGCTGTTACAAGTGAACTGTATTGAGTTCAAATCTCATATGTGGGTCTCTTCATTACCATTAACACTCTGATCATCCACTCACTGATTGTCCAGCTTCCCTCAAAGCTGCCCATCACCGCTTGAGATAATCTGCAGACTCCACCTGAACCACAAGGCAGCTACTCTTGCATTCATGACCCTACATATACTCGCACGATAAACATTTAGCATGACCAGATATACACAAAAAGTAAAGGTAGGAAATTATCTTCTCCCCATGCCTGGTCTGCTTGCTAAGAAATAAAAATGTAAACAAATAATGAGTTACAGAAAGGCAAGGACTCAGCACAATGAAATAAGCATAAAACTGACATACAGTACATACCACAATCTTTGCAGAAAAAAAAAAGTCTATCAACCACGCAGCAATAATATCCATTGACTATACAATATAAATGCTAACCTAAGGTCATCTCATCTGACTAGTTCATTTGCAGAGGAGAGCAAAGAACATGACAGAAATGGTGAATGCTAACCAAAGTCCATCTCACCTGTGGTTCAGTGGAATGGGAGAGCACCGACTATAACAGGGACGTAGCGTGAAAGCTAACTTAAGTCTGTTTCAGTTGCCTGGTTCAGTTGGCAAGAAGACTGTAACAGAGACCTAGCCTAAACACTAATCTTACACCATGTCATCTGGCTGATTCAATCAGCAGAGGGGATGGGATGCAGCCATAACTCATCACACTCCACAGCACATGTCTACTCCATGATGGCACACTGGGTACAATGTGATCTGCGTACATTGAAGTAATGCCATTCCAAATTAATAGTTTCAAATTAATGGGTGTAAATGCCGGTGTCCCATGGTAAATAATAGTACTGTGTCAATATGTGAAAAGTTTCTGTAAAACTGCTAAGGAATTGTTAGTAGTTGTGCATGTTACTAGGTTTGTTGTGCAGAGGGTACCAGTAATTATGGTGCCTACATAGGAACTGTATTAGCTCAGAGAGTGTGGGCCTATTTACTGATAATGTGGCCCTCTTTTTGCTGCTGATAACTGAGCAGCTGGAATGGGTACTTAAGCTTGCTTACTTGCTAGTCATCTCTTACTACACATGAATGTAAAATGTGTTCTGCCCAACAAAAAGTGTTCATTTGCAACATTCTTACAAAGTATACATAATGAGAAAAAAAATTGTGGTTCAAAGTTCTGTAAAAAATGCACAGGAGTGGGGAAAATTGAGTGACAGGATCAGTGCTGGGCAAAAAGAAAATGTGAGAATATTATGTTTTAACCAAAGCGAAATTGAACAGTATTGATACTATAAGGAAAACAAGACTTAGAAAATCATTGCACCAGTTGGCTGTTCAGAGTGTTGCGCCAAAAGCTTTAGCTTGCAGGCCAACAGAACTTTTAACACTACACCCAAATAAAATTGCAGCCATACAACAACCCTTCCCTCTTGACTGGGATGCAAGAAGTCAGTATTGCAAGTAGTTTCAAGAATTGGTAGTCAGAGAATATCTTGATCCAGCATTCATGTTTTTATCTTATGAGGCATGGTTCGCTTTAAGTGGGTGTATAAACGGCCACAGTAACAAATTTCGTTTTACAAAAGCACTCATTCACTTTCTGAAATTGCTTGGCATGGCTGTGAACTCAGACACTAATGTGAGTGTGCATGTGTGCATATGTGCTCATGCACATGTTTGTGTGTGAACACATGCGTGTGTGCATGGGCAAAATCATCAGATAAGAAAGAGAAAATTCCTGCCACTATAGTCTGTTAATTCTAGCATCATTCTTTGGAGAATTATAGCTTCATACATCCACAGATAAGAATCCATGCTTTTAATATGTTTGGGGGACACTGAAAGATGGGGCTTTTGTGAACAGTCCACATTCTTTGCAAAAATTGAAAGATAAACGAAGAGAAATCGCTAATATTTCAAGATTAGCCCTCTCATGTATCAAGTAATGTTTTGAGAAGGTGCAAGGTCTGCTTAGAAGCCAGATGTTTGCAGTTTCTAAAATAAGTAGGTTAAAATGCGGTGGAAAAACAGACTCTTTTAAGTCGTGGTGGATTGAGGCTTTCTGTGCATTAAAACCCTGGAGACGCTGCCATGCCCAGGGAAAGGATTAAAGGTACGCTGCGTAATGTATGTATGTATGTTTTTTTTTTTTTTTTTCCCCCCCCTCCCCAGTTTTTTTTTTTATTTTTTTTTTTTTTTTTTGCTTTTTT
>Ga0123355_10021716_pt1 | contig 10279 bp, 5 predicted proteins | sample TergutEmb28metaG_3_FD_89872 | JGI IMG/M metagenome (GOLD analysis project Ga0123355, IMG submission 89872) | Embiratermes neotenicus P1 segment gut microbial communities from Petit-Saut dam, French Guiana - Emb289 P1 | ecosystem: Host-associated > Arthropoda: Insects > Digestive system > Gut ... | reverse complement strand
TGCAAGTGGCGATAGAGGAAGGATCAAGGTAAATGGCTGTCTGTGTTGGCGGGCTGCAGTATTGCCAGTACAGCAAGAAAAAAATTAGTCTCATTACTTTACTGTCGGACCTCATATGGTTTCATAAATTCATCAAATTTGCCTCATAGCTCTGAATATAAATCCATCCATCTATCTATCTATCTACCTACCTATCTATCTATCCATCTATCTATCTTGTGGCACATTACGACACATTCTATTTCTTGTAAATTTGGTATTACATCATTAAATAAAAAATAATCCAAGTTGTTAACTAAACATTTCATCACGGACAATATATTTTGTGAGGGGACTGTCAACATTCTTAAAGTCTTAAAAAGTGGCCTACACGTTCTTCTGGGGCTTATCCCCATCATTATTCTTGTAATTTTATTCTGTAAGAGGAAAACTATGAATATCCATTCAGTTACCCCATAAGATTGCTCCATACATCACTACTGAATGGAAATGTGCATGATATATCATCTTAAATGTTTCTCTACTGACCATATGCGTCACAGATCTAATTGCATAGCATGTACTGCTTAGTTTTGTTGGTACAAACTGAATGTGTGTTTTCCAATTCATGTGTTTATCAACTTCCAACCCAAGAAATTCAAAGTTTATTTCTTCTTGTATCAGATTATCCTTATAAAAAATTTGGAAAAGTGCATTATTTTGATAATCTGAAAGAAATTTCATTATCTTAGTTTTTGTTACATTTAAGAATAAACCATCTGTTTGTATTATCCAGTGCAATTATAGATTTTGTGTGAACTTCATGTATGCTAGTACCAGAGATTATACACTGGTATCATTTGCATATAATAGTAGTTTAGGATCAACATTTATTCCTAATGTTAAATCATTAATGTGCAGTGAAAATAACAACTGACCCCAAATTGAACCCTGGGTTACCCCACTTTTTATTGTTTCCCAATTTGAAAAAGTTTTACCAAGTTAATTATGCCATTTCAACACTTTGTCTCCTGTTCCCCAAATTGGATTTAAACTATAGTATTGCTGTACCATGTATACCATAATTTACATTTCCATTCATTTATTTACCGTTTAACCATTTACAGGTACAACCTAAGGATATGGAAATAGTCATATTGCGATACCATAGTATATCCAAGAGAATATCATGGGTCACACAATCAAAAGCCATGGCTAGATCATGGAAAATTACGTGTCAAGTTACCATGACTCAAGTTATCAATCACATACAAAAACAATAATTACTGCCATCATGTCACTTTTCATTCTGTTATGCCAGGAGTGGTACATTCTGTAAAGATATGTCAGTACACAAAACCCCAAGATCCTACACTGAATAATATTTCAAGATTTTTCTTCAATGCTATGTTAGTACTGCTGGAGCCTGTGTGGCCTCCACAGTCACAAGTATGTCAACGTTAAATTTCAGAAAATCACTGAGTGAGTGTCCATTGTCTGCTGTCATGCAATCACATACATCAATGCTGATTAATAAAAATGCATTTCAAAGTCATTCATACACAGTTCCAGGACAGGACAGCCAGAATTAAAGGCTACATGCTTCTTGTGGTAAAGAAACCCACCAATATCCAATCAACAGCAGAAAGGAGTTCACATACAATATGCTGTGGAACGCAGAGACTTATATGCTCCAGTGGCTGGAAGAACACTCAAGGAGACAGGGAAGTGCTTTTGATTTAATCTGCATTAGGATGGCATTGGGTGTCTGAACTACACATCCTCTTTTATAACTAGCTAGCTCTGGCCAATTTAATACCACTCCACAATGTACATACACATATTTGTCACCCACATCATATGATCAGTGCATAGACAGCCTGTGAAATGTTGGGAATGTGGGTGGAGGAGGGGAGATTATTTAACGATGTTGTCTATTGATCCGATTACATAATATCAAAGAGAGATGAATAAATGCAACCTATCATATGTGGGCCAAACCAGCCGCCGCCTGAAGATACGTTATCAAGAACATATCAGATATATCAGAAGCAAAAATCCAGTCAGCATACGCACAGCACAGCACTGGTGTAATAATACTAACAAGGGAAAACTTCACTACTTGGAGAGAAACCCGACCCAATACCACTTTGCCCACCTAAAATCCCATGTTGATGGGCCTAAGGACTTTCCAGGGGAAATGCCGGCGTGTTACTCTAAAAAGCTGTGATGATTGCTCAATGCTATTTTACTGAATTTATTTTCCACCATGAATGCATCAAGTCAAACACAAGTTTGATTTCATCCAAATGAATGAATTGACAGGCATAAGCAGTTCACAAAAACATTTCTAAAAAATTATTTATTGACAAACTTAAAAATAGCACTGATTTCATTTATGAATTAGGATTTAGTCTGAGGGTTCATTAGGTCGAAACAGAGAGTAAATAACCGTGTTCCTATCATATTGCTTTGAGGACATGGAAGTGGTACGAACACAGTCTCCATCCAAAAATGTGACAATGGCCATGAAGCCATAATGAAAACAAACTTTCAATCATGCCAAACAACTCTGTAATCCACACTGCAGGTGGTCTGTGACTTTCAGCAAGCCTTATGACAGTGGGGGAACTGAACAGGGTACAACTGATATGAGTTGACAGAAAAGAAATGGCTGACTGTTTCAGGAACAGGATATGGACATGTGCTTATAAGACCTAAACTGGCTGTCGGCATGTCAGTGACAATTACCACACAAATCAAAATGTCCTAGATAAACAGTGACCATGCAGGGCACTGAATGCCATAACTGTGCAGAAACTTGATAAAACTCCAAAAGAAAGTTCCTATTAAGTAAAGCACCAAACTTCATTAGACCTTCAGGACAAGTGAGCCAACTGAACTAAATGAACATGCACAATAGATGAAGCAATGGGCATGGTGCAAGGGTCATTCACATACACATCCCTTGCAACTTAATTCACACTGCATTTCTTCACAGTTTAAGTAGACTCCACTGTGTCCTGCCCTGAGTTTCAAAAAGAAAACAATCACTGAGCATAACAAATGGGGACAGAAAACTTGTGTGATGTGATGTTACACAGTCTATAAGATTAATATTGACGTTTTGAAGAAATTGCTGTCTACAACTTTGTCAGACAGGCAGTACATCCCTCTCAACTTTACCCAACTACCAGTCCCACCAAACAGGGCTGTAACCATAATTTTCACAGTTGTAACACACTCAAATGTAAATTCTCTATTAGAACCCTCAATAAAGATGTATGTGAACAAGTATTTTTATGCAGCAAGCAGACACCATTTGACAGCAACCAAAACTGCTTTTGCTTAGTGATTGGTGAGACTTTCTTTCAAAATATTTTTAATATCTGTAACTGTTTGAAGTAAATCCCTTCTGTCCTCATGATAATATTCATGTTTCAGGACACAGTCAATATGACCTTACCCGCAACAGCATTACTCAAACTTTACTGGACTCTGATGACAAACCTTTCACTACCTCATTTGTGTTCACATTCTACATGATGCACTCATGACACAATTTAACCAAGAATGTCAATAATCTCTGACTCACAGAAGGCCACCAAGGATGCATCAGATTTCTTTCACATGCCTAATGACGAGGCACTTAAATTTGTGCACAGTGTTGAATTCTTGATCACACAGATGAGGCTAGTAACTTTACCAATACACATTCACAGTACCTCAAAGAAACCATCCTGGTAATCATTGATTAAAATTCGGTATCCTGCTTTCACAGAACGCAGCACCCTTAACTATCTAGACCCATTGTACACTGGTACCATATGCTGGTTTGTCACCATTAGCTGCCAATCACATAACACCACAGCTTTTTTTATATCACTATTAACCTCTTGGCGCCGGAATTATTTTTTTAATTTTAGCATACCCTCTATATAAAATGCGAATAATACAGGAACCAAATACGTTAGATTTATGAAACAAACTGCATTTTGAAGAGGGAAAAACGGAGAGTATATACTATGTTTAACCCTTTCCGATCCTATGTCGGACCTCGTCCGACATTATGATTTTCCTCTTTCGCTCCAAAGTCGGGTGACGTCCGACACGTTTTTTTTTGTTGCGTTTGTTCGCCCGCTCCGCTGTCGGAGCCTGTTCGACATTTTTCCTCAAATAGTACGGACTTTAGCCAACAGATAGCTCAGGTTCTGTTTCTGTTTCTCGGCAGGCCATGTGTTTTGATGTGAACAGATGACTGTGCGTTGTATTCGCGCAGTTGTGCGAGTAGGAAAATGGCGGCGACGAAGGGGAATAAGAGCTGGGGAGAATGGGGTTGGCAAAAAAATTGGATTGGAAAGGGTTAAAATATTCAGTACATATGTGTTGAATAAATATATAAAATGCAATGTTTAGAGGTTAGCGGTGCGGTATGGTCACTATAGTCGTCAAAGGGTTAATACGCTGTGATTTCATGGGTATCTGTTCTCATGTACACTTGTGCCAACAAAGGTTCATACAGGGGGTTTCCCAAGGAGAGTAAAAACAAAATACAACTTTTTGCTTGAAAGCATGTTGCACTCAGCCAACTTAATTATTCTCAAATACAGTCCAAGTCAGGAATTTCTAATCTAACAACAACTCTGAACAGTCACATTCTCAATCTGGACTTTCCAATGCAAGGCCACATGCCTTAAAGTTTTCCTTCTATGCAATTACAATATTCGACATTCCTTCACGAGAAAGGGATAAAAAATGGCCATTATATGGAATGTGCCTAAATAACACATAAATTCTCCTTCCATACATGCTCTTTGTATGATATGCATAAAATAAATGCACAATGTGGAAGAAATGCCAGTAAATTTGCATGTTTCATTTCCAATACCAAGATTATCAAATGGACTTTTATAGACTTTGGTATCTGTGGGGATGATGGCACTGCATTAAAATTAGTTAGCTACAAATAATGTTGGTTCATATCAGTCCACTCTAACCCCTACTTTACATGCAGCTTTAAAAAATGGCTTAACAGACAAAGAAACTGGTACATGACACAAATACATAACTCATTAAAACATAAAAAGTTATTTTAAAAATTTTTCACTCCCACTCCACTTCACTCCTATTCACTGTATATAGTATATATTTTTAAATTTAAAACTTCAACACACAGACCATAATTCCATACTGCCAAATATTGAAATCAGCTATCCATTCCACTTTGAATTTTTCAGTGTCTTAATTCTTCAACAAGTATATCTCATTCCTGAATCATTATATTTAACCTACACCTCTCTTTTAAGAACAAACATGGCAGATTATCCAGACACATCATTTCTGTCTTACACACCTACTATAACCATACTGTCATCTTGTCAAACTGTCATACACATACTATAAACTGGATATAAAGTAAAACAAGGTACTAATGGCACCAACGTTAAAAGAAGAAGCAGAAGAAGTAATGTGTTACTTTATGATTGTAAGAGTGAAAAATGGAATACTTCCTCATAATAATGTCATATACATAAATTGCAGCAAAGCTTAGGCCGTAACAAACATATATTATACTATAACATGAAAACCACACGAAAACCCATATAACATGTGGCCTTACATATCCACTAATAATTACCCAAACGATCCTCTGCTTATTGGCTTCACGATATTAAAATCTTGTATTTCTGGCACCTGGAACATAGAACATACAATCTGTAGACGACAGAGGACATCAACTGCAAATTCAATTCGCGCAGATCCAGGCTACCTTTGCCTTAATAAGCTGAAGCTTTGTCAAATTAAATTAGCAATCCCACATGTACCAAACGTTACCCTCACACAAATTACCTCACTAAAAAAACAAAGGAACCAACCTTTGCGTTTGTTTCTGTCTGTGTCAGTATCGTCTGCAATATAGAACTTTTTGTTCCTGAACTAGTTGTATCTGAGTCTCCCTTATACATTTTCCTTCGTCTTCTATAAGGCACAGAATTATGCGACTGAATGTCCTATATACGGAATCTCCTTCGTATCAACCACAGTAAAGAACATTTTGTAATACCACACACGCACGTCCGTCACCCTCAATGCAAATTCCAACCAACGTAACCGTTTCAAACGAGGATGAACGACACTTTGCCGGCAGAGGTTATAGTACCAACCACGATTGCCAATCATTCCACCAAAAGACCACAAAGAGACAATCGTTTCTCATGAAAATTATGATGAATAATGAGGTCTTGTAGGATGTGTAAGCATGTCGAGTAGTAATTTTTTACAGAACTCTCCGACAAATTACTTGTATCTTCACAAGTAATGAACTTTGGGTGGAAACAAATTATAATTATTTACTATCACGACCCCATCCGAGCTACCAACACTAGAATACATACGAACATATGTGACACAGGTGGCAGCACACACTACAGCATGGTGTAAAAAAGAATTACTAAAGTCTCACACCATCTCTTCTCGTATTTCCCACGGATCAGAGATCAGATGTATTTCCTGTCTTATAAAGTGATTATATGGTGATACAGTATAGCAAAGACATAGCTGTGTCGACTAAATGACCCTTTATGTCACTGTAAACGCTTGCGAACAGGCACCATATAATCTCCGTGGCCAATATTGTAGATATCTCGTTTCACTATGGGACACGTCCTTATATCTACTGTTCATATTCCTGTTATTTTTATGCCAACTGATGTTGGCTGCATACACAGTACAGTGAGTAGAGACGCAAAACCACAAATCACACAATCTGTAAAATGAAACAAATACCATTATGCCACAACTGCATTGACAAGGAAATTAGGAGGGGGTGTTGAAAAGTCCTTAGCCCGACCTACTTCCCGATGTCGTAGGACGGAATCGATAGTGTCGTTGGAAAAAGGGGTCTGTTCATGTGCTGAATTGCAAGTCTTTTAGTGTTACAGCGGCTAAAAGGAAGCATGTCAGGCGACACGCACGATTTCAACAACATGGAGACGCGAGCTGCTATCAAGTTATTTTTCCTGCAAGGCAAGGCGCCGAAGGAAATTCACGCCATTCTGACAGAAATATTAGAGGAACGTGCACCATCGTCTGCCACAGTCAAAAACTGGGTGGCCCAGTTTAAACGTGATTTTTCCACCTGTGATGCGCCTCGTCCGGGAAGACCCAAAACAGTGACCACCCCGGAGATTATTGATCAAATTCACGATCTAATCTTGGAAGACCGCCGGATTTCGGTTAAATCAATAGGTGAGCAACTGGGCATCTCACGTGAGCGGGTTGGGTCCATCATTCATGAAGATTTGGACATGCGGAGGCTCTCCGCGAAGTGGGTCCCGAAATGCCTGAACGCAGATCAAAACCGTCAACGATGCAAGTCATCTGAGCAATTTTGGAATTTTTTTCGGCTCGATCCAAATTATTTCCTGTCGCGATTGATGACCATGAACGATACCTGGTTATATCACTATTACCCGGTGGCAAAGCAACAATCAGTGGAGTGGCGGCATAGCGTCTCAACCCGCCCCAAAAATTCCGAGTGCAAAAATCCACTGGAGAAGTTCTCGCCTCTTTTTTTTTTTAATCAAGACGGCATCCTTCTCATTGATTATCTTCCAAAGGGCCAAACTATCAACGCGGAGACTTACTCATCTTAGCTGGTCCAATTGAAGGGAAAACGCCGCGGGAAGGTCACTTAGGGTGTCTTGTTCTTGCACGACAATGTCCCGGCTCACCGGGCACTTACAACCCAGAAGAAACTGGCCCACCTGAGCTTCCAATGTCTTGATCACCCACTCTATTCTCCGTATCTGGCCCCGTCGGATTACCACCTGTTCCCTGGAATAAAAAAAAAACAATTGAAAGGCCACCATTTTTCGTTCGACGCAGAGGTCATTGATGCCGCGGAGACCTGGTTGGACGGAAAACCTCCTGATTTTTTTTAAGTGGCTTGCAAAAGTTAGAGACGAAGAGGCTAAGAAATGTATTGAGCTTCGTGGGGAGTATGCTGAATAAATCCCGAGTTTGGTCGCTGTAGCTTGTTACCTTTCTGGTCGGACTAAGGACTTATCAGCACCCCCTTGTACTTACACCGTACCTATCCCAACACCATGGACACTCCAGTAAGAAATGCGCATGAGCACAAACAATTGTAACTTCGCAAGGCGCCCTAGTGCTTAAGTTATCCAGTGATCCACTCTATCAGGTCATTCCTCACTTACCCAGCTTCAAACTCCTGCACTCGTTCACTTCTAGCGCTGCCTACTTTGCTGCACACACCTTGAAAAGCTACTTGTTCACCTACCTTTGTCACTTCAGTTAATGATGTCACGTGCGCCCAACTCCCTGAATCACCTATTTTCTCTTATAAGATGGGATTATTAAAAGGATAATCTGTAGGCTATTTATGTTGGGCGCCAGTAGGACAGTGGATCCTACAATACCGAGAAACGGATTTGAAGTATTTATTCGGTGATGGGCTGGTAAGGTAGCAGGCACATCACTAGCTACTAGCCGGGGAACATCAGTTCCACTCGTGGGATATAATGTGTGGGATCCACACAGGACAGCTTTACCTCTCTATCCACTGTAATGTATTTTAGTAACACTGAAATAAGTTCTGGTTTGATTTCATCTTCCTATATACACTTCGTGAATGCATTATACATGACCTTGGTTTGGAGATACACTGATTTCGTTTGTCGTTTGCTTACGGAACTTATACAGATATTACTAGCGTGTTTAGAATTCACTCACACGAAGCAATTACGTGGTCTGAAGTTTACGAAAAGGAATTGTTGGGGTATGATGCGGGTGCCGAATAGGTCTGGACTGTGGGTGGTTTCACTCCCCACACCCAACCCCTGAAACAAGGCGAGAGTGAAACCACCCTCAGTCCAGACCTCCGCAGCACACACATCATACGCTCAACAATTCCTTTCCGTGAATGTTTCAAATCGTGCAGCCCAATGTCAGATCTCGTGACCCGCTACGGTCCGCCAGCAACAACGATATTCACATGCCTAGTTTTAGTCCCACGAACCCTCTAAATCAGAATGTCGGTAAACAAAAAAAATTACGGAAAAATAACAGAAATATCTGCGTCACTCGCATTTCTAACCCTGGCAATGGAGCAAAGATAACTTTTGAAACATAAAATTAAATAATGGATGTGTTACTGCATAATTTAAATGAGTTTTGTGAGTATAAAACATATTAAAAAAAAATGTGCTGACACTGGGAGTCGAACCAATGTAGTTTGTTTCCGAAGAGTACCACCATCAAATGTTAACGCGCTTGGCTACCTGGGTTGCGGCAAACAACCCACCTTTCACAACATCCATCCATAGAAGCAGAGCTAGCAAGTCACACGCCTCGGAAAATGGACATTTAATTCATGTTTTAACTTCAAATTAAGCGAATGTGGTGTGTTTGGTTAACATATACGCGGCGTGATTGATTGTAATGAATGTGAGACAGAGAAACGCCACGAATGCACATGTGTGGGGAAAGTAAAACGACTCGAATTATGATGGCGACTGTGCAGTACGTCAAGTCACTGCCTGAGCGGGACGTACGAAATATCAGGCCGCTTGATTTTTGTTGAACAGTGTACATACAGTACAGTGAGAGTTAATAACACATAACTTTCTTTTTTATGTGTACAGAATGACAAAAGAACTGTATTGTAAAATTTTCGATTACTGAATTGTACGTACATTACAGTGCGTGTTGGTGCTTAATAAAGCGCCATACGTGGAAACAGCACTGTTGACTATGACTCAGATCATGCTTTAGTTCGGCACGCTTTATGCGGGATTTCCTGTATAATTCACAAATAAATCACCTTTAGTTGCATGAAACTCACTTAATCGAAAATGGCGCGTCAGATGATAAATTATATAAACTTGGAATTTCTAGTCATAATTTTATTCCAAGTTGGCCTGAAGAGAGACATGGATTTCACATCCGACTTGCCCACAATCGTAAAGTCTGGTGATTAGGCATCCCATGCTACCGAAATGCATGATCATCACGAAAATAAAAGACCCCTAATGCTGCCAATTCTCTAATAATTCTGACAGCCCCGTGGTTGACGGTCAGGACGAAACTGCGGCGTGAATGCTCGGCTCGAGCTGTTGATTTCTAGAATTGCACTTCCCTTGCTAATTCCAAAATATCCTACTATGCTGACCACCTAAGTGCCCCCCCCCCCCCCCCCCCCCCCCTCTTTTTTTTTTTTCACTCTTTTTTTATTCCTTTTAATATTTTTTTTTTTTTTTTTTGTTACTAATTTTTTTAT
>Ga0123355_10021715_pt1 | contig 10279 bp, 3 predicted proteins | sample TergutEmb28metaG_3_FD_89872 | JGI IMG/M metagenome (GOLD analysis project Ga0123355, IMG submission 89872) | Embiratermes neotenicus P1 segment gut microbial communities from Petit-Saut dam, French Guiana - Emb289 P1 | ecosystem: Host-associated > Arthropoda: Insects > Digestive system > Gut ... | reverse complement strand
TTCTGACTGTGAAGAGAGATATTATCAGGCACATGGCCCTGCTGACACAGCTTCTAACAGTGAAGAGAGATATCAACATGCACATGGCCCTGCTGACACAGCTTCTGACTGTGAAGAGAGATACTATCAGGCACATGGCCCTGCTGACACAGCTTCTAACTGTGAAGAGAGATATCAACATGCACATGGCCCTGCTGACACAGCTTCTAACTGTGAAGAGAGATATCATCAGGCACATGGCCCTGCTGACAGTTTCTAACTGCGAAGAGAGATATCATCAGGCACATGGCCCTGCTGACACAGCTTCTAACTGTGAAGAGAGATATTAGCAGGCACATGGCCCTGCTGACACAGCTTCTAACTGTGAAGAGAGATATCATCAGGCACATGGCCCTGCTGACACAGCTTCTAACTGTGAAGAGAGATATCATCCAGCTTCTAACTGTGAAGAAAGTATCAGGCACATGGCCCTGCTGACACAGTGCCTGCTTGTTAAGCGAAATAACATCAGACACATGGCCCAGCTGACACATTGCCTGTGAAAAGAGATATGATCAGGCACATGGCCCCGCTGACACAGTGCCTGCTTGTGAATAAGCTGACAGTAGACGTGAGTTTTACTTACTACTGAAATTCAAATATTTTAGCGGCACCAGGTTTAGAATTTAGGTCCGCAATCTTGACAAGACGTGAAACAAGGGTTAGTCTTATATTATATATTGGTTGAATGCAGGTTGAAATTTCAAACGGTAAATTTTAAAACCGATCTTATGACCAACTTGATGCAGGACTTGAAATTCTGTCATCTAAGTTTACTAAAGGGGGGGGATACCTTATATTATAAAACTCAAATTGCGTTGTCTTGTCCACAATTAGCTATCAGTGGGCTTATTCTGAGCTAGACGAATCCAATCCTTACAATACATTTCTTTAAGAACAATTATACATTACCATCCCATTTACTCGTAAACGTGTATTTCCAAAGCGGTTCTTTCTTTCCAGGTCTTCCAACTTAAAATTTTATTCGCTTTTATTTCTCCTATGCGTGCTACATACCATCCCATTTTCATTCTCCTTCGCTTGATAATCTTAACAAGAAGCCGCTGTTGCGAAGAAATCTGTTCATGGAACGTCTGTTTATATCTTACGTATATTGGACCGTGCATCATTTTGATAGTTGAAGAATAAGAGACCAACTTGATGTCATTAGTTATTAAGTTTTATTTAACTTCTTCTATGCTCAACATGTTTCGGACATTAATACATCCATCATCACGAGCCTGCGACTTTTCTGGTTGAGGTGGTACCCGTGTGGCAGCCTGCCACACGGGTACCACCCCAATCAGCCACACCGAAACTCCAACACACATCGAAACAAGAACACACAACCAATGTGGTGATAAAATAGGAAAGTCGCAGGCTCCTGATGATGGATGTATTAATGTCCGAAACATGTCGAGCATAGAAGAAGTGAAATAAAACTTAATAACTAGTTACATCAAATTGGTCTCTTATTCTTCAACTGTCTGTTTATGTATTTATACTTGTATCGGTATTTGTGGATTTTCCAAAATAACTATTTATTTGTTTTTTTTTTTTTAAGATATAGACAGGAATTGCCGTGGTGTGGCACCCACTGCAAGAACAGGTAGGATAATCTCAGTGTACAACAGATCACTAGTGTTAAGCCATATTTGTAACTCGTATTTTTAACGTTTTCGACCTATCTTTGTAATCACCTTACTGCCTTTCAAAGAGAACCCATTTTCTTAAGGAGCTTCATAAATGCAAGGAGGCTTATGGCGCTTTCCGTTTTAGAATTAAACTGTAGACAACTGTATTCTACGTCAAAGTAAATATAGTATATACATTTTCAAAGTACATTCTCTGAAATTCTTCATATAATATTGGCTTTGATTTTCGTGTTTCCGGTACTATAAACCGTGAATATAAATGTGGCCAGATAGAAAGCATTTTGAAGACCTTAGTTCAGAGCCTGTGAACACCGTCCAAAATGAGTGCTAAGTGGAAACAGGTAGGCATAACTTACCCGTACTTTGTGGGACATAGCTTTCAGTTTGGGTTAGATATGGAGTGTTTTCAACGTACGTATTTTAATTGTTGATGCGTTGAATGTGTAGGCCTACTGCTGGCCTAATTCTGTCTATTAACTGCTCTGAAATGAAGCAAAAGCCTCCTAAATATTTTATTCTGGTAATGCACTCAGTAACATCAGTCTTACGACACAAACCTTATTATTAGGGACAGGTGTCTTTATGAACGTCATTCAGGGTGTCCTGTATATTTTATGCTCGTTTAATTATGCAATTACTTGAAATTTTTTGGAAGAAGAAAATAACTGTGAATGTAACTTCCAGTATATAGAGGTACAGATATCTACAAACTATAGCCTACATGCGGGTTACGCGATGGCGTAGTTGGTTGAGGCACAGCGCTACAAGCCGGAAGGTCGCGGGTTCGATTTCCGATAGGTTTCGTAGGGGATTTGTCAATGACTTATTTTTTTCGGCCGCACTATGGCCGGGGCTTCGATTCGACCTCTAACGGAAATAAGTACAAGGAAAATTTTGTTACACAAACTCCAAGATTTGTGCGTTTTTTTTTTGGGGGGGGGGGGATGATGACTGTTTTCCTTATCAAGCTTAGGGCAACAAATACATCGGTCAGGACAGATGCATATATTCTAATGTGAAGAGTTTAAGCAGCCTTTACAGCGAGATTTCGACAGATAATCCGTCTATTTCTACACTTAATTAGGAGATTTTCTGCAAACTTTGCCTACTTAACACACACCTGCATTAAGTTTCCTATATATTGTCATGTAATTGCATTTTATTAGAGAACTTATTTTCGCATGAACCTACAGCGGTCCCGACCTATATCAAACTGTGCTGCCAAGCGAATATGTTGTGTCGGACGTAGAGAGACGTCCGTATCTCCTCACATCCAGGCATCGGCAATAAATTAATGGAAGCTTCACTACCGTCTGTCTTTATCCCGTAATCAAGTGACATTACGTTACTCGGACACTAGAAATAATTTCTTTGGGCGATTTAAAAGTCTTTCCTGGAATCTAAACTGAGATATGCACTTCAGCAACAGAGGACTTAATTAATTTACCCGTTTTTAAAGCACAAAAAGACAGTTCCAATTATCAGACTTACAGGTCTAATAAAAATTACTTTCACACTGTAGCCTAAAATGAGGGGTTCCGACTTTTAAGGAATTTACCGCATTTTGTACAAAGAATATTTAAGAAATACATTCAGGGACTGTACAATGACATAAAAGTAAATTTTAACCATTACAGCTGCAGATACAATAATTATACATGGTATGTGAAACTGTGACACTCGGAGCATGCTACATAACTACTCCCTGATATAGGAAAGCAATCGAGGACATTATTTTCATAGAAATAACATAGTATACTGTGTTACTAGTTTATAGTGTCTTGAAACCGTATGAGTTTCATCTGGTGGGCTGTCATTAATGTCTTATCGTCAGCTATGCCTTTGCAAGTCCTTACTTTAAATTCCACTTAATTTTACGGTCTTGTTTGGTTTTAAGTGCTTATTTCTTTCTTAATTGATCTACACAATTCCAAGAGAAATTTGGAGTTTTTGAACGTTTGCTTAATAGGTCATGAAGTTAATGGTAACTGTTCACTTGTACGACAGCCCTCACTGTTACATTCATCGTCTGTCTCACTGCTTAGCCGCGACATTCGTGTTGCAGAGACTAGGGTCCAGGTCACAATTTGTGTGTCGTAAGTGCGTGGGGGAGAGCGTTGTGACGTAGTGGGCTACACTGTCGTGTCGTCAATAGTACCTGGACACGATTAAGGAACGCTGAGCATAAATGGGTTCTATTTCCATGCTACTGCTTGTGGACTTGAAGCCTTCCTATACGACAAACAGACAAGTCTGGCAGTACGTTATATTTTTTATCGTACGAGATTTTACTCATGTACTTCCGTCTGTTTGACACCCTTTGTACGATTAAATTGTGTGTATGGTATAAAGACTTTGTGACTCCAAGCTCAAGTCCGTCTTTTAGGTAGAAGATTGTGTTCAAAAATTTAAAACTAAAATATTAATATTAGAACAAGATATCAGTTGATTAATAATGTTTAAATAAGAACGGTTGTTTGGTCTGAGAAGCAAAGGAAATTCACCAACAGGCTACACTATACTATGGCGTGTCAGTAACCTGCACCATGTGGCACACATACTTGGCTTTAATGTAAATAGGCTAATTATTAGAGACATGTGTAGCAGCTGATGATGGACACATCCTACACTATAAATTAAAATGAATATATATATCCGACCAATGACAACTCTTGTATCTGTGGTTATTTATTATATTTATACCACATGTTTAGGCCTCATTTACCGTCATCAGGTACATATATATATATATATAGATATATATAAACAAAAAACTACGAAAAAAGAAATTGCAACCATAAAATTTTAAGGATAGTGTAAGATGTTATTCTTTACAATTTAAGTGGAGTTTGTAGAATAACGTTTCAAATAAATTTGTTCCCTATGCAGCATAGCACACAGTAAATACGATAATCCACTTGTATATCAAATTGTAATTAATTTTCATCGGTAAAAATAAGGTCGTATTCTAACTTAAAAATTGTATGTTTTGCAATTATTCTTTCTCCCAATATTTTTTTATTTGATATATCCGACAATGGACAAGAAAGGCTGGAACAAGTAGTATAAAATATAATAACCACATATGTAACAACTGATTGACGGTGTATTTATTCATTTTAGTTTAACTTATATCATTCACAGCGGGCTGTACCAACCAAAGTGTACACTATAGTTGTTCGTCATCTTATATCCGATATTATCTGCCACACTGTTGATACTCAAGTCTTGTTTCAAAATCATAGAACAGAATGGATCCTCTGTTCGTTACATTTACAGAAACCTCCCTGTACAAGGCATTTCTTCGAACGGGTAATGTTTCTTGCAAGTGACAACTTGTGTAGCTGTTGAAGTATGTATGGACATTAGCCAACAGACGCTCTCAGTAGCCCAATGGGAGTGTATGTATGTATCTCATTTCAACTTACGTCACGCCCGTCACATAAGGACTCATAGTCGGATAATCGCAGCTACAGATACTACGTCGAATCTATGTTCTGGCCACGTTACCTCCAATGACCAAAACGGAAACACATTACAATAGGCAGATTTATCTGCTGAATATCGCAAGTGGTAAACCTTTGGGTCTGTTTCAGATACAACGTAGCGCAACTGAAATTCTTACAGGTTGTGCCGCCATGATCAGATAGAGATTTGAGGTTATTTGTATTTTCTTCTTCAATGAATCCACCGCACTGCGGCGTTTCAAACGTGTAATTCAAACAAAAATCCCTGAATATGCTAATAGACTGCCTTTCTAAAGATTCTCTTAGACAACAGCAATTTTAAATATCTATCCTACAGTAATATAAACAACCAACTAGATGCAACAATAACAAATTTTATTGATAATTACAATCAGCTCAACATGTTTCGGGCGATAATTTCGCCCATCCTCAGGAGCACTAGACTGTGTTCACAGCTTGTGGTAGGCAGCATCGCCGGTGCATTATACCACGAGCTGTAAACGCAGTCTAGTGCTCCTGAGGATGGGCGAAATTATCGCCCGAAACATGTTGAGCTGATTGTAATTATCAATAAAATTTGTTATTGTTGCATCTAGTTGGCTGTTTATATTATTGTATCAAAGATGCACGGTCACACAAATACCAACTCTATCCTACACTTTATATGAGTTAATTCGTGGTGACTTCAACTCTCTTCCTCAACCAACGCACGAACTTCGTAAAAATTCATAAAGCTGGCAAGGAGTTACGCAGCTAGAAGGGACGCGCTATTAAATTAGCTGTTAGTTTCTGTTATCCATTTCACATCCGAGAACACATCAAGATTTTTGTGTGTATAGAGTGACACCCGAATATGTGTCTTAGTGCAGTTTGGGCCACGCATAATTTTATGTCGAAGGTTTATCGTGTTTAAAGGTAACTTGGCCTTCTTATTTGCTGAGACAGACCTTTAGCATCTACAGTGCCTACTTCCCTAACACTAGGTCAAGTATATTACAAAACTGTAAAATTCATAATATTTTTGTTGTAATAAGTCTAAGATTCTTCCTAAGTGCTGACAAGACGGAATGATCCTAATTGTAATTAATCACAATAATTATCTTCACCTGTTGCAATCCAATGTTACATCCCATCGTCAACACACCCTACTGTGTAACTTAATTTTCGAAATCTTTTGTTGTTTTAGAAGAAACTAACATTGAAATACCTAAAACGCTTACTTTCCTGTGTTGACCTCTCATCACACTTGCTGAATGCAAAGTGATGGTATTGCTGTTCAAGACATTGTTCCATTGCTCATATCTCACATTCAGTACAAGCTATGCTTAACCTTCGTCCTAAGTAGGACTACTGCCTAATTCCCCGAATTACGTGCTCCTTTAAAATTGGGCTGTGGATTCTTTCAGCATAGCAGCCACAGCTATCCCATTCTACTTCTGATCAGAAACCTAACCCGATCAACTGCACACGAGCACCGATCAATTTTGATTGTGCGTGACAAAAGGCAGGCGTTCAGTATTCAGAATATACATAGAAAGCTCACCGTGTTCACATTTTAAAAATACATCAAATTTACGTAGTCTCAAATCCTGTTTGCTGAATATGGGCCACAGGCTGAAGCACATACAGTCATGTGCCTATAGGCCTACTTTGAGCATACGAGTAAACAGGCTAATTATTTGTTTAGCATAGGCCGTAAGTGTGGAATTTATTGCAGCTTTACGTAGTTTAAATGGTAAAAATTTCCGAAGTTTTGGAGGCTCTTTAAAAAATATATTTTCTTGGTGTAAATCTTTTTACTAAGGCGTACTTTAATATTCGCAACCATATCTGTTGTATATTACACATTTATTGCGTGTTGCAACTAACTATGTGTCCGTGCACTTATTGACACCATTTCATACTATTTTTAGGAAACACACTTCCCTTACAAGTTATTAAAACTTTATATTTTTCATTCAATAACTGTTACATTTGAAAATCCGAACACTTTAATGTGTTGCATATTACTTGTGCATTCAGTCGCCTAATCTGTTTTGTACGAACGTGTAACTTCGATGCACATCTAAACATTTCAATTTATCATAAGTTAATTCCACATTCCTAGGTTTAATGTATAAAGTTATGTTATGCGTACTTGGAATATGAATACTGAAATAATGTCCTTTAGGGTTAAACGTTAGTATTTTAAAATTCAGCAGTTTCTGGATGAAATAATCATGTAAGGCTTGCAATAACTTGTAAAAAGTAACGCCTATGATATTCCGAAAATTGTATAAATATTAATGTAGAATGTACAAGCGCAAAAATTCGTAATAATTGGTGACTGTCTGTAATAAATGCTGTGACATGCATCTTTCAAAACTTCTCTTAACGTACCTAAATAACATCAATGAACCGCCTGTTAACAGGAAGGTGTCATTCTGTTTTGATACACCGAAACTTTGTATTTGTCACGGACAGTGATTAAGTAAGCTGATCTGTATAAAGAATCTGCTAGTTCTGTAATATTACAGTTTATTTGTACTATTTGATGCTGAAGGTTTACTGTAAACACCGTACATCAAGCAGTACTGTATAGCACACTGTCACCGCCACATCAGTTGATAGAATGATGAGAGATGTCAGCACGTTGATATTAGGATGGCGACCTTGTAACTAGTCCTAACTGTATTGTGCACTGAACTGATAGACTTGCATCAACGTGTTTAATTTAATTATGTCCATATGAACAGCAGTACAAAAAATAGGTGAGCTAATAATAAAAGAAATAGCAGCAGTCGTTAACTGGATGAAGATTGCAAGTAGGCCTGCACGTATCGATGTAGAACCGTGTTCGGCACTCTGTCCCTGAATTAACTTGTTACAGACCACCTGCAAAACATCTACACATGCGCCGTTCATCACTTCACTTGTTTCAGCCACTAATTACGTGCCACAACACTTATCAACACTGAACTTACCGTTCGTAATAAATCGGCTTATTGTTGATGACTTCATTTCAGCCGTCAGCTATAAATTTAGCACATGTATTGCTTCTAAGTTTCATATGTCGTTACTGATCTGCAGTGGATTAACTTAATTGTATACGTCATCACAACGGCAGAATGAGCGCGGTTTCTTTCTTTCGTTCTCTCTTTCTTTTTTAGGTTATAATTCTACAGGTCGCTGGTTTCTCATTTGTTCTGCTGTGGATACAAAATTAATTTACGGGTAAAGTGATGGTTCATCTAAAACAGACAAACGAATAGGCATTCGGAGCTAAATAGCAGTGAGCCTGCCTTTTGTTACTGTAGGCTATGTTTTCAATAAATCGAATGTCATTCTAGCTTTCAGTGGCATAATTTGGTAACAAACTGAATTGTCTGCTTGAAAGTAGCCCCATAGTTTTTTACTTCTGTATACCAGAGCTTTACAAACAGGAACACATCACTTATTTATGGTTATCCTATCAAATATGTCAGCAGTAAATTCCGTCACCGCGAATGGCTTAAGAGTCCCCTTTGCAGATTGTGTTCTTCACTAATGTCTCTAAAATGAAAGATGAGCGGCGAAGTGACGTAACCTGGGTTCCTAATTCACTTTTGAAGCACTCCACTCAATTGCTGTGCAGTATCGCTTGTGACAACTGTGTTGGCACTCGCGGACGACGTGAACTAGCGGACACGGCCGACCGGCTGGCTACACGCGGCTACGACAGGCCCGGTAGGTCACCGCTGTCTCCCGTTGTGCGCCGCTCTAAGGGGGGTCACAACACCTATACACAAGGAAGGGTTACTTTTTGGTTGGGACTGTGGACGTGCTAGAAACAGAGACTTTGGGCGACGACGCGCACGGCAGTGCGGGGGTAATATCTCGGGCGTGTCGCGTCTCAACAGGCGCTAAGGGGGTGTGAGACGAAGAGAAAAGAGTGAGAGGGAAGCTCAGAAATGGTGTGTGTCAGGAGGAAAGAGGTTGACCCCCTCCTTCACCCCTTTTAACCTCCCCCACATCCAATGTCGACCTGAGAAAGACGGACATGCGCCCGAGAAATACGCCTGATAAGAGCTGCGCCGCACTGACGGTGACGAGGGCTAGTAAAGAGGCGGTGACATTTGTAAGGATATGCAGTCCCTTCGCCCCGGTGACACTACAGTCCAACGCGACGTGCCCGCCCCCTTTCTTGACGCTGAGTGTGACAGATGCCGGCACTTGCGCCAAACGACATCAAATGACACACTGAGGCGTGTCCCAACTGTGATGCACCTGGCACTGTTCCTCCTCACTGTTTGCCTCTATCATTGATCTAACCTTAGATTTCTGTCGAGCCCTGGGGTCGTGAATTCCAGTTACCATAAGAGTAAAATTCTACACCTGCTATTGAATTTCATATTTAGACTACACACAAATGTAACAATTTAGGCCTACAGTTTTCTATATGTATGTGTACTTTCACCAATACTCTTTTCTGTTTAAATGTATGCAGAATTTGTACTAAATCTTTATTAGGACACAACGCGATTGCCAATTTTATTAATTGACATTCAGAATGAATTCAGTTTCTGCACTCAAAATACTGTTATGATGAACAGTAAGAACAGAACGTAGCGGAGCGTCTAGATGGATCCGGTATTGATGTCAAGTTGCAACTGAGTCACAGACAAGAGAGACTCGCTTAGCGCTCGCTAGATGGAACTAGTAGTCTGAACTGCGCGCCCCTCGCGCTGCTTGCTTGCTTTCAGACACCACGCGGCACTGCGACGGATTATTAACAAACAAATTCGTGGTTAAGTTGGCACTACCATCTGCACTTTTGTACTAGTTACGTCTAATGCTGTACATGTTAATTTAATTTCAGCACTTCTTTGCCCACTGTCACCAGCCAGTGAAAAGTTTATATTCCGTGAATAGGCCTATAAGAAGGATTTTTGTCTAATTACGTGTTCCAGTAACTGAATTACTTTACTGAGTTGTTCGGATTGTTTTCAAATTTGGAGATCAATGTGGGCGTTTTTTCGTTTGTACGTGAAGTGTGGAGGATTTGGGGGGGGGGGGGGGGGGGGGGGGGGGAGGTGGATGTGGGGGGGGGCGGGAGGGGGTGGGTGTATAATCTCAATAATAAAAACAGTTACATGTTTT
>Ga0123355_10021714_pt1 | contig 10279 bp, 4 predicted proteins | sample TergutEmb28metaG_3_FD_89872 | JGI IMG/M metagenome (GOLD analysis project Ga0123355, IMG submission 89872) | Embiratermes neotenicus P1 segment gut microbial communities from Petit-Saut dam, French Guiana - Emb289 P1 | ecosystem: Host-associated > Arthropoda: Insects > Digestive system > Gut ... | reverse complement strand
TCTGTTTCTGCATTCGTATTTTCCAGAACTTAACACCTCTTCTATTTTTGCTTCTTTTACTGGGCTCATTCAGTGTTTGTGTCATGATTGTGGCTGCAGCGTATATCAGGTTGTTTATATCTGAATGAAAATGAATTATTATTATTATTATTATTATTATTACACCATAACACATTATGCTTTCCATGAACCTGGATGCATCTGTCCTTTAAACTAGGAATATGACACAAAATAAACCAATATATCAGCATCTTCATAACTTATTATTATTATTATTATTATAACTATTATTCTTTTTTTACTTCATTTATTTGCCTTTTAGGAGCGCTAATAAATATTTTACACTTCTATAAATACCTGCTTTCGCACTCTTCTGCTTATTGCTCGAGTCAGACTTTCCAGGAGACTACGACCTTTAAGCACCAGTTTCCTGCACTATGCAGCCTTTGTGCCTAATCGTGTAACAACTAATTCCTCAAACTACCAGAAATATTTACGATTATTAAAATATTCCTCCAAATTTTGTGACCACAAGTATTAATATTATTATTATTATTATTATTATTTAACATAATTATTAGCTTCCTTATCATACTTTGTAAACGTGTAAACACTTCCTTTTTACTATGTATTTTGCTTCATGATATTATTAATAAAATTTCGGGTTCTTGCAGTTTATTTATCTAATTAGTTCATTAATACGATTCAAAAATTAACTAAACATACCTAATTATTAGATTAATCGTAAGGAATAATTTAGTTTCGTGCTTTTACATTTATAAGACTACATAAGGTACATAACCACTTATTGCGAGGCTACTGTTTCTTATCCCCATGTGTTCTAATGTTGTCACGTACGAAATAGTGGTAGAATCCACATTTTCCCGTGCACTTAAACGTGTTCCTTACTTTCAAGAATAATCAGCCACTTAAACGATCCAGTTTTTCTTCTGACCGCCTCGTCAACTTCCAAATATGCTATAATGCATTTTGAAGTACATTTATGTCGAAGACCTATACACTATACACTATACCCTCGCATTATACTGCACACACACACACCCACCTTATATGTCGCACATTTGGAATCTCGGGTTTCAGGCTTGATCAGCAGAAAACTTGATGTCCCATTACTAGAATAGGACACCATGACACTGGGAGATGGGTGCCCGTCTTTCGATCGTAGTTGTATGTAGACTTATAACATGCAGAAGCTGAAGATTTCTTCTTTAGACATTCGACCCTTCAAGATGAAAACACTAAACTGTCTCGAAACGTAAAGAACCAATTAAACAGTGTCAAATGCCGAAACAATAAAGACCTCAGCTGAATCGCCATAATTACATAAATACTGGTCTTGCCACATTTTTTCAAATCCATTCATCTTAAATTTGCTTCCAAAGAATTAAGAAAGTAACTACTAAATCTGCCACACCAAACCAAATCTCCACCACTCCAAATATATTACAAACATTAAAAAACAACAAATGCCTATTTTGTTGTCATAATTCTCCACAATCCAGAAAACCCAATTTCCCTACCTCTACCACACTCTTCTGTGCTACAAATCAGCCCTAAATGTACGTTGACACAATTCTTCCCCTCAGCCGTCTTTTTCTGTTACCACATTCTCCACCCTTTGTAAGCCATCTTCCCATAATGTTGTAAAAGATGGCATATGTCTGGTCTTCGCTCTATGAGGAAAACTCTGCAGGCGCTGTTGGTGACAGACGCAGCGCTCTTTTGCCCCAAGCAGTAGATGTGTTTGTTCCACCTGTGTACAGTAAGAGATAAAAATTTAGCTTTTTGCTCTAAAGTGAATTAAAATTTTGTAGTAAAATAGAAATACTTGTAAGGTAGGAGTAGGTCTAATTAAGTTTATGACAAGTATCCCTTATATTGTAAGACAGAGCCGGAAGACTCGATAATCTTCATTGTCTAAAAACAATGAATAACAACCTCTATGCACAGCTGAAGCATTATCGGAGGTATTTTAGTTCCAGGAAGTACAGGTAGGTCTCGTTGTACGCGATTGCATTTTGAGTGATTTCGCTTTAATAGGACTTAAACTTTTGCGTTACTTTTGGTATTTACGCAATAATTTTTTGGCACATAGACGATCCGTGGCCACACTTATCTTCTGCAGTAGACTAGAAGAAAGCGACGTCAATGTCTTGCCATCAGTGACTGTTAATACGCAGTCGCATTGATTCTACACTTTCTTAGACAACACTTCTGGGCACTCAGTAACCAGCACCGCTCGAGACGACACGTATGTCGCAGTCCGTCATGTATGTTCTCTAATATATATACTATCCATTATGTAACATTGTCGTAAATGCATCTTCCGTAAATAATATCAGTATAAACTCCTTTATGTAAAATTAATATATTTAACATATTGACAGAGTGAGTACCTTTCGGATCACATAGGAACAAGTCAGATATTTGTATACGTACCTGCACAGAACGCAAAGAAATAAGGACTTCATATTTGCGCTCTTTTGGGCCATCACGCAGCGTATAGTGGTAATCCCTCGCCGACGTTTCGGGACAACCTATCGGTCCAAACTTCAAGAGTCAAGATATCCAAGAAGAAAGACGGTTTTCTTCGTGGATTTCTTGACCTCTGAAGATGGGACCGATAGGTTGTCCCGAAACGCCGACAAGTAGTTACCACTATACGCTGCGTAATATCCCAGAAGAGCGTATATACTTCATGGCGGAGGTCTGAAATCGCAAATACTCACTTATATTTGGAACTACTGACTGTTGCATAATTTTAATATCTCAATAATGTAAATTTATGTTTATCAACTTCTAAATGTTGTAGAATTGTTAATATTCTAAACTTTCAAACACAGACAATGTAATGCCTAGATTAACGTGTTAGGTTTATATTCCCTTGTTCTAAAAGTACCTGATGATGCCACCCCGATGCCGAAAGATGTAGGTGTTTAATATGCTTTAGCAATTTTACTTTTTTAAGTAAATTTGTTTGTTGGTGCGTTTGTAGTAAGAATACGAACGTTATGAGTAACAAAAAATTAAACTTGTGACCTTGTGTCACACGCAATACCATCTCGGAAACCAGATGATTATAGACCATCTGCTGGCTAAGTAAATTGTTTTCGTATTTATTTGTCCAACAGAATTTTGCGTGTTCGTTATTCTTTTTTTTTTAATCGTCACATGTTGTGCCACCTAGCAGCCTACTTTGGGACGAGTCAGTTCCACCGTATTACCTAATGACTCCGTAGTGTGTTGCTAATGACACAAACACTTTCAAGAAGTAATCTGCCGTTATGGTCTCTTCATACTTCAGTCTGACGTAATTGCTCCTCGTGGTTGTTAGGCTGGTAACCACATGAAACTCAGTGTCGAAAATATTAATATTGAGGCGCGTTCGCGTATCCATTGTTGCCATGGAAAAACACAAAGACTTTGAAATCGTAATATAAGTAAAGGTGGACCGCCGTATCTGCGGGTAATACGTTCCAAGACCGAACGCTATATATAACGTCATACAACGCGATATTCATGCAACATGCATAAACACGGTAAAGTAAAGTAACGTAAGTCCAGAGACGATTGAGCAATGAAAAATACAATACCTGCACTGTACAGTATCATGTACGGTTTCAAGGGATGACAGAACAATAAAAACCATGCTTTTCCATCAAAGCGCTGCACAAGCAATGCAAAAAATTGTTATTGTTACACATTTTACAACTAAAATCATACTACGTACCTGTACCTGTACATAACCTGCAATAAGAAAATTTTATTTGTTAAAAAAATATTTTAGCCTATTTGGGTATTCACCGACTTCTCCATTCTTCTTTTTACTTTCTGAACACAAACACTGCGATTACGCGGCAACTAATTTGAACAGCGGGAACGCTAGAAGTAGAATGGTGACAAGTTTGCGGGAAGCGTGGGTAGGGGGACAAAGGAAAACGAGTCAATTACTGGGCGCGTTTGGCTGCTCGATTTCACCATCTTATGGCCCGTTCTCGCTTGGCGCGCGTTTTGAAACTTATGAACCGCTTATATCTTTAATTTTTCAAATTTTTTTCGGGTCGCGGTCAACCGCGGATAACTGAAAACGTAAATGCTGAATCCGCGGATATGGCGGTCCACCTGTATTTATATTTTCAAAATTATTACTCTTATTACAGATGTGTTTTTGGGAAGCTTGTGTGACATCGTATACATAGTACTGAAAAACATTCTTCTCACCTTTCTCGTATTCGAAGCATTACGTGCCTCCAAGTGTCCGAGGACCGCAAATTGAATAACGTAATCGAAAGCGTGTTTATTGCGTCAAATATAGTCGTCGGGGTATAGGGATTATAAGTGATTATCTTTGCTTGTATTTCAATCTTGTGCTTTTATTTTGTTTTATTCAGTTGGCAATAGTAAAAGAGGTAAGATGGCGGAAGGACGACCGTGCGTTGTTAGACCTTTAGATTGAATCTGCCACAGGCGGATGTCATGGCTGGGCATAATATCATATTGTTGTTGTGAAGTTTAAGAGTTGCGCCTGGCGCTCCTGGTTAAAGTGACTGGCTACGAGATGGATAAGTTCGATTTCCAGCAGAGGGAATATTTTTATTATAGTCACCACCCTGGGTCTGAAGACCGCGAGAGACCCAGCAAAGTCTTTTTCAGTAGAAAAAGCTTTCCGAACCTGAATTTAAACCCATCTTAATTTAGAGCAGAGTCACGAATGCACGTACATTTATTTCCATTGGCTCTAAATATCTTCATAACATGATGCTGGGGTACACAAAGACATAAACGTGAGGCTGTTAAATGGAGATTTTGTTGTACTCAAAGTAGTACTTCCGTAAAGACGTTTGAACTTTTCGCAGCAATTGAAGTACGTCTTCAGAGTTGTAGATATGTTATTAGGACTCGGAGTTACCTATTGCACCTTCTTTTAGATGAAATATTACCTTTATGTCATGAATAATGTGGCATCAGTTCCGTGCGAAATGTCAGAAGCTCTCTGCCAAATTACACGAAGTCACAATCAAGAACACTATACTTATGAGAATAACATAAGAGTTTTCATTCTGCACACGACAATAAGACATCGTTTGCCTTCTGCGGTTTAGTTTTCCTCTATGTTTCAGTCAAAGACTAAAGTTTGTGACTTTTAGCATTGTAAATTATAGGTTGCCATGGGGGTAGGAGTTACCTTAGTTAACAGATATAGAGAGGATTGAAAACAGAATATATATTTATATAAACAAATAAATAAACCTAATATATATTTAATATTGTGTATTGATTTGTAAAACGAATCTGACATATTTTTAAATTTTAATAATTATTTCGATAAAAATACAAAGAAATCTTGTAAAAACTGTGTAACGTTGAAATTTGTACTAATAATTTTTTATACAAAATCAAAGTTATAATTTCATTAGTAATTTGAAGGTGCTTTTGCATAAAAAGACTGTAGCAAATAGTACATATTATGTATGAAATGTATGAAAATGTTTTTGTCCTGTTCAATCTTAGCTTAGTATTGGCGATATTACTGTCCCCGTTTCTGTTGCCAAGGGTTGAAGAGGCCTCCTAGTAGTATATGGTACAGTACTCATTATAACTTTCACTTCACAAAGTGGTAATTGACCTCAGAGTGTAACAGTTTTGACACCGTCGTTCTGTTACAGCTGCTGAATTAATTGGTGGCTAATGTACAGATAAACACCAATAATGTGCCTTCTCGCTTCTTACCCCCACCACACACACACACACACACACACACACACACACACTATAAACATTCCTCCTACATTAACAACGTATTTAAAATTGATATAAACCCACTCGTTGCTTTCATTTGATTTACGCCTAGGATGTAAAGTTACAGGGTACAAAATGATATGGTCATATTATTCTCTGGTTTCTCTGACTGCCGTATTTCTTGTGCTTGTTTAGTGTAGAGCGAAATATTCTGTTTCTTATAAATATCTCGTAAGTGGCAAGGTAACATCAGTATACGTAGTCTTCAAGTAAAGTATGTCTGTTTTATTCGATCATAATCATAAGCCGAATGTATGGCCAAATTCTAGTATAATTTCCTGGTAAAATGTTTCCACTTGGAGCTGAGTTTTTCTATGTGGACGGACGGGTGGAAAGACTTGAAGAATCTAATAGCCATATTTCGCCGTTTGCCGTATGAACGCGCCTAAAAGTTTGTGTCTGAAATGTAAACTGGCGGTAAATTTACCGGACAATTGCTTGGCCGAACGGAAGCAGAACGGGGTCAGCATCGTAACCCCCTGCCACCCTTCCAGTATTGTGTAATTACTGATATATGCAGACATCAATCTGGAAGTGTCAGGTTCGATAAATCACTACTGCTCTCTGCCTGGCACTGACGCAAACACGGGAACAGTTGAACCACAAACAAAACGTATAGAACCAAAATATTGTTATACAAATACATTAAAGGTACTTGGATTTCTATGGGAAATTCACGTTTCATGTTAGCGGATATGTTCCATGTTGTTGCATAGTCGTTCGTACGGGTCAGCATCGAGTGGAAATGTAACCTAACCCCTATGAATACGGCTTTCCAATATATCGTATCGACACAACACGAAAACCTCGATATCTGTTTTCGATTTGTGATGGAATTCAATGAAACAAAATTCTGACCATTAGCGGGGGTGTAAATATTGTTAATATAATCGCAGTTACGAGAAATATACGACTTTATGAAGTTTATTTGTTGGTTTAATAAACATAAAATCACCAGTCATATAGGCTAATCATAATGAATTTCAGTAACTTTGTATAATTAGCCAGTTCCGGTGGCCGCCCGGTCCAAGGCGTAAGTCTACGACCGCCCGCCTGCTGAGACTGTGGGTTAGATTCCCGCCGGGGATTTGCATGCTCGTCTGTTGTCAGAGGTCTCTGCGAAGAGCTGATCACTCGTCCAGATGAGTCCTGCCGACTTTGGTGCGTCGTTGTGTGTGATCCAGAAACCTCAATGAAAAGACCCTGGCTCGCGTTGGGCCGTGGTGCCACAAAAAAAAGTCCGTATTTTTTCTTGCTCTTAACTGAAAGATCAGAGCTCAGCTCTGCGCAGATGAAAGCGCTTTGTTTATTTGACGCCACATTCAGACCCTTCAATCCCCTCATCTAATCCAGTGAGTAACCTTAGCAAAGAGCTTCTAGCCTGAAGAAACCGAATATTCACAATTGTACTGGTGTACGGGATTTGTAGATCTTCACAGCCTTTCCTTCATACACCGTATGGTCTTGGTAATGCAGTGCTGGAGTGCTGCTCATTCGCTGCTTCCTCAAAATGGGCTGTACCCTTACTACTACGTGAAATGCACTCTAAATGTCAGGACTCTGTGAACATCTCTACTTTGCGCTTTGAATTGAATTATATGCACGTATGCATCTGCTGTCCAACAACAAATGTGTGAATTCGATAATCCGTGTGCAGTCAAACTCGGTTATGACGTCAATGAAGATACCGAATAAATTGTGTTGTTATAACCGAGTCTCGCTCTAAGACAGGTGTATGGTAGAAGCAAAGGAAAATATTTGAGGACAAAATACAGATCTGTAGGAATATTACTTCATCTTAACACTATGATATATTTCAAATTTAAAGTACAATCAAAATTAATAAATCACAAAAATTACTCTTCTATAATTCTAGATTTCCATACAGGTGTAGGCAAAAAAATACGTTAATTGGAAAATATAAATTAGTATGAATAAATGTTATCATGCGAAAGGACTGCTTCTTGGAACATTGCCACCTAATTTCTTAAACCGCTTAAGCAGCGCCTCGTCGACGTCAATTCATTCAGGCTTTCGAAAACGCCTCATACTCTATCAGTTCTGTTCAAATGCACTAATAGTTTTGGTTGTTTTCCCATACCTTTTGGGTCGTAGGATTTACGAGACCAAATTCCCGACACAAGGTTTCTTTTCCGTTTTATATTTGTCTCATCACTTTAAATTTTCCTTCGACCCTCAAAATCTTTTCTTCTTCGTCACTGTAGCCACGTTATCACTAACCAGTCTCCTGTTAACTGCAGGAATACAAACGTGGAGGGAAACATTAACATTAAGCACAAGTGAATAACCGCTACTGTTTTCATTTTCCAGGCCTGGAATTTATGTAGCTACCTGAAAGGGTAGAGTGCTTGACTTCTCAAGGACAAGGAGAGTGTTGAATTACTGATATAGCAAACTGTTTGTAATATTGTATTGGAACTGATGACTGACAATGTCTTTACTTCCAGGGGAGATATGCTTATACGTGTATGTCGTAATAAACAAGGCAGAAAAACACGTGCGTTATGGAGAATTAGTTGGTACCACAGAATGTGTGTCGTTACAGACGACCTGTCGCACAAATTGAGGTCCTTATAACCGAGTTCAACTACATTTGTATTGTTATTCAAAATGACAACCATGCAGGCATATTTTCTTCAGAACAATCTTGAAGTTTCTTGTCTTTGGGGAAGTTATATTTTGAAAATCATTGAATTGGACGCATCGTTGCTGGATTCATCGTATCGTGAGCCACTTGAAGATAAAAGGGAGAACCTATCGAAAAAGAATAATTATTGTCCGTGATGTGATGCAGTACCGGTGGAAACGGTTTACTAAAGTGGATACATTAGAAGGCGTAATATTTTTTTAAAATGAAATTTTAGGTGCCTTCTTAATAAAACTCAGCTAATGATATTCAAAGAAATAGGAAAACTAAAAGGCAGAGAATATTGGTGTATGCATGGGGTCAGAGATTTGAGGTAGTAAAGGAATTTATTTAATTAATTATTTATTTATGTATTTATTTACTTATTTATTTAGGGTTAGAGCTAAACTTTCGGGAGATATGAGTACAAAAAAAGAAAGTACAAAAGTATATTAAGAAGAACTGACAGTTGTTTGATCTGAATACTAAGTATGAATTTTAGAGTGCTGGCAAATATGTAGTATGTAAGAAATGATTTTGGGTATCTAGGACGTTACTCGGGGTTGAATTATGGGATGTTAAAAGGGGGTGTTAAATTATTGGTGGAACTAAGGGAAGATTTTGTGAGAAGGCCATAGGAAACCCAAGGAACACAGCAAATAGAGCAACAGAAGGGGAAACTGACAGAGAAAGTGAGATATGCAAAACGTTTTGTAGTATTGTAAAATATTGGTACAGGATATTGTTAATGTAACAAGATGAATTGTTAAAAAGCTTTTACGAGTGGCAAGCGAGAAACCTGAAATGCGAAAGCTGGTCAGAACCCTAGGAGATGAATTGTACAATATTGCTTTGGGTACATTTGGTTAGACAGAGAGAAGACATTTGAAAATATAGTAGAATAGTAAAAACTAGAATAACGGTATTCAAGGACAATCAAGCACAGATAAATGTTAAAGAACTGAAATATCTAATCTCTTACTGGAGTATGAAACGAGTGTGAGAGAACTGTATATACGTCGAAGAAATTTTAATGAGAGAATTGCTTTAATTTTTTAATTGGGCCTTCAAAACTAAGAGGCACAATGAGAGACGTAGAAAACGTGTGATGCTTTCTATGTAACGGAGTACAGAATGTTGTACATGTATTAACTAAAATGTAAAGAAACACAGAGATGTACAGAAACAATTTTCGTATGATAAATGGCTACACTTGAAGAAATATCTCATAAGAAAATCGGTCGTTAAAAAGGTGACGGAATTTAAAAATTTATGCAAATGTTTATACAAATTAGAATACAGTTGGGAAAATGAGGTAAGAAAAGGTTGCAAGTTCATAGGAGGAATTATAAACAGAAATACTTTATTATAATCAGAAACTTAGATAACGTGTTAATCGAAGACATCCCATTGTGTTTTAATTCTAGATGTAAAACAAAACACAACCGCCAAAAAACAACAATTTATAAACATTAGTACTTTAGTGTAATACACTAATATTTGTACGCTGTATATTACACTAAAACACTACTATTTATAAACTGTTGTGATTTGGCGGTAATTTTAAAATATTTTGTTTTTCTTTTAGAAGATATGACCTGCTAGACCGTAGTAAGTAATACGGATAAAATTTAACCATTAGTAAATAAACAATGGATGTATAGTGGCAAAAAACAGTGCTACCAGTTACATCCACAGATTTATATGAAACTCAAGTAAGATGGGCCTATATAATATTATATTATATTATATTATATTATATTATATTATATTATATTATATTATATTATATTATATTATATTATATTATAT
>Ga0123355_10021713_pt1 | contig 10280 bp, 8 predicted proteins | sample TergutEmb28metaG_3_FD_89872 | JGI IMG/M metagenome (GOLD analysis project Ga0123355, IMG submission 89872) | Embiratermes neotenicus P1 segment gut microbial communities from Petit-Saut dam, French Guiana - Emb289 P1 | ecosystem: Host-associated > Arthropoda: Insects > Digestive system > Gut ... | reverse complement strand
CCGATGAATCTGCAGAATTCACCGCTGTTTGCACCGATTCCACCGCCTCAGCCGGAGCTTAGGGCTGCGCCGATGCTAGAGTTTAGAGCCGCGCCGCAACCGCCGCCGGCAACTCGCGCCGAGGCTATCGCGCGAGTGATACCACACGCGCCGGATAGCGTGAGGCCGGCGATTTTACGGAGCATTACAGAAGCGAAGCGACCGGGGGCGGTGGCAACTGAGGGTGCGGAGATTAAGATTCCGGAATTTAGCGCTGCACCACAACCGAATGTCTGGCTTGTGCATGGGACGAACATAATAGGCAATGCAAATCACTGGTCTGCAGAATTTCATGACTATGTCGGAGATTTATTTAAAAATGAAACAGTTAGGGAATTTGGTTGGTCTGGCAACCTTAGTATTCAAGCACGCAATTGTAACTGGCAAACTAAAGTGTACGGTTTATGGCAAATAAAAATCCCTACCAAAATGCACCGAAAGTATGCTTATGGTGTGTTTACAAAATAAGCACTCTGTATTAAGCTTAAGGATAGATCAAGCTTAAACGGAGGGAAAGCCAATGGGCCGCAAAAAGCAACGAGCGGCACGCGAGCTTGAATTAGACACAAAAACGGCTCGCAAATATTTGAACATAACAGAAGATGAATGCGCCAAAGATTATCTCCAAACAAAAGAACCGATGAAAATTATTTTATTTTTTCAAAAAAAAGCTTGCATTATTAAAAAAGATATGGTAAACTTTTCTAAAGTGGGTCGAAGTGGGTCAAAGTGGGAGAGTAAAACACTATGCTGATAGGCGAATATCATCATAATATTGACGCTAAGGGACGGGTTATCGTTCCGGCAAAGTTCCGCGAAGGCTTGGGGGACAGCTTTGTCGCGTCCAAAGATATCGACAGGTGCATAAACGTCTACTCCAAAATTGAGTGGGAAACTTTTAGCGCAGAGCTTTCGTCCAAACGCGGCGCGGCGGCAAAAGCATTAAAGCGGAAAATCTTTTCCGAGGCCGCCGAGTGTGAGTTGGATACACAAGGACGAGCTTTGATTCCCATGAATTTGCGGGAACATGCCGAGCTAAAAAAAGAGGTTGTCATAATCGGCGTGAATACCCATGTCGAAATTTGGGATAAGGAAAAATGGTTAAAGTTTTCCAATGATGAAAAATTCAACTCAGACGAAATGGCAAAAATAATGGAAGAGTTGGGTATGTGATATGAACTTTAAACATATATCAGTCTTATTAAATGAGAGCATAGAGCTTCTGAACATAAATCCCGGCAACACATATTGTGATGCAACATTAGGCGGCGGCGGACACGCAGAGCTTGTTTGCCAACATTTGAGCGGCAACGGGCGGCTGATAGGAATCGACCAAGACGGCGCGGCAATCGCCGCGGCAACCGAGCGGCTTGCAAAGTTTGCGCCGCATGTTACAATCGTAAAAGATAATTTCCGCAATATTAAGGATATTTTGCGCGATTTAGGAATTTCCGCAATAGACGGCGCGATTTTGGATTTAGGCGTTTCGTCGCATCAGCTTGACATTCCCGAGCGTGGATTTAGCTATCATTCCGACGCGCCGCTTGATATGCGAATGAATACCGATGCCTCAAAATCGGCGCGCACGGTAGTTAATACATACTCCGAAGAGGAACTTGCCAGAATTATGTTTGAGTATGGAGAGGAACGGTTCGCCCGCAGGATTGCGCGAAAAATTGCGCAAACGAGAGAACTCGCGCCTATTGAAACAACTTTCGAGCTTGTCGATATAATTAAATCGGCGATTCCCGGATTTGCGGACAAGCACCCGGCGAAACGCACATTTCAAGCGATTCGGATAGAGGTTAATGATGAGATTTCGCTGCTTAAACAGGCGATTTGCGATTTCTTCGATGTGTTGCTTTCCGGAGGGCGGCTGTGTATTATAAGCTTCCACTCGCTTGAGGATAGAATTGTCAAACAAACATTTGCTGAATTTGTGGGCAAGTGCGTTTGCCCCGGTGATTTTCCCATATGCGTATGCGGCAAGGTTGCGCAAGGAAAATTGATTACACGTAAACCTATAATTGCGAATAACGATGAGCTTGCGTCAAACAGCCGTGCGCACAGCGCGAAGTTAAGAGTGATTGAAAAGCTGTAGAACAACGTAAAAACTGAAATTCAACGAAATTCAAGATGTTAAGCATACAAGAGGGGTAACCGCCCGCAAGGCAAGCTTTTGCTGCGTTTTACAATGAAACTCCAAAACAAACGGCGTTTCAAAGAGCTAAATTCTTAAGCGCAAAAGCCGCTAACGAATTTATGCCAAACGAGCAACGAGAGCGGGTTACGATGAAGAGGTGAACTTATGGCATACCAACAGCACGCATATGAATACATTCCGCAACCCGAACAGAGCGAGCCAAAAGTGATAACGCGGCGCAAGCAATCGAAAGCACGCGCGGGAGAGCGCGCACGATTGTTTCTTATCATATTGCTAATGTTTGCCGCGGGTTCGTTGCTTATTGGCAGGGATGTTATGATAGACGACGGAACTCGCCGGCTTGCCGCCGCGCGAGCGGAGCTGGCAAGCATAGAAAGTAGAAATCAGCAGTTGCAAGCGCAAATTGACCGCAGCTTAGATGCTGCGGAAATCGACCGAATCGCAGTCGAACAATTTGGAATGAGACGAGCTGAGCCGCACCAAATGATAAGGATTAATATGAACAACGCCAACTTTGGCGAAAGAATTTCGCAGGGTAGAAATTCTAATAACGATAGGATTTTGCAGGGTGTTCCCGGTGTTTTGATTAACGCAATCGAGAGAATCCGATAGAACTATGCACAATTGAAAATTAGCAATTAAATTGATTTCAGTTCTTAATTGTCGAGAAAAGCAATATGATTTAAAAAGCGAACTGAAAAAATGTTTTTGCAAGCATTTTTCAACTTGAATAATATCACATTTTTGGGGGCGCTGCTCAATTGACCAACCGAGCGAATAAATTAACCAGGTTGCAACGAAAAAGAATACATTTCGCTTTGGCGGCTTTTTGGGTCGCTCTTTTGCTTTTGGCACTTCGAACAGGATATATCCAAATCGTTCGAGGCGATGAGCTTTCCCGCGCTGCTGTCGAACAGCAAACCCGCGATAGAATTATCCCCGCGCAACGAGGGAATATTTACGACAGAAACGGTGTTCCGCTTGCCACCAGTATGACGGTTGAGCAGATTACTGTCTCGCCCGGACAAATTCGCCGTGACGGCAATGAAGAGATAATCGCGGACGGACTTTCACGGATTTTAGAAATGGACCGAGACGTTGTTCTTAGCCGAATTAACCAAAACGTTGCGTTTGCGGTTATTCGGCGGCGAGTTGAGAAGGAGCAGGCGGACAAAGTTCGCGATTGGATTGAAGAAAATCGTGAAAACGGCATTCGTTTGCGCGGAATTCATATTGACGAAGATGTCAAGCGGCATTATCAATACAACAATCTTGCATCACACGTAATCGGATTCGTCGGAGCCGATAATCAAGGACTTGGCGGACTCGAACTGGTATTCGACAGGTATTTGCAAGGGGTTCCCGGACGGGTGATTTCAGCGACCGACGCGGCCGGGCGCGAAATGGCATATCGATTTGAGCGGTACATAAGCCCTGAAGACGGATTGAATTTAGTTCTCACAATTGATGAGGCGATACAGCATTTTGCCGAAAATCATTTGGAAACCGCCGTGATGGAAAGCCAGCTTGCGCTGGGTGGCGCGGCGATTGTTATGGACGTTCAAACAGGTGAAATTTTGGCAATGGCAACAAAGCCTGATTTTGATCTTAACGTGCCTTTCGAGCTTTGGACAGAGCCGCTCGGACGCGCGCGATTGGATTCGATAACCGAAGCAAGTCTGTCCGTTGCTGACCGCACGCATATCGATAGCTTGGAGGGCGAAGAACGGGAGCGCGCTCTTGAAAGCATATTGAACACAGCAAGACTTAACTATATGTGGCGGAACAAGGCAGTTGTTGATTCATACGAGCCTGGGTCCACCTTTAAAATCGCGACCGCGGCAATGGCGCTTGAAGAGGGCGTTGTCAGTTTAAATGATACGTTTTATTGCAGCGGAGCGGTAACGCGGGCGGGATGGGGGCGACCTATCCGCTGTCATAACCACAACGGACACGGAATGCAAACGTTTGAAGAAGCTGTGCGGAATTCATGCAACCCCGCGTTTATTGAGCTTGCCGAGCGAATGGGAATCAACACGTTCTACAACTATATGCACGGAATGGGATTTACACAGCGAATGGGAATTGAGCTTCCCGGTGAAACCGAGGGAATTTTCTTCCCTAGAGCTAATTTTAACGAAATCGAGCTTATTACAACATCGTTCGGGCAAGGTCCGCAAATCACGCCATTGCAGCTTATTACCATAGTTTCGGCAATCGCCAACGGCGGTAATATGCATCGTCCGCGACTGGTTCGGCAGCTTACCGACTTGAATGGAAACGTTGTGCAAAGCTTTGAACCTGAGCTTATTCGACAAATTGTTTCACGTCAAACAAGTGACACGCTTAACGCCGTTTTGGAAGGCGCGGTGTCGCATGGAACGGGACGAAACGCCTATGTTGCTGGGTTCCGCGTTGCCGGAAAAACAGGAACTAGTGAAAAAGTTCCGCGCGGCTTAGGAAATTACATCGCATCGTTTATCGGATTCGCTCCGGCGGATAATCCGCGAATCGCTGTGCTTGTTATCCTTGATGAACCAACCAGAGGTTCGCACTTCGGCGGTCAAATTGCGGCTCCCGTTGTCGGGCGGATTTTGGAAGACAGCTTGCAATATCTTGGAGTTGAGCCCGAATTCACACAAGAAGAGCTGGCAAATTTGGAAATCTCTGTTCCGGATTTAGTTCAAATGACCCGCGACGAAGCCGCAAGCGCTTTAGCTGAAGCGGGACTTAACGCGCGCTTCCGAGGCGACGGTGAAATCGTACTTTCGCAAATGCCGCGTCCGCGCGAGTTGTTATCTCGCGATTCCAACATAATTTTGTACACAGCCGGCGGCGAAACAACGCAGGTAACGGTTCCAAATATAAGAGAAATGTCGCTTGCCGATGCAAATCGCGCAATTGTTGACACAGGGCTAAATGTACGAGTGCGAGGAATGGCGGCGCGTCAAGGGCGAGTTGAGGCAACAATGCAATTTCCCGCGGCAGGTTCGGTTGTTGAGGCGGGTTCGGTGGTTACCATTGAGTTTAGACACGTTGATATACAGTATTAATCATCCTTTGCATAGTGAATAATCATCTTGCCATAGGCGGATGTTGCGGCTTTTATGCCGAATTCTGGAATTTGAGTATAATGAACCGCTCACAGATTTTCTTCGACGGAAATTTTTGATTTAAGCGTATATCGTTAGACGCCGCCCTTGCGGCAGCAGAAAGGACTTACTCCTATGCTACTTTCCGAAATCATCCAAGACTTGTTTGTTGAAAAAGTCGCGGGAAGCCTAAATGTGAATATTACGGGAATATCCTACAATTCCAACGATGTTAAGCCGGGGAACATTTTCGTGTGCATTCCGGGCGGCAATGCTGACGGGCACGATTTCGCCGTAAACGCAATCGAGCGCGGAGCGGCGGCAATAATCGTTCAACGTGACGGATTTGACAATTTGGGTGTTGCAACGGTTAAGGTTGGTAATACGCGGCACTCGCTGGCTAAAATGGCGGCGCGGTATTACGAGTTTCCGCAAAACAAGCTGAAGCTTATTGGCATTACAGGCACAAACGGCAAAACAACAACAACATATCTTGTCAAGTCAATATTGGAAAATTTGGGAAAAAACGTCGGGCTAATCGGCACGAATCAAAATATAATCGGGCAGGAAATTATCCCATCGGTACATACAACACCGGACAGTCTTGATCTTATGAAGCTTTTTTCACGAATGAATGAGGCGGATATTGAGTATGTTGTTATGGAGGTTTCGTCCCACTCATTGCAGCTAGACCGCGTTGCTGCGTGCGAATTTGATGTCGCGGGATTCACTAATTTAACGCAAGACCATCTTGATTTTCACGGCACAATGGAGAATTATATAGCCGCAAAAGCAAAGTTGTTTACTATGGCAAAAAAATCAATTATCAACCGTGATGACGGCGTTGCGCAAACCATGATTGATATAAGCACGGGCGAGGTTTCAACATACGGAATCACCGATGATAGGAGCAATGTAAAGCTTAACAATCTCAAAATGTTTGAATCGGGAATTGAATTTGACGTTGCGCATAAAGGCGCGGCGAGTCACGCGGCGCTCGGAATCCCGGGCGAGTTTTCGGCATATAACGCGCTTGCGGCGATTTCGATATGTCTTGCCGCAGGGTTCGAGCTTGAAGAAATCACTGCCGCGCTTAAATCCGCTGAAGGAGTCAAGGGCAGAATTGAGGTTGTTGACACCGAACAGGATTTCACGGTAATTATAGATTACGCGCATACTCCGGATGGATTGGACAACGTTCTGCAAACCATTCGCGGATTCGCGACGGGAAGAATTATTACGCTGTTCGGTTGCGGCGGCGAGCGAGACAAAACAAAACGTCCGCTTATGGGAAAAATCGCCGCTGAGCTTTCGGATTTCTGCATTGTAACCAGCGACAATCCGCGCTCCGAAAACCCGCGTGATATTATAGACGACATTGTTGAGGGCATGAAAGGGCGCGAATACACGATTGTTGAAAATCGTTTTGAGGCGATTGAATACGCGCTTGACTTTGGCCAGCCGGGCGACATTGTTCTGTTAGCCGGCAAAGGGCACGAAACATACCAAGTTTTGGGAGATAGAACCATAGATTTTGATGAGCGGGAAATAGTGCAGAAGCTGTTGAGGAATTAATTAGGGTTTTCGGCGTAAAAGTCGCCGACATTAGTTGGTTACAATTATGTTCGCATTCATTAGGCGGCACGACCGCGAGTAGCGCGAAAGCGCCTAGCGTGTCGCCGGATTTTGTTTTTGTAAAACTTTTTTCTAAAAAGTTTTTCGGGGATTGATAAGGGTCACGATTGACCCTTATTGCTCGTCCGGCAGGATAAAGCCCGCGTCTGCAGACGCAAAAAGCTCCTCGCTGTAAGCGAGATAAAGGAGAATAGCCTTATGGAGCCAAAACTTAACATATCCCAAATCGCAAAAGCTTGCGGCGGAATATTTTGGAATTTAAGCGGCGAGGAAATTGTCGGCAACGTTGCAATTGACAGCCGCAAAATCGCTCGCGGTGACATATTTATCGCCTTAAAAGGTGACAATTTTGACGGACACGATTATGTGAATGACGTTGTCAAATCAGGCGCTATTTGCGCGATTGTCGAGGGTAACGCGAAACGATTCGCCGATTTACCCATTATCGCGGTTGAAGATTGCCGCGCCGCGCTTAGGGATTTCGCAAGACTTTATCGCGAACAGTTCAACGCGCCGGTGATAGCAATCACGGGTAGTGTTGGAAAAACCAGCACCAAAGATATGATTGCAAGCGTGTTTTCGACACATTACAATACACTTAAAACTGAGGGGAATTTCAACAACGAGGTTGGCGTTCCGCTGACCGTATTCCAAATCGGCTCAGAGCACGATGTTATTGTTCTTGAAATGGGAATGAATAACTTCTTCGAAATCTCGCGCTTATCGAACATAGGTAAGCCGGACGTTGCGGTAATTACCAATATCGGTGTTTCGCATATTGAAAACCTCGGCTCAAAAGAGAACATACTAAAAGCGAAGCTTGAAATCCTTGACGGATTGTCAAGCGCCGGAGCGGTGGTGTTAAACGGCGATGATAAAATGCTATATGCTCTTGACGGCACTTTGGGCTTTGAAACCTTATATTACGGAATTGAAAACCCGAACTGCGATATTTTGGCAACCGACATTAAAAAAAGCGGGCAAGGCTCAGCGTTTACCGTGCGATTCAATGGGGAAGAATATAAAATAGCCATCAGCGTTCCCGGCGAACATCACATTTACAACGCGCTTGCCGCGCTTTTGATTGGATTGCGTTACAACATTCCGATGGAAAAAATCATTCAAGGAATTGCAGATTTCTCTCCCGGCGCAATGCGGCAGAATATCGTTAAATTGGAAAATTACACGTTGATTGAAGATTGCTATAACGCAAGTCCCGATTCAATGAAAGCGGGTCTTGACGTCTTAACTCGTCTTGCGGCGGACGCAGGCGGCAATGTTCGCGCCGTTGCGGTTCTCGGTGATATGCTGGAGCTTGGCGAATTCTCGGAAGGGCAGCACCGCGCGGTGGGGAAACTTGTTTGCGATTCGCAAATCGACGTGCTTATCACGGTTGGCTCCGAAGCGAAACACATTGCCAACGGCGCAAGCGAGCTGAATTTTGGCGGCGAGATTCATTCGTTTGCCGACAACGAGAAATTAAAGGGGAAAATCACCGAAATCATCAAGAACGGCGATTTTATACTATTCAAAGGCTCTCGCGGAATGAAGCTGGAGGAAGTTTCACAGTTTATTCGAGAAGCATAAAACTTTGCTTGCAGGGAGTTTTATACCCGTCATTGTGAAAAATTCTTAAATTGCAGAGGCGGCAAACAGCCGCCGTAGATTAATCGACTAAATGGAGGCGAATCGGTTGAATAATATATTTCTTCCCGAATCGAATAATGCTTTTTTGTTTTCCGGTATTGGTGTTGCGCCATGGTTCGCTATGCTTTTAATTAGCTTTGCCGCAGCAATGGTTCTCGGTAAACTGATAATTCCGCTTCTTCACAGATTAAAAGCGGGACAATCGATACGGGAAATAGGGCCGAATTGGCACAACTCAAAAGCGGGAACGCCCACAATCGGCGGGATTATATTTATACTCGCAATATTGGTTGCAACTCTTGTTGTAGGCTTAATTGCGGGATTTGAAATATTTAACGCGCGGTTTTGGGGAGTTGTACTTTGCGCTCTTGCGTTTGGATTTATCGGATTTATTGACGATTTCCTCAAAGTCGTATTAAAACGCAATCTCGGGCTTCGTGCTCGGCATAAATTTATCCTTCAATTTGCAGTCTCACTTGGATTTGCGATATGGCTTGCAGTATCGAACATTGTAGACACAACCATACTTATTCCATTCACAAGCGGGCAGTTTTTATACTTAGGCGTTTTATTTATTCCGTTTACTGTGTTTGTTATGATTGGCGTTACAAATTCGGTCAACCTTACCGATGGATTAGACGGATTAGCAACAAGTGTTACGATAATTGTAAGCCTATTCTTCGCTGCTGTTGCAGGCAATCTGTTTGGTGATGGCGCGATTTTAAGCTTTATATATGCGTTAATCGGCGGACTTTTGGGATTCTTGTTGTTCAATCGATTTCCTGCCAAAGTATTTATGGGGGACACGGGTTCGCTGTTCCTCGGCGGAGCCATTGCCGCAGTCGCGGCAATGCTGCAAATGCCGTTGTTTTTGATTATCGTCGGATTTGTGTATTTAGCGGAAACGCTTTCGGTAATCATTCAAGTAATATCATTTAAGCTAACCGGTAAACGAGTGTTTAAAATGAGTCCGTTGCATCATCATTTCGAGATGATAGGTTGGAGCGAGCGGCGAATTGTAATGGTTTTCTCACTTGTAACGGCGGTATTGTGCGTTGCAATGTACATAAGCATTCGCCCAACATTGCCGTTTCAGTAAAATGGATGGAGAATTAACCCCTATATGGAGGGGCGGCAGGCAAAGCTTGACGGGATGGTTCATAACATGCAATTTCGTTGCATAGCCCCCATCCTTTGGATGCCTCTCCACGGAGGGGAATTAAGAACAATCGGAGGATTCCGCAAATGGAAAATATCAGATTCGGCACGCGGATGCGCGCAGCAAAAAAAACGAAAACATATGTTGATTTCACATATATGATAACCGTCCTTATTATGCTTGCGTTTGGATTAATCATGGTGTTCAGCGCCAGCACAGCAGTGTCGTTTAACCTGCACGGGAACAGTTGGGCGATATTTCGCCTGCAAGCTGCATGGGTTGGGATTGGACTTGTCGTGATGTTTATCGCGGCGAATTATGATTACAAAAAACTATCGAAATTCGCAAACATCGGACTTTGGATTACAATCGCGATGCACATTGCCGTGCTTATTCCCGGCCTTGGAATAAATGTCGGTGGGGCAACAAGATGGCTGGGTTTTGGCGAGCGATTGAGTTTTCAACCGTCTGAGTTTGCAAAAATCGCGCTTATCGTGTTTTTCGCCTATCATCTAACCAAAAACGCGGACAGATTGAAAACATT
>Ga0123355_10021712_pt1 | contig 10281 bp, 8 predicted proteins | sample TergutEmb28metaG_3_FD_89872 | JGI IMG/M metagenome (GOLD analysis project Ga0123355, IMG submission 89872) | Embiratermes neotenicus P1 segment gut microbial communities from Petit-Saut dam, French Guiana - Emb289 P1 | ecosystem: Host-associated > Arthropoda: Insects > Digestive system > Gut ... | reverse complement strand
TTAATAATAATGGCCATGCAAATGAACTGGATTATGGTAAGCATAGATGTAGGGCAGATGTCCGGCGAAATACTTGCCGATGTTATATCGCGTGATGATGTACTAAACACGCTACGAGATGCCGGGATAATAGGCGAGCTTGATCGCGATATAAGCGACCTTCCGGCTTTCACTGATGCGATAGCTTCATTAAGAGACATTGTAGACCGAGAGATAAACGAGTTTTACAATAGGTTGCAGGCATATACCATAGAAGATTTTTTTGCCGGTAGTATAAACATAGACCCGCCGGATATAGCAGGCATAATAAACGCCTTTACCGACTTGATGCTTGTAGAAGTTGTGCGGGTATCCGAAAATACAGGTGAGTTAAGCCAGAGCATATCCATAAGCGACATTCCTAATCTGATAAGCATAACCACTTTCGTATCAGATACGATAATACGCGAGGCCGAAGGCTGGGGCATGAGCCGTGAGGATGTGATGGGCTTTAGACAAAGCACAGATACTATCCAAACTATAGAGCGATATGTTAATATTTTGCGCGTTGTTTTTGTTGCTATTGCGTTATTGCTTATTATTTTTATGTATATGTTAGTTGCGGGGTTAAGACCGGCTTGTGCTTTTGGCATGATTAGCATGGTTATCGTGTTCTTGTTTTCTGGGGCGTTTGCGGCTATCGTGCACTATGGTAATAGGATGCTTGCGGAAACTATTGGTGGTTTTATGAGTATTAGTGCCGGGTGGTATGTGTATGCAACTATTGGGCTTAGTTTGTTGGTTTTTGTGTTTACAATTGTGCATAGACGGGGGAACATCAATGGATAAACTCTCGGCATAAATAATAATAAAGCCGCCTTCAGTTCAAAATCGGGCGGTTTTTTTATAGGTTAAGAAACTCATCTGATATCTATCGTTAAAAGCGGCTACGCCGCTTTTTTTGATGTTTATAAACGATACATAAATTTATTGAAAATAGTGAAACTATTTCCCCACCAAAAACGGATATATAATCAAACCCAAAAAAGAGGAGGCCGCGCAGTTGAACGATGACCAAAAACTAATCCAAAAAATAATAAAAGGCGACCGTGCCGCCGCCGACACATTAGTAAGAAAATACTACAACGAAATCCACGGCTTCATAAGAAAGCAAACCCAAAATGCCGAAACCGCCCTGGATCTAACCCAAGAAATTTTCATCTCTCTACTAAAAACAATAAGCCGCTACGACCCAAAAAAAGGCGCAGGCTTCCGCACATGGCTGTACAAGATAGCAACCAACAAGGCAATAGACCATTTCCGCTCCCAAAACGCCCGCATAACAGAAACCATTGACCTAGAAGACGTAGAGCCGGTAGACGAAACCGACTTCACAAAGGAAATAGAAAACGAGGATTTCGCACAAAGGGTACGCGAGTATGTAAGCAAGTTCCCGCCGGATACGCAGAAGGTTTTTAGGCTACACATCTTTGGGGGGCATACCTTCGCAGAAATAGCTGAAAGCATGCAAATAGCAGAGGGAAGCATAAAAAGCAAGTATTACCGCCTAATAAATAAGCTAAGGGGTGAGTTTAATGACAGATAGCGAAAAAAACATAAGCATAGAGTATATTTTAGCCCAGGGCTTTGTAAAGCCCCCAACTTTGCGGGAGCGCGTAACAAAAATGCATAATGTACTAGGCTGGAGGTTTATATTTTGGGATTTAAGTTACAGCATAATATTTGTTATGGCAACCGTATTCGCCATAGCAATCTTATTCCGTAATGTGTCAATTGTATATATTAGAAATTCTGTAGCGGTAGCATTTTCGCCCATGTTGTTTGTGTTAATTACACTGCTTGCGGAAGTTAACGAGCGGGCTTGCGGGCTTTTCGAACTAAAGCAGACATGCCGCTACACATCCCGCCAGATAACGGCACTTAGGTGTATATATTACTCGCTTGCTGGTGTGGCGTTTTCCGTTTTTATTACGGCTTTTTCGTCAGAAAATGCGACGGACTTTTTTAGGATATTGCCTCTGTGCTTGGGTGTGCTGTTTCTTTGCGCGACTATGGAGCTGTCTATTATTAGATTGTCGCGTAGCAAGTGGGCTGTAATTGGGTTTTCCGCTATATGGCTGTTTATTAGCCTTGCGCTGCCCTTTGCCCTTGGTCAGCGCTGGGAAGTGTTTATAACAAGGCTACCGCTAGTTTTTACAATTATTTTTATGATAGCAGGCGCAGTGGTATTTATGTGCCAAACTACAAAAATGTTAACGGAGGAGAAAAATTATGCTATTGCTTAACAATGTTACTAAGAAATACGGGAATTTCACAGCCTTAGAGGATATAAATCTCGAATTTACTAATGGTGTATATGGGCTTTTGGCTCCAAACGGTGCGGGTAAGACAACGTTAATAAAAATGCTGACAACGCTAATTTTCCCAACAAAAGGTGAAATTTTATGGAATGGTGATGAGATTACCCAGCTGGACGCAGATTATAGGGATATCATAGGATACTTGCCACAAGACTTTGGTTATTACAAGAACCATTCGCCGCGAGATTTTCTGCTATATATAGCGGCGTTAAAAGGCATAGACAAAGAAACCGCAAAGCGCAAAACCGATGAATTAATTGAAGTTGTGGGCCTTACCGGCGTAAAAAGCAAAAAAATGCGCAAGTTCTCCGGTGGGATGATACAGCGCGTGGGCATTGCCCAGGCCATGCTTAACGACCCGAAAATACTAATACTAGACGAGCCAACCGCCGGGCTTGACCCAAAAGAGCGTGTGCGCTTTAGGAATCTCATATCCGGCCTATCCAAAGACCGTATTGTTATACTTTCTACCCACATAGTGTCCGATATCGAAACCATTGCCAACCATGTGATTATGTTCAAAAATCACAAGCTTTTTGTAAACGACGCGCCCGATGCCGTATGTAGGGCCATTGCCGGTAAGGTATTCGAAACTAACAAAATAGCGGATATCTATACCCCGCATCTAGTACTTACCGAAAGACAAGACGGCGGCGAAACTCTAACCCGCTTTGCAAGTGAAATAGATTGCACGGGGTTTGCAAGGCCCGTGCACCCAAATCTGGAAGATGTTTTCCTATATGTGTACCGCGACGAGGTGGCCTAATATGGCCAGGCTTTTTAGGCACGAGCTTGCGAAGATACTATTTATGCCGGTGTTGTGGGTATTTGTGGTGCTGTGTGTGGTCTTTAATATATTTACTACCCCTACATGGCTTCGTACGGTGGATTTTGATATATCTACCCCTTTTCAGTACAACGTATTCGAAAACCACAATACAAGTGAAATAGCCGAGGCTTATATTTCTGCGTTAAACCTAACAGGCCGCGTGGCCGAGCGTATGCGTGCCAAATACGCCACGTTGCAATACTCCGTAGACGAGGCCGCGATATCCGGCCATAGCTTCTCCCCATACTTTGGCGAGCATACGTCAATTATGCACATAAGTCTCTTTCATGGTGTGGGGGGTGTGATGGGTAGGCTACTTATGCAGGGGTTATTGCTTGCCGCACTTCTGGCACTGCTGGCCGTGGGGTACGAGCAGATTAATAGCACAGAGCACATGGTATACGCCACAAAAACAGGCCGCCGCATACTGCTGTATAAAATATCCGCAAGCATTACTGCGGGGATTGGGGTGTACCTATTACTTGCCGCAGTTACCTTTGCAATTTATTTCGCTATCTTCGATTATAGTGGTGTATGGGGTGGTAACGTTTCCAGCGGTTTTAATTATATTGTAGATTTTATTGGCATATTGCCCTTTACCACCTGGCGTAGTTTTACTGTTTTATCGTATTTCTGGGCAAGTTTTGGCGTGGGCTTGGGGTTGGTTTTATGCTTCTCGCTTTTGGGCGTGATAATCGGTACATTGTCCAAAAATGGGTATATCGGTTTTTTGATGGTGGTACTTGTTAATGCCCTTTGTCTGGCGGTTCCATTAGTTATCCCTAGGGGTATGTACGTGCATTTTGTCTCCTTTCACACACCAATTTGGCTGTGGTTTAACAGCCATTTATGGTTTACAGACGGCGGCGCGATGACGCTGTGGCTTAATTTCGAATTATGGGGTATGGGGTTTTCATTAATAACCCTAACAGTACTATGTGTGCTTTCGGTTAAAAATTTTGAAAAGAGGAATATAGCATGAGGATACTTATTTACGAATTAAAAAAGATTTGGAATATTAAAATAATCGGAATTATAGTAGTGTTGTGCGTTATATATTTTGGCCTGTCATTGATGGACGAAATTAGATGGTACCCCAGAGGTACGTGGTTTGGCAGTGTGGACTTTGCCCACCATTTGACCGAAAACTACGGAACATCGCTTAGTTTAGAGGACTTTGAGGATTTTTTACTTTATAGAGACATTATTGCTATAGAACTTGACTCGTTTTTTATAGAAAATGCCTTTTACGCAGAGGTTGGGATTCTTAGTTTTGATGATTTGCAAGCTTTCCGCGAGTACTATGGGTCACGATATGAAGAACTAAGCACCGAAGAACGGAATAGGTTTCGCAATGTATCACTTGAACTGGGCTACATTGTACGTACCGAGGAGTATGGCGATTTAACAAGCGAAAACGAAACCCCTGTGGCGTATATTAAGATTAATAGCTATTATAACGTGGTGAGTTTTTATGAGATTAACATAATTGGATGCGAAGAACGGCTGGCTCATATTAGCTCATTTATGGAGTGGCAACCGCCAAGCCAGAGAGAGTACCAGCGGCTTACCGAAATACGCGATAGTGGCGAGCTTACAAGCATAATGCCTCAAATGACGCTTTTTCACACCTGGCGGTACGCCCGTGGGCTTTCTGTGCTTGTGGTGCTTGTGACATTGGTGCTGGTTTCATCGCTTGTTGTATCTGACCGGTCTAGTCGGGTTAACTGGTTGCAATATTCGTCTAAAGAGGGGCGCAAGGTATTTGGCAAGCAGTTTCTTGCGGTGTTAATTTCTGCATTGGGTGCTACTACTGTTTTGGTGGCTGTGTTTATAGGTGTTTTTGCCGCAAGAACTGGGGTTTATGCGTTTTGGGGTAATGGAATTAACTCGTTTTTGGGGGCTACTTTCCACTGGCTTTCTATTACTTTTTTACAATATGTACTTTTGATGGCTGGTGTTATGTATTTATTGGCTACCGCGTCGGCGGCATTGGCGTTTGTGTGTTCGCGGTTTAGCATTAATATGATTAGACTTATGTTTAAGATTATTCCGCTTTTTGTGGTGGCGGTTATGGTTTCTAATTGGGTTTTAGATGATTTTCTTGTGGTTTTTGTTGGTGGGAATGTTTTATTGCAGGCTGGGGTTGTTTTAGGGTTGGTGGTTTTAGCGGCGGCGGTTGGGGTGTTTATTGTTAGGCGGGAGAGATTGGTTGAGGTGGGGTAAGCACTTCTTTATGAGTTAGTATGATAACTAGCTTATCGCGAACCCGTAATTTTGTCCGCGCATACCATAGGTTAAAACCATAAAAAGGAACGATGTGTATGCCGCAATCTGGAATGGGAAGCCTGCAAGTAGATGTACTGGCAATTGACATTGCAAAACCGGTAAGTAACGCCACCGTACGCATAATGCCCAGGGGCAACAGGAGCCATATAATAGAGGAATTAACCACCAACTCCTCCGGCCAAACCGTATCTATTGACCTACCGGCCCCGCCCCTGGAGTTCTCGCGAGAGCCTTCAACAGAAAAACCATACAGCGAATATGACGTAAGCGTAATCTACGATGGTTACGACCAGGTTCATATACAAGGGGTTCAAATACTGCCGGATACGACATCTTTCCAAGATGTAGCCCTGAACCCCTTACACGGGTACGAAAACGAATGGCCCGAAACTATCTCGATAGCAGAGCACACCCTGTGGGGAGATTTTCCGCCCAAAATCCCGGAGGCAGAGGTAAAGCCGCTTCCAGAGCATACGGGCCTGGTAGTACTGCCAGAGCCGGTAGTGCCAGAGTTTGTTGTAGTGCATATGGGTATGCCCTCAAACACAGCCGCCCAACGGCACTGGGTACCTTTTGCTGATTACATAAAAAACGTTGCCTGCAATGAGATTTACGCTACCTGGCCTGTTGCAACACTGCATGCCAATATAATGGCAATTATATCGCTAACGCTAAACCGTGTTTTTACAGAATGGTATCGCGGGCAAGGCTACGACTTTACAATCACCAACACCACCCAGCTAGACCAGAAATATGTACATGGGCGCAATATTTTCACAGAGATATCAAATGTTGTAGACCAGATTTTTAGTACCTATATCACAAGGCCAGGCATACGCCAGCCGCTATTTGCCCAGTACAACGATGGCAGAAGAACTAATTATCCCGGGCGGCTGTCTCAGTGGGGTTCGATGGCATTGGGGGATAGGGGGTTTACTGCGCTTAATATTTTGAAATATTACTATGGCCAGGATATTTACCTGTTGCAGGCGAAAAAGGTATCTGGGGTGCCGGTGTCCTGGCCTGGAGAGGCTTTGAAGGTTGGGTCCAGTGGGCCTAATGTTAGGAAAGTACAGGAGCAGTTAAATGCCATTTCCACCAACTTCCCGGCTATACCTAAGTTGCCGGTGGATGGTATTTATGGCGAAGGTACGGCAGAATCGGTAAAGGCGTTTCAAAGGATATTCCACTTACCGCAGGATGGGATTGTGGGGTTTGCTGTTTGGTATCGGATGTCGCATATATATGTCGCGGTTACTAGAATGGCAGAGTTGTAATGTGTAGCGTTTATTCACCTACAAAGAAGTGATGTTTGTATAACCCGTCATTGCGATGAGCGTAGGCGATGAAGCAATCCAGGGAAACTATAGGCTTTCGCTATGCTTGGATTGCTTTGCTACGCTCGCAATGACGGGCTATAGAGTAACTTCGGAACACGTCTACTGACATCTATTCACTCACAAGCGCATAAGCCGAAATTTTACGTATCCTTAGTGCCACCGCCATAGATACAACATAGGCCAGCACAACCACCCCAACACCGGCCATAATAGTCCAGTTAAGCGGCATAGGTATACTTACACTAATATCACCCGCAACGCCTGTAACAATAACGAAAAACAAATCAAACAAATTAAAAGCAGCAACCGCCCCAACCAACGCGCCAAGCACAATGGCCGGTGTAAGGTTTAAGGATACCTGGTTCATAAGCTGGAATGTAGTAAAGCCTAGGGCCTTCTGGATGCCAAGTTCGCGCCGCTTCCGGAGTATTGCGGTTTTAATAACAAGGTACATAGTAGCCGCTACAATAACGGCAGTAACAGCCAAGATAACAACAGACAATGCCGCGAATATTCCACTCATAGAGTTTATAAAGCTTTCCGCAATTTCATCAAAAATAATCATTTGGGTAACTAGCTCGCTCTCGGTTTCGCGTATCACTTCCGCGAACTCTATATTACATATGCCATCTGCAAGGAAAATGGCAAATGTATCAAACTCAAACGGTTGCATACGGCGCAGGCCATCCCCTGCAATATTGCCTATCATGCCATCTACACTTTGCATCTGCCCTACAATAACAAACTCAAAACTTTCGCCGCCGCTACGTACATTTACCACATCGCCAATACTTGTGCCTGTGGCACGCAGTACGGGCATGGCCAGTGCAATTTCGTTATAGTAAATGGGATAACGCCCTGTTACTAGCATATTGCCCACTAACTGGGTGCTGTCCTCTGCCACTTCCGCAAAAATCATAGTATCTTCTAGGGCCAACCTCACGCCTGTTACATAGCCCGTTATCCTATCTACATTAGGGTGATTGCGCATTCTGTCTGCAAAAGCTTCGGCCTCGTTTACATCATTTACTACAGCTAGTATATCGAAGGGTTCGCCTACCATTGTTTTTAAGAACTCGTCGTAGTTTACGGCTGTTGCGTAATACGCCCCAATGCCAATAACTGCCGTAAAGGTAACGCCAAGCACAATAAAGCCAATGGCAATGGTCTGTCTTTTATTTTGCAGTACATCCTTAACGGCAAGTAAGAAAGGCAAAGAGCCGCCAACTTTGTCCAGTGGTAACCGGGCAATCTTGCCCTTGCGCGAAGCAAACTCGCCACGCAGTGCAACCAGCGGGTACAACCTATATATGCGCATTGTAGATAACAGCGAAAACAGTAGCACACAAGTAAGTATAAACGCCAACATGACTAGCATAACCGGAATATTAACATCCGGCCGCCATACAAACGAAAACATTGGGCCCATTATGGTTGTAAACGATGGCAATACCAACTGGGACGCAAGCATGCCCATGGCCCCGCCAATAAGCGCAACAAGCCCAAATTGCAGTAAAATAGACAAAACAATTTGACGGTTTGTATAGCCCAGTGCCTTTAATGTGCCTATATTGGTCATGCCCTCGTCTATGCTGTTATTAATGCGGAAGCGCATAACAATCAAGCTAACAATCAAAAACACGATAGCAAACACAGATAAAATAGTACCAATTAATGTAGGCATCAACATATGAGAGTTGCGTGCGCTAACAAAATTATGTGTGCTTCCCATTACCCGTAGGGAATCTGGTACAGGCTGCAGGTTGATTAAATAGTCCAGATAATCGTTGACAAATGAGCCAATGCGCTCCGAGTCATACAAGCGGGCTATAACAGCCGTTGATTTATGGCCAGTGAACTGCTGTTGTAAGCTGTAAAACATATCGCTCGACACATACATGCGCCGCCGCCAACCGTTTATTGCGCCAAACATGATTTCTTCTATGCTACCGGCTATGGTGAAGCTAATTTCTTCTTCCATAAACAAGAATCTTATTGTATCCCCAAGCTCGAAGCCGCCTTCTAACAGTATAAAATATGGGATATAGATGGCATCGCTTGTGAGGGGTAGATAGTCACCAACCATTGTAAGTGGGTTAAGTTGCTGGTTATCATATATGGGCGAGAACATCATTAGCCCATGGCTACCATGTAAGTCGTCATCTAAAAATACACTGCCATCGCCGGATACAAAATCTTGTACTTCTATTGTAGATATCCTGGCATCTTGTGATATGAATTGTAGCTGTGCGTTTGCGAATGCTTCGTCATGCGAGAGGTATGTTATCACGTGGCCTGTGTTTAGCTCATCTGCACGTTGGTTGAAAAAGTCTGTTATGCCAAAGAGCATTACAAATGCAATGTTTATAAACATTGCCACAAACAGCATAACCAGAGCCAGACTTACGGCATTGCCTTTACTTTTACGAAGGTTTGCGGCGGCCAACATCCAATTATTTCTCATATTACCACCCCATATCTGCTAGAAAGCCGCTTAGCTTTGCATGACGCTCGGCATTGCCACTTTCGTACTTGCCTAGTGCGCACTCTCCAACTATACCGCCGTCACGGAAATATAGTATGCGGTTGCCACGGCGGGCGGTGCGTATGTCATGGGTTACCATTACAATACTTTGGCCTTGGCTGTTTACCTCAGTTAGGGTGTTTAGCACGGCCAGGCCGCTTGCTGAGTTTAGCGAACCTGTTGGTTCATCGGCAAAAACGATGCGTGGGTTGTTTATTAGTGCACGGGCTATCCCGGCGCGTTGGCCTTCACCGCCGGAAACTTGCGATGGGAATTTGCGCCATGTGGTTTCGTTTATATCGAAGCGTTTTAGTAGGGCTGTTGCGCGTTCGGCTATGTTTTTCCGGTTTTTGTTTACCAGAAGACCGCAGGCCATTATGTTGTCTAATATACTCATGTTGTCCAGTAGATAGGTTTGCTGGAATACGAAGCCGCAGTTATCGCGGCGGAATACGGCTAGTTTGTCGCTTGACAGACCGCTTATGTCTTTGCCGGAGAAGCGGACACTGCCATTGGTTGGTTTATCCATGCCAGATAGTGCGTACAGCAGTGTGGACTTACCGGCACCGGATGGCCCCATTATTACTGTAAAATCGCCCTCGTAAATTTCCATGTCTAGGTTTTTTAGTACTTCTTGTTGCTGGTTGCCCGTTGTAAATGTTTTGCAAAGGTTGTTTGTTGATAGGATTGTGTTTTTCATTTTTGTGCTCCTAGTATTAATAGTTTTTGACCGGTCATACACAAAGCTACGGATGCTTTTATCTTATTGTCTGCTTTTATGCAAAGTATTGACATTTGTCACTTTGTTGTTGACTAGGAAACTGCTAAAAATTGTATGTCGCGTTCTTTCGAAATTAGACTTGCACAATACCCCGGAGGGGAACTGCGTTGAAGCGTTCGCAGTTCCGCTTGGTATGGGGATAGTCGCTTGCTACATCT
>Ga0123355_10021710_pt1 | contig 10281 bp, 11 predicted proteins | sample TergutEmb28metaG_3_FD_89872 | JGI IMG/M metagenome (GOLD analysis project Ga0123355, IMG submission 89872) | Embiratermes neotenicus P1 segment gut microbial communities from Petit-Saut dam, French Guiana - Emb289 P1 | ecosystem: Host-associated > Arthropoda: Insects > Digestive system > Gut ... | reverse complement strand
CTTCAAACATTTGCAAAACCGGCTCATAAATAAACAATCCCCAGTTCGCTACATTAAGCGGCGGATGGTTTGCAAGTGATGTAGTTTCATTTGAAGTGGGCGCACCAGGCCCGGTGTTGTTGCAGGCTGTAAGCCCTAAAACAGCTACAATTGCCAGTGCCATCATGAATAGAATTTTTTTCATTTATCATTCTCCTTTCGAATGGGGCCCTGCCCCAAGCCCCGCCGCTCCGCAGGGATTAAATCCCTGCTACGCTTCCTTCGGGGCACGCAATGCACAGTTTTTAATTTGCATCGCCTTCTGTGTTTTTATTAATTAACCTCCCGTCCCGCCTGTTGATTAAGACGAGCATAACCATAACCACAATAAATATTATTGTAGAAAGCGCATTAATGCTTGGGTCTACACCCCGGCGGGTCATTGAGAAAATCCTAATTGACAGGTTTTGAACCCCTGGGCTTGTGGTAAAGAAGCTAACCATAAAGTCATCTACTGACATAGTAAACGCTAGCATTGCACCGGTTACAACCCCCGGCCAAAGCTCCGGCAAAATGACCTTAACAAAAGCCATAAAGGGATTAGAGCCTAAATCCAATGCCGCTTCGTATAGGTTGGGGTCAAGCTGTCTTAGTTTTGGTGTAACAGATAATATGACATAGGGTACGTTAAAAATAACATGTGCCAAAAGCATCGTGCCAAAACCAAGGCTTCCAAATCCTATTGTCCTAAACACAAACAGGAACAGCATCATCAAAGAAATACCGATAATGACATCCGGCATCATTACGGGTACACGACTAACCAGCATAATTGCTGTGCGGGAGCGTTTTTTTAACTTGTCTATGCCAATTGCGGCAACGGTACCTATAATTGTGGCAAAAATAGTAGAAAATATCGCAATCAATACCGTATTGCGCAGGGCGCGCTGGGTATGCTGGTCGTTAAACAGCCTGATATACCAGTCAAGGGTAAAGCCTTCCCACGTGCCGCGAGAGCGCGAGGCGTTGAAAGAGAAGATTATGAGCACCGCGATGGGAGCATACATGAAAAATAAGATAAGCCCCAGATAAAGCCGCTTTAGCACCGCAAATGAATTTGCTAAAAAACGGGTCACAGCCGCATCCCTCCTTCACTTGCCTCCTCCTGACGGTCAAGCCGTGAAAGAATAAACGTACTAACTAGCATTAACACTATCATAACCACAGCCACGGCGGAACCGAAATGCCAGTTGCCCACCAGCAAAAACTGCTGCTCTACCAGGTTACCTAAAAGGAAAAACTGGCCGCCTCCAAGCAAGTTGGGAATAATAAAAGTTGCCGCCGCCGGCATAAAAACCATTGTAATTCCGCTAATGACACCGGGCATACTTAAAGGGAAAACCACACGCAAAAATACATTTACAGGTTTTGCGCCAAGGTCTTGGGCGGCCTCTATAATGCGCTTATCCATTTTTGTAAGCGCAGTATAAATTGGTAGTACCATAAAGGGCAGGAAGTTGTATACCATCCCCAGCAAGACAGCCCTGTCTGTAAACAACCAATCTATTGTGGGCAAGTTCAGACGCCGCAAAAGACTATTCATAATCCCGTTGCGCTCTAAAATCGTCATCCACCCGTAGGTGCGCACCAGGAAATTCATCCACATTGGCATAATGAATAAAAACAGCAAAATTGGCTTGTCGCGGAAACCTTTGCTTGCCAGTATGTGCGCAAGTGGGTATCCCAAGAGAAAGCATATAACTGTGGTTTGCAGTGCCATCCTCAGGGAACGCATTGCTACTCTAACGTAGATCCTTTGGAAGAAGGGTTGCCCTTCGATTATGCCTTCAAAGAATTTTTGCATATGTTGCATAGTAAAATATGTGTGGCCATATGTGTCAGTGACGGTAAATGCGTAATAAAAAACAAGAATGAGCGGTGCGACTACAAAAATAGTAAGCCAGACTATATATGGGTACGTAAAAAGCCGTCTCATGCCGGTTTCCTCATTACATGTATCAAGTCCGGCGCAATGGCAAGGCTGACATTTGTACCCACCGGCGAAAGCATCGTGCTATGCACCTTCCAGGCAAAACCGTTAGCTTCCACGCGCATCTCATAATGCACACCTTTGAAGGTTACATTTGTAACCATGCCGGAAAGGGGGCTTTCCCCTTCGGACACAATACGTATATCCTCCGGCCTAACGACTATGTCCACCGGCTCGTCTGTCGTGAAGCCTTTGTCCACGCAATCAAAAACGGCATCGGCAAAGCATACGCGGCGGTCTTCCGGCATAATCCCCGGCAGGATATTGCTTTCGCCTATGAAATTGGCTACAAATGCGCTCTTAGGTTCGTTGTAAATATCCTCCGGGGTGCCTATTTGCAAGATTCGGCCTTCGTTCATAACAGCTATCGTATCCGACATGGTTAGGGCCTCTTCTTGGTCATGAGTCACATACACAAATGTTATGCCCAGTTGCTGTTGCATGTTTTTAAGCTCGACTTGCATCTCTTTGCGCAATTTTAAATCAAGCGCACCCAAGGGTTCGTCCAAAAGCAATACTTCGGGCTTGCACACCAGCGCACGGGCAATAGCCACCCTTTGCTGTTGCCCGCCGGAAAGAGACGTAACTGACCGACTCTCAAAGCCCTCCAGATTTACCAATTTTAGTATATCTCGCACGCTTTCTTTAATTGATGCGCGGTCCAGCTTTTTAATTTTTAGGCCGAAGGCAATATTCTCGGCAACATTCATATTGGGAAAGAGAGCATATCTTTGAAAGACAGTGTTTAGTTGGCGCTTATGAGGTGGAGTATATAAAATCGACTCTCCGTTAAATAATAAATCGCCACCGGAAGGCTGCTCAAAACCGCCGATAATGCGTAAAGTGGTGGTTTTGCCACAGCCACTAGGACCCAGCAGCGTTAGGAATTCGTTCTGGTTAATATATAAGTTTATGTTGTCCAACACAGTGTTCCAGCCAAAGCTTTTTACAATGTTTACAAGTTCAATGAGGCGGGGCATACAACCACTCCTTAAGCATTATTTCTGCCCCCTTTCCTGTCAAAAACTTGGTGGGGAGCTTACCCATAATATTGTCGCGTTGTGGGATGTGTGGTTTTCCAGATAGTAGGGCAACGAGGCGTTGTAATAGATGCTGTCGCCCTTTTTTATTTTCCAGGCCTGTTTGCCGCGGTGCAAGGTTGCGGCACCCGTAAGTACATATCCAAACACTTCCCCTGCGTGGGGGGCATAAGCTTGGGTACGGCCTCCCGGGCGCAGGGTTATCAAAATCGGTTCCATTTCGTTCTTTTGAGCGCTTGGGATTATCCATGTTATGTTGTGCCCAAGTTCTGCATCTTCGGAGGCATACGCATCTTCTTGACGGTAGCGTACTTGCTCCGGGGCCGAGTCTCTAAAAAATTCGGCAGGTGTACTGCCCAGGCATTCCAATATATCTACCAACGTTGCTATTGATGGTGATGATTGATCCCGCTCCAGTTGCGAAATAAACCCCTTTGAAAGGTCGCAACGGGTAGCCAGTTCTTCTTGGGTTAGGTTTGTGCGGAGACGAAGCTGCTTTAGCTTTTCGCCTATTTGCATTGTGTGCCTCTTTCTGGGATTTGGTTATGTTCTTAAGTAGTAGCCTGAATAATGTTCTGTAGCAAACATACTAAACATTTTATCTAGGTGTGCTAAACAAAGGGATTAAATCATAAAATTGTGCGGCTGTCAAACTCATAGCTTGCCGCACGAAAAAGCTGTCTTGCCAATAATTTATCTGGCGAGACAGCTTTCAGTTTTGACTTGAATTGATAATAGATTTAGATATCTACAGGTTATCGAAAAAACTTGCAGGGGCATACAGCCGCCCATTTTCCAAAAGTGACGGTGCTACCATCGTGTGTTGCACACCGTTTATATAGAAAACCGCGTCCATTGGAGCTAATGTGACAAACTTATCCCCCGATGTCAGTTCTGCGCGCAAGTATTCCGCATTCCAAGTCACGGTGAACCCGGCGGCTACGGCGTTGCTTCGTACGGGGTACAATGTTACGCCTGCACGTGTGATGCTACCCGAAAGTTCGTGTGCGCCATAGTCGTATCCTTCATGATAACTTCCGGGATAATCGTTTTCATACTTTGACGGGTATTGATATCCGGCCTCTTGCTTAACAGGCGCAAGGCGAAGCGCGCGATTTGCAGTAGTTTGAGCGGGATAGCTAAGACCGACTATTGGGTACCATAGCAGAACTTTGTCACCAACTTGGAACTCGTCAAGTACTACGATCTGGCGAGTCAGCCATGCTTGAAGAGTTGTGTATTCGTTAAGAGTGACGATTAGCCTGCCCCTGTCAACCGTTAGCAAAAGACTGTTGCCATACCGCTCAATAGCTTCAATTTTGTGGAGGTTGGGAGCGTTCATATTTTCTACGTTTATTGCCACAACAAAAGCAACTTCGGTATGAGGGTTGTAGATTACGTGAACTTTGCGTCCGTTATGGTCTTCTAAGCTGGCAGGGTAGCCGGTTTTGGCATCAAGGATTATCGCGTTTGTGGCCGGTACCAATACTACGGCTTTGACATTACCGTCTTCGCCCGTAATTTCGATTTCATAGTAATCGTAATCTTTAGTTATCTCACTTACATAACCCAAAACGGTGCTCTTTAAAGTAGTCGTAATTGGGGTTATGCCCGTGTAGCCGTTTTCGTATCCGTCGTAATTCCTATAGTCATTGTAGTCCCCATAGCCGTTGTAGTTATCGTTGTAGTAGTCATTGTATCCGCTTGCCATGGCGGGAACCATTAAGCCCATTATCAGGATAACGGTCAAAAGCAAAGCCGAGAACTTCTTCATTGTAGATCTCCTCTCGTGAACGTTTAAAGTTTTGTATAACTGCTTCATTTTTACATTCTACCCACATATCAGATAACCATGCATATGCTTTATTCATCAGCTCCGGACTACAGTCACCATCGCTATGTCCAAAAGTATCTAAACCTGACCTGAACCCACAGCAAATTCAAAGGTAAAAACTCCACATGGCCCAAGTAATCCCGGCGGCTATAACCCCACCCAACACCTTAAAAAAAATATAAGTTCCGGCTTTAACACCCGTGCCGGAAGTAAAGTGTAATGCTTGCGCGTGTACAGAAAATCCCCCAAACGTAATAAGCCCGCCAATACTGGCAATACGCGCCGGGGATAGCACCTCCGCAGTGGAATCGGAAAGAATTTTTACTCCGCCAGTGATTTCCATGATACCGGCAAGCATTCCTTTGGCCACATACGGCAAGTCTCCCGCAATAATAGTGATAACCCTTACAACAACACTAAAAAATATAATCAGCCCGCCTACAACAAGTAGCGCTTCCATTGCATTTTTGACAGCTTCTCCTAAGGCTTTGCCAACGCTTAGTATTTCATTATCATTAGGAAAAGATTGCGTGCCTGATAATCTATAGCTACTACCGCCCCACCACCGTGTCAAAACCCCAATAATCAAAGCCGCCGATATATGCCCTACCCATAGCACATATCCGGCCGCACTATTACCCAGCAACCCGACCCCCACAACCCCTACAATAAAAAGCGGGCCAGCGTTATTGCAAAATGTTAGTAGTCGCTGGGCCTCCTTAGTTGTAATCACACCTGCGCGCCAAAGGTCCGCCACGGTTTTTGCACCCATTGGGTACCCAGATATAAGCCCGGTAATAAGCGCAAAGCCACCAGCCCCGGGCAACCTAAATACTGCCTTCATAAATGGTCTGGCCCAGATGCTAACAAGCCTTACAAACCCAAGTGCCGTAAGCAGGTTAACAGCAACAATAAACGGCAATAAGGCAGGTAAAACGCTATTAAACCACAGTAAAAGACCCTCTTTTGCGGCAAATAACACTTCTCGTGGAAAAAATAATATAAAAATTATCAAAAAAAGATTGCACATGTATACAAGTTTTGTTATAATCACTCGTATAGAATAAGGTGTGTTGACTCTCGCGTTAAGCATTGGCTCACGTCCTTACGTAAATACATCAGAAAAAGCTCGGAATAGGGTTGGATTTCCATGGCATATAGGCAACGGCAAGACTCCCACATAAGGCAAACACTGCCTCGCCGCCAGCCACAGCAAAGGCGGCCTGTTCAGGATAAAATAAGGAATAAAACCAGACAACGACCACCGAGGCCCCCATCCGGAGGGCTGTTTTCAACAAAAGTGGTTATAGCTCTGTTCTTTATTTTTGTTTTCGCATATATTGGCCATTCAATTTGGGCATTTATGACGCCGGACGTTAACACCATGATTGTCCGCATGACCACGATAGAAGCGCCACGCTCAATACCAGGTGTGATTATCCGGGACGAACAAGTACACTTTGCCAACAGCACCGGATATGTTCAGTTTTGGGTACAGGAAAATGAGCGTGTTGGCGTTGATGCACCTATTGTAAGCATTGTTCAAGACCCAGTTAGCGCCCGGACGGCAATGGAGCATTTATCCAACGTAGAAACATTGGCCGCAAACACGCAAGCCAGGCGGCCGGGTACTTATGTAACGGATTCAGGTATCCAGCGGATAAATAATGACCTCACTAATATGGTAAGCGGGCGCATTCATAGTTTTACTGCTCTTAATCTGAATGAAATATATGCCCTAAGGGATAATGTTAGCTACCGGATTAATACCCGCAATCAAATAAATTCGGGCAGTGCTATCGGTGCAAGGGAGCCGCTTGCCCGTGAATACGAACGGCACAGCGCAGCGCTTGCGGCCAGCTCAAGGAATATGTATGCCACGGGAAGCGGGATTATGTCCCGGCTAATAGATGGCCACGAAACCAGTTTGACCCGTGCCATGATAGGTGACCTGACCCGCGATGACATCCGTGCGGTAGCGGATAGCGGTGTTCTAACCCCGGCAACGGAAGTGCAAGAGGGGGAGCCGATATTTAAGATCGTAGGCAATGTATGGCATATTGCTACATACATGCCCAACGACATGGTACAACCCTTTTCGGAAGGCGCGACACGAACGGTTTATTTGTATAACGAAAGCGCAGGCTCATATGAGCCTCATAGCTTAAGAGTAGAGCGTATCGAATACGGAGTGCGCTACAGCTTGGTAGTTTTTAGAAACACAAGGCATGTAACGGACTTTATAGGCCAGCGTAATATAAGCATACGCACAGCTTCCGGAACAAGGCGCGGGATTCAAATCCCCGACACGGCAATTGTCACACGACGCCACTATCGCATTCCTTTTGCTTCTATACATGGTGAGACAGATAACTACGTGGTTATCAGAACAGATACCGGTAATACAAGAATACCTGTGACTATTGACGAGCGCACGGATTATCATGCCTATGTTGTTGCGGTTTCCGGCATGGCCGTAGGGAGCACACTAGTACCCAGTGACCCGGATGGTAGCCATGTTTTGCTTGCTGATACGCATGTGCGAGAGTTGCACGGGGTTTATATGGTGTATTTTGGTACAGTTGTTTTTGCACATATTAATTTAGGTGAAAACAGAGTAGAGGCAGGCTATGTACTCTTGGACCCGTTGTTAAACCAAGGGATAAGCGAGTTTAACAATATCGTGACAGATGCGTCTACTGTGGTTGAAGGCCAGATAATAAGATAATGGGCGATATTATTGAAAATTTGAAAGCGATAAATAAATCTATATCCGTTGCTGCTATAAAAAGCGGCCGCTTGCCGGAAGATATTAAACTGATAGGGGTTACTAAAACAGTAGGTCCGGAGCGCATAAATCAACTGGTTTTGGCAGGTGTAAACTGTATAGGCGAAAGCCGGGTCCAGGAGTTTCTCCCAAAATACTCTGCTTTACTACAGCCACCAACGCCGACATGGCACTTTATAGGGCATTTACAGCGCAATAAAGTAAAATTTATAGTGGACAAGGTTGAGATGATTCATTCGGTTGACAGCCTTGCCCTAGCGCATGAAATAAACGTTCGGGCCTGTAAAGCCGGGATTATTATGGACATTTTAGTCGAAATAAATATCGCCGGTGAAGAAAGCAAGTATGGGGTAAATCCTGCAGATGCTATTTCTTTTGCGAAAGAAATTTCGAAATTTGACAATATAAGAACAAAAGGCCTGATGTGTATAGCCCCCTATGTAGAAAATCCGGAAGATAACAGGCCTAATTTCATAAAAATGCGCAAATTACTTCTTGACATAAGTGATACACACATGCATAATCACTATCCCACAGAATTGTCGATGGGAATGTCAGGTGATTATTCCGTAGCAATTGAAGAAGGGGCGACAATGGTGCGCATAGGCACCGCCCTTGTCGGCTAGTAAGCCAACCTGTCAGTTAAGTTTATTTAAAAAATAAATAATACGAAAGAAAGAAAAGGAGGTTCCAATGAGCGGAATCTTTGGCAAAGTGAAGGACTTAGTATGGGGAGCAATGAATGCACCCAATACAGAGATTGTAGACGAGTATGATGACGACTATGAACTAGACGTCAGGGAAGAAAGAGTAGACCGTGACGAGCAATGGGAGATGCCCTATGCCAGAGAAACCCGCGGTCAGGAAAAGCGTACGAGGCAAGCACAGAACAGCAAAGTGCTTGAGATGTATGGCAAGGAAGGTATTAAGTCCGAAATCATGCTTCGTCATCCTATGGATGTAAGCGATGCCGCTAAAGTTTGCGATTATATTGCGATGAAAAAGTATGCGTTATAGATTTGACCGGTGTAGACCGTAGCATGGCCCAGCGCATTGCGGACTTCCTTGGCGGTGCTTGCTATGCTATAAACGGCACAATTCAGCGTATTTCTAAAGATATTTTTATTATTGTACCCAACGGCGTGCGTATTTCTGCCGATATGAAAGATGAGTTGGAGAAGGATGGCTATATAATGCCTAAAGCTCATGGCCGTAGGTAGGTTAGTGTGAAAGATGGCGAAGCCAATTTTCACTGCCAGTGTTGCGCTGAATCCCCAGAATGGAGAATATTATGATTTTCATCATCATGGACGCGGTACGCTGGCTTTTTAATATCCTTATTGCGTTGGTGTTTATACGGGTAGTTCTTTCATGGTTGCCTATGATGAGACACGGCAGTATTGTATCGTTTGTTTTTGCGTTTACTGAGCCTATGCTGGCACCTGTGCGAAGGCTTATAGATAGGTCACCGCTTGGCGGGCCGGGTATGATGTTAGATTTTTCGCCTATAATAACGTTATTTGTACTATGGCTGTTGCAATCGTTTTTTACAAACTTGCTTTGGTCGATAACAACACTTTAGTATAACAATTAAATATTATCCGCTAGGGGTGCTTATGCATTGCATAGGCTGAGAAATACCCTTTGTACCTGCTCCGAATAATGTCGGCGAAGGAAAGCGCAGTACCTCCTATCGGATTTATAGTCGCTGGGAGGTTTTTTATGTTAAAGAAAAGTTTTGTAGTTATGCTGTATATGTTGACGTTGGGTGTGCTGGCGGCTTGTGCTTACCCTGTCGATACTATTGGAGAAGAGGATGTAGATAGGCTTCGCGTTGCGTTGCTAATCGAAGATGCGGCGCCAGAGATGAGAGGACTTTTTGAGGATTTCCGGGTCGGTTTGGAGGAACATATCGGGATGCCCGTGGAGGTCATAGAGGGCGCTACGCACTTGGTAGGGATAGAGGCAATGCGGGCCGGTAATCTTGAAATGATGTGGGGGTCACCCTTTGTGTACTTACTTGCCGGGCGTGATATGGACGTTTATAGGCTGGCGGTAACCGATAGCCCTACGGCGGTCAACAAGACTGTGTTTATTACTACGTGCGAAGACATAAACAGCTTGGAAGATTTGCGAGGGCGTACTTTTGCTTTTATAAACAGGGCATCCACGTCCGGGTTCATATATCCTATGTACGACCTTATGAACTTTTTTAGCATGACCGAAGATGAGATTATGGTTGGAGAGTTGTTTAATGCCGTTGATTTTGCCGGTAACCAAAACGCCGCAATAATGGGGGTTATACATGGGCACTACAGCGCGGCGGCTGTTGGCAACCTCAACCTCCAAAATATAATCCGGTCCGGGCTTATAAGTGAGGATGATGTGCGAGTTTTTGCCAGTTCGGAGCTAATCCCTTTTCCGGGGTATATAGCCAGCGGGCGGCTTTCGCCAGATCTTCGCGGGCGAATTATGGAGTTTTTGCTTGCGTATGAAAATGGAGAGTACTTTGCCGCACGGTTTAACAATGACCCGACCGTGAGGTTTGTAGAGCCGGATGCGCGGCAAATAGACCATCTAAGGTCCATGG
>Ga0123355_10021709_pt1 | contig 10281 bp, 5 predicted proteins | sample TergutEmb28metaG_3_FD_89872 | JGI IMG/M metagenome (GOLD analysis project Ga0123355, IMG submission 89872) | Embiratermes neotenicus P1 segment gut microbial communities from Petit-Saut dam, French Guiana - Emb289 P1 | ecosystem: Host-associated > Arthropoda: Insects > Digestive system > Gut ... | reverse complement strand
GATGTTGAGATCTCATCATATTTAACTCAAAACCCTCGATGTTTAGATCTCATCATATTTAACTCAAAATACTCGATGTTGAGATCTCATCATATTTAACTCAAAACCCTCGATGTTGAGATCTCATCATGTTTAACTCAAAATACTCGATGTTGAGATCTCATCATATTTAGCTCAAAATACTCGATGTTGAGATCTCATCATATTTAACTCAAAATACTCGATGTTGAGATCTCATCATATTTAACTCAAAATACTCGATGTTGAGATCTCATCATATTTAACTCAAAATATTCGATGTTGAGATCTCATCATGTTTAACTCAAAATATTCGATGTTGAGATCTCGTCATGTTTAACTCGAAATGTTCGATGTTGAGATCTCATCATGTTTAACTCAAAATACTCGATGTTGAGATTTCGTCATATTCAACTCAAAATACTCGATGTTGAGATCTCATCATGTTTAACTCAAAATATTCGATGTTGAGATCTCATCATGTTTAACTCAAAATGTTCGATGTTTGAGATCCCATCATGTTTAACTCAAAATACTCGATTTTGAGATCACATCATGTTTAACTCAAAATACTCGATGTTGAGATCTCGTCATATTTAACTCAAAATACTCGATGTTGAAATCTCATCATGTTTAACTCAAAATATTCGATTTTGAGATCTCATCATGTTTAACTCAAAATACTAGATAATAATATCTCAACCTCCATACACAGCTGCATGCTTTATGTAACTACTTTTACAGCATACAAATCTTTCGGATGAAAAACCTGATGATGGACAATGTTGGCCGAAACACGTAGTTTTTATCATTTTCTAATAAACATCAATTGCATACACACTGTAGTGATATTGACTGTAATTAACCTACCTATTACAGTATCATAAAAATTTTCTGGCTTTTCAGAAGAAAGTACAAAATGTACGTCAGAATGTAGAACATTCTACAATACAGACAGTTCCATACAAACGATGGTAAGTTTCTACAAGACCACACCATATACCAGACGAGGTTAAATTTTATAATACCGGGTGCTGATAAGTCCTTAGCCCGACCAGAAAGGACACAAGCCGCGCGTGTAAAAATTGTGATGGGCAGAGGAATGGATTGATTTGGCTAAGGTAGGGAGAGGTGGTGGACTGTTGTGAATGTGGTAATGAACCTCCAAGTTCCACAAAATGCGGAGAATGTAGCTTGTTTTCTGCCTGGTCCGACTAAGGACTTATCAGCACCCCTGTAACTTTTGGTTATATACTTAAACGCAAGTCAAGCACACATCAATGCATCGCCTTTGCCATTACCTGTGAAAATCAAATATATTAATTTTTCCCAATAACGTGATTTTTTGGCAACGTTAGTTATATAATGATAAGTAATGAGACTTTGCTATTCATAACTCACGAATTTAATAATTTGCAATAAATTAGCTTCCGTCTTTAATGGATTCGAACAATCTTTCACGCATCAGCCTATACAGAGAATTTCATAATGTATTCCGGGATTACAAAATTTATTATAGGAAAACGTAGGACACGTATTTACGAAACCTGTACAGACAGAAGGAAAAACACAAAACATGTTTTCCCAGTAAGTTATTTTTCAACGTAGTTCACATTTCTGCCGCTAGGCGATGCGAGTGTATGTAATGATAAAATGGCCGCTCCGTGGAAGAAGTCGTTTTGTGTGTTGGAATATCACACGAGTAAGTCTGTGGCTACTGTGCAACGTGCATTTCGTGCAAAGTATTCATCCCACTATTGCCACGTGAACTCGCTGACCTAAAAGGCACGGATCATTGCAGCATTGAAGAATATCGATGCACCCATGTTGACGCGTGTGTGTGGCAAGAACTTGAATATCGTATCGCTGTGTGCCGTGTCACCCGTGGTGCACACATCGAACATCTCTGGTTGTAAAAAAAAATAAAAAATAAAAAAAACTTTTTCCAGTTTTCCTGTGGCTGTGAACAATTCTATTAAGGTAGGTCCTTTGGTTTACTTGTTATAAATGTTTGTAATCACGGAGAAAATTATGAAACGCCCTGTATAATGTCAAGAATAAGATAACACTGCTGTGTCCTTCGAAATAAAAATTAGAAGGCTTAAGTTTGAATCTCTCTAAATCGATGTGTTTTAAATCTGCACTCTGAAAAGCCTTCGGTTCTTATAAATTCTCACCTAGTATACTCCAACAAACCTCACGTGTATAAGGTATAAAGTATCCTAGTAGAACTGGGCTAATATTTTTTGTGATATTAAAGATCAAAACCATTCTAAAAAGAAGGAAGGCTTAGGCCGTGCAGCAACACAATAAAACCAACAGCAAGTTGATATACAGCGTACAGTGGGGCTTTTAAACTGCAATCTGAAAATGAAACATAAAACATACTAAAACTCCGATAGGATCAGCCAGAAATTCTACAGCCCTTTCACAACGCCCACCGAACGAAAATTAAAACACGTGCCTAAGAGGTCCGAATTAAATATTTGTTTAGTTTTGGACGCCAACATAAGAATACTTTGTAAACCTAGGGAATTTTTTTAAATTCTCGGCTACCTTCACCGGCTGGTTGTGAACCATGCGGTATACTTATCACTTCAGCTCTTTTACGTTCACACTGTCAGCTAAAAATAGTCTATAGTCATTACGAATGATACGTTACACTGTTGCTGCTCTAATCTTAGTAATTAACCAACTTGACCCACAAAATCTTCTTTTATAATAAGTTTATTGTATGCCTCTACATGTTTCGAGTACTGTTGATCTCATTATCAGGAGGTCAAAATTGTATTATACAGCATCTGATATCATCACACCTATAGGTGGCCGTCCGGTGCACAGGTTGAGAGAGGACTCGAGGGACTGCCGTCTGCAGAGTGTGACGATACCAGATGCTGTATAATACAATTTTGACCTCCTGATGATGAGAACATAGTGCTCGAAACATGTAGAGGCATATGATAAAATTATTATAAAACAAGATTTTGTACATCAAGTTGGTTAATTACTAAGATTATACTGAGATGCACGGTCAGAAAAACATCAAAATTTCTGCTTCTCTGTTACTTTCAAAGTACTTACCTAAGAACAACTTCTGTACAGATATCTAATTAATAAAAGTTCTGAGGTAAGAAATTTCACATTCTACTACCTTAAAATTAGCAATCATGGATACGGAAAGCAATACAACAGCTAACTCCATATTGCACAGTCCTTGAAAACCTGACAGTTGCCTGCGTTTTGCGAAATACAGGATTATATTAGCTTTCTGATAATAGTCAGCTACTGGCAAGTCACCGAAGCTAGATGAAGTCAATATCGAGCTTTCCATGCTTTTTCTTCAGCATTCTTTGTAATATCATCCTTCCATCACTGCCTAGAGCCTCCAAATTCTTTCCTACCTTCGGGTTCTGCTGCCAAAATCATTTTGAATTTTCTCCTGCCTCCCAAACGTGACACATGCCCCTCTCATCTGTTCCCCCTTTATCTGCGAATTCTAGTATTATTTTGCATGCAATACAAACAATAGGAAAAAAGTCATTTTGCAATTTTCTCCAGCATCCTCTAATTTCTTCCCTTTTAGGGCCAAATGATCTAAAAAAAACTTATTTTGCATTCATCTCTCAATGTGAGAAATCTAGCTTCTTTACCAAAACATTTCAGCTAGTAAGGCAAAATACAGGAGGTAAATGGAACAAAGAGTTGCTGAAAGTATAATATATATTAAAATTTACTTAAAGCATCCCTTTAACCCTTTACTGCTAAGGTGGAGAATATGGTGAGCTCCGAATAATGTTAGCAAAGGGCTGATCCGATTTAACTCGGCGTTTAAAGAGTTAATAGGGCTACTGCCTGGCTATATTAACCCTTTACCTGCTAACATGTAGAATATGGTGAGCTCCGAATAGTGCTAGAAAATGTCAGATTGGATTTAATTTGGCGTTTAAAGGTTTAACAATTAAAATATTTAATTTATTTTCTAGGTCACTAATCGAGATGAATGTGCTTCTAGCTGTCGTTTTACTGGGAATGGTCAATGACGTCGATTCCCTTTCAAACAGCGACGTGCATAGAACGGATTATGGCTTGAGTGTTTCTGACGTCATTCGACGATACTTCACGTCTGGGCGAACTCTACTGGTCCTGCTGCCTGGAAATGGCGCTAAAGTCACGCGAGACTCAGCTCCTGAAATTCAAGCTGATGAAGACTTTAAAATTGCAGACGTCGTGTTAGAGAAAGTAAATGAAGAAATACGACTGCCCCTTCACGTGCTTCGTATCTGCTCTGTGCCAACGAAAGTAATGTCCGATACTGAAGAAATTTACAGCAGCTACCTAATGTTCATAACGAGTGAGACAGGAGATGTTGCCATGGGGAATCTAAATACGCAACTGCAAATTCTAAAAGAAAATTTCTTACTAAATTCCAAAGCTCAGTTTCTTTTCGTTATTCCTCGTACTACTGACATTCCTTCAGATTTAGCATTTCGAATTCTGAACCTCTCTTGGAAGTACGGGATTGCCAACGCCCTACTCATGATATCGTCTTCTTCCTATTCGGATCAAAGTGGATATAATGATTTCAAGTCTATTATTAAACTAAACGTCTCTGAGATTAACTTGTATACTCTGTTCCCATATTCAAGAGAACAAAACTGTAGCGATGTAAAGAAGATTACGGTCTTAGATACATTTTCTCTAAATTCTGGGGGAGAATCTGTACACAATTCTGACTCGGTTCTCGAAAGAAATGTTAAAAATTTATACGGCTGCCCTGTGAAAGTGGTTACTAGGGAACATCCCCCAACTGTAGTGGATACATCTAGTGATGGAAATGCAAACTGTACAGGACTCGAAATAAAAATCCTGCTGTTTATTCTCGGACACATGAACGCAAAAGCTGTGTTCAGTATAATACCATCAACAAATAGAACATCTATGGAAATGTTGGGGGCATTACTTGACGGAATGATCCAGGATCTGCAGATATTGCAGTTGGTTCCATGCCGTTATACGTGGGCCTGACCGGAAGTGCTGATGCTACAGTTCCGTACTTCGAGACCCCTATTCAATGGATAGTTCCTTGTCCTAAACCCGTTTCTCGATGGGATGCCCTGTTCGAAGTATTTCCTTCTTCCGTATGGATATGTATATTAATTTCTCTCGTTGCAGTGGTGACAGTAATGTGGCTATTAGCCCGTAACTCCGACCGTTTGAATTACATCTCGCTACAGTATTGCTTACTGAATATTTTGGCAGTGACACTAGAAGTTTCTGTCCATAAAATGCCACAACCTTTCAGAATTAGAGGCATATTCCTGACGTGGATATGGGTTAGTTTCGCTCTGTGTACCGTTTTTCAGGCGTTTTTTACAACCTTCTTAGTGAACCCTAGTTTTGAAAGAAAAATTAACACAGAAGATGAGCTCCTTGATTCGGGAATTCGGTATGGCTACGCAGATTATTACCGATACGTTATAAAGAATAGCACCATTAGCAGCGGTGAAAGCAATTGTGTAAATCATAATGCGTGCTTGGAAAATGTTATTAAATATGGAAATTTTGTAACTGTTTCTAACCCGTTTCATGTTGATTATTATAGAACAAACTTGTCATGGCACGACAGTCATCTTCCTGTATGTACAATGGAAGAAGATATTTTGAAGGTCAGTATTGTCATGTATCTAAAAAAGGGACACCCCTTATTAGAACGAGTTAACAATGTGACGAGGAGCATGGTGGAGGCCGGCATGATGGTCAAGTGGAAGAATGAATTGATGTACATGACAAGGATACAAAGTATTTCTTACTATGGCAGAGATTTTGCGACTGGAAGTGACGATCTGGACAGTAAATATGTCCCATTCACAGTATTCCATCTGCAAAGTGCATTCTTTGTGCTCCTGATTGGATATTTCATTAGTGCTTCTACCTTGGCTGTAGAATTAATTTACTATAAGTTTTACGCACAACACTCTGTACATAAGCCGGTACGACAAAAGGCAATTCGTGGCATCCGAGGGCGATTATAAAATAGCCGAGAGAGTTTTTCTCGTCACAGATACTTGAATTTTGACTGGATCTTATTTTCGCTTCCTCTATCTTCACATAGAACACGAATGAATAAATGTGACAAGGATGAGGTAATTTCAGACAGGGACCATTTGGCCGGAAAAGTCCCCTGTCTTTCAAAATCGACGTCTGTAAAGCGTCCGAAGAAGCAAGAAAAGAGCGACGGCTGACTTCTAAAATCAGAGAATGATGTTTTTACTTTTGGTTCAATACTATAAATATTTATTTCGTTTTAAAATTTGTGTATTATTTTTAATTATGTTATTATCAATAAATTCACGTGAGCTCATTGAAGCGACGTGCCCTGGCGCACACTCTTAAAGATCCTTAGCCTGTATCCAATTGCTTTCCGTGCTGCTAGAGTACTAGCTATCAGAAACTCTTCTGCCTCCACAAAGGACACATAAATGAGATTCCTGAGGTGACCACAAACGAAGAGGTACCGGTGGCAATTTCGGTATTTAGGAGACTTTTAGACCGCATGAGCTGTGTCTCAAGTTGCCCAATTAACCCCCAAACAGCTACTTTTCAAAGAGTCTTAATTTAAGTTTTGTATACAAACAAAAATGCCCACCATTTTATATGATCCATGTCCGTGCATTAAATACTATTTTTTCTACGTCATAAACCAACCAATGAATATCAACAAAACCTTAAGCGATCTTCGATACATTAAAAAAATAATAATAATATTTATTTACTGCAATTGGGTTGTTACCCAGTGGCAGTGGTTATTTTACGTGTAAACGAAACAGGAAATTGGTTACTACTAAATTTAAGGCTACATGAGAAGCATGTAGTGGCAACTTGGAATCTTGGGAACCATCTCAGCATTTGCTTGTAGACACAGGGAAATCAAGAAAACCCTGTGTCGAGATGGCCGGTGGCAGGACCTTCCAGATACTGACTTCTAGCCAGCAGTCCGGCATCTAAAGTAAAAAAAAGCAATGCCCACGCAATACAACAAATACGCATAAGATAACAACACATACAAGACAACTACAACAATACACACGGTAAACCAACAACAATTACACAAAAGACAATTTAAAACTATTAAAAAAACACACGAGACAAAATAGAAATTTACAACAAGTGCAAAATATAAAAACACCCAAACAAGGAAAAACATCCTAGCTAGATAAAAACACCCAAGCAAGATAAAAACACCCAAGCAACTTCACAAAATATCAGTGTATGTTTATCAGCTATACACAGCTAAGAAGCAAAACAAATATTCTGTTTTAACGCCCATATAATCTGGTATTTTGTTATTAAAAGAGTCCTTAATACAGAGCTACACTATAGGGTGGCATTAATTGTGCCCTGTGTAATTATCTGTACATTGCGTGATCTTGTGCGACACAATGAAGATGGTCTCAGAAGAGACAGAAACATGTCTGTCAATAGTAACATGTACGATGAAAAACATTTTGCTGGTGTGCATTTTTTGGTTAATTACATTGTATAAATATTGTCCATATTAGATTGAATTTTGAGTTTGTAATCCGATAATTTCTTGAACTGTCTTCTTCATGGCTAGGACACAGAGCGTTTCTGTACGTGGTCAATAATATCCTGAAGAAGGAAGACGCAGGTTGTTAAAAATACACCAGTCCAACGGTGTCATACACCTGAATAGAACGGTTCAAACATCTGTAATTGTTAAATTGCTGACATATGATTCTGTATTATATTGTACCTACTATGCAGAATATATAATAGAATAATTTAATGAATAAATTTGAATGTATGCTGTATTGGTGGAATATAAAGCCAATTAGTTCCCTGCCTTTATATATATATATATATAATCATAAATTTGTAAATTATGTCATTATAAACATAGGCATATGTATCAAATAAAAATCTCGCAAATTATGATTCTATTAACCCCAGTCACGCACGTTCTTTTACCCAGTCAACTCTCTCAGTACAATAAACCAAAACTCCCAGAGAGGTTCAAAGTTGCAGGTTGTGCAGTCAGTATAATATGATTGGGAAAGGCCCTTGAAGAGCCATAAGGAATAACATTGGATCAGTCCGCAATACATTGTGCACAGTTTGTTACTGAACATGCCATAAAAAGCAAAGGGAAGATCTGGCGTGTAGCTCCACCCATTCTTAACATCCGCAGGAGATTTTTTAATACAGGACATCCCGTTGTGTAATAGAGTCCTTATTTCCTACGTTGCGTTCTCTATACGACTCACAATCCTTACATAAACATCAAGGACTCGCGGACTAGCAACACATAACGAATGAAATTACATATGGGAATTATGCTACAATAGGCTACGTTGTCAGCTTTTTATTATCAATAGAAGTATTCGTTCTGACAACTAGAGACGACGGTACGGAATATTTCATGATCATTGGATAAACATTGTGTGAATTAGACGGGTAATTTGCCAAATAGGGAACATCAATTAGTGGATTGCACGGCAAATGTCTTACTTATCGGCACATCACTTTCGCGTTTCAAAGTAATTTGTACCCTGTACATATATCTATCGAATTTACTTGAAACATTCCTTTGGTGTGTTACAAAGAAGGACAGTTGTCAGAGTGGGAGAGCGACTAAGGTTAATAAGCTTCAATAACAAAGGTGAAGAATTTAGAACAATGCGAATAACGTGGTACGTAAATGAAAATTGGGTATTTGTATAACAGAGAGGTGTTCTGGAAGAAATGCAAAGTAACAGGGAACTGCAGTCAGGAAGAGAAATTCAAAAAGTCTTGATAAATTGTGAGTGAGATAGGGCTGCAACCGATTGGGAAATTAATCCACTTCCCGATTTTCGTGATGGTGATGTTGGTGTTGATAATACATAATTATTATCGTTATAATTATGACTAATATTATGGCGTGTAAAGATCAAGATATATGGATATATAATTTTCCCTGTTGTTTTGTATGGGTGTGAAACTTGGTCGTTGACATTGCGGAAGGAAAGGAAGATGAGGGTTTTTGAGAACATGGTGTTGAGGAGAATATTTGGACCTAGGAGGGACTAGGTAACGGGGGAAGGGAGGAGATTGCATAACGAGAAGCTAAATGATTTGTACTCCTCACCCAATATTCTGACGGTGATAAAATCGAGAAGAATGAGATGGGCTGGGCATGTGGCGCGTATGGGTGAGGAAAGGGGGGTGTATAGGGTCTTGGTGAGGAAACCGGAGGGAAGGAGGCCAATGGGGAGGACTAGGCGTAGATGGGTGGATATTAGGATGGATCTCCAGGAGGTGGGATTTGGGTATATGGACTGGATTGGGCTGGCCCAGGATAGAGACAGGTGGCGGACGGTTGGGAGTGCGGTAATGAAACTTCGGGTTCCGTGAAATGCGGGGAAATACTTGACTAGCTGCAAACCAGTTAGCTTCTCAAGAAGGACTCTGCACCATGGAGTGAGTTAGCATTATGATTATAATGAAACTATAGATTGTTCAGTCGTCCAGATTTTCTACACTGTTGACATTAAAATATATTAGGGGAAGCGAACACATTTTACATTTTACATTTTAACTATATTTCCAAATTTTTCAAAAAGTTCCCAATTAACTTTGTGTCCATCCACAGGAAAATGCAACTCACTACATTAATCATATTCTTGGAATACCTAGGAATATTCCATCTAACCGGGTCGATGAACAATTTGGAAATATATAAAGAAGAGCAGCGACATATTGCGCTATGTGTTGATAGCATCGTACATCGACATTTGCTACCAAGAAAGTCCATCCGCATCTCCATGCCGCCTGTAGACAACAATGTCACTTCTTCCACACTCACGAACACACTCCTTCAAGAATATAATTTCAATATGGTTGACACTTTCCTACGGACTGTAACCGAAGATGCACAGTGCTCTGTAGAATTGTCCAGAATTGGAGCCACACAACCCCCAATTCTGAACGAATATTTCCTCAAACATGACAGTTACATAATATTCACTGGAATTCAGAGAGAAGAAAGTGACATAATATTGAGTGTGAGAGAACAACTGCAAGAGTTACAGAATGAAGATTCTTGGAATTACAGGGCAAGATTTGTTGTTGTGACGTCAGTTCATATCACTGTGTCTATTCAAGAATTGGCTTTCAAAATTCTTGAAGAAATGTGGAAATACTACAGTGTCATGGATGTGCTGGCAGTAATATCTGTAAGTAACTTCAGATTTAATGACACTG
>Ga0123355_10021708_pt1 | contig 10281 bp, 11 predicted proteins | sample TergutEmb28metaG_3_FD_89872 | JGI IMG/M metagenome (GOLD analysis project Ga0123355, IMG submission 89872) | Embiratermes neotenicus P1 segment gut microbial communities from Petit-Saut dam, French Guiana - Emb289 P1 | ecosystem: Host-associated > Arthropoda: Insects > Digestive system > Gut ... | reverse complement strand
ATCCATGGGGGGCACAGGCCTAGGCTTGGCAATAGCAAAGGAAATAATTGAAGAACAAGGTGGCAATATCTACGCAACCAGTGTGCCCGGTGAAGGCACGACCATGATATTGCGCTTTACCAGATATTTTGAAGCAGTTTCATAAGCAGGTGAAAAGTGGAAAGAGATAATCGCTCGTTGGGACGGGCCTTTCATCGTGGGCTTGAAAGGCTGCGTTCTGCTAAAACTATGTATCGGCGGCTTAAATCCTTTTTGATTTTGGCCTTTGTTGCCCTTGCAATATTTTTGACCGGCCAGTTATGGTTTGTTAATTTATCAAACCGTAACTTTTTTTTATACCTAGCAGCCCGGTGGAACCCATCTGTTGCAGAAGGGTATCGGGAGTTTGTGCGCCCTATGCGCTTTATATATGGGGACGGAACAGGTCGGTTTGACAAAAGCTATAGCGGTCTTATGGATGCCCATTCTAGGACATATTTTGATGCTGTGCTAACAGAGCTATTTGACAGCGGCACGTTTTTAAGTGTTAGTACCACAGATTATGTGAGGCTACATTCTAGGCCGGTGCTGATTTATGAATATGCCTTTCCAATGCCTGCAAATATTTTCCCCCTTGGGTTTAACCAGCGTACAGGAGGGTTTCTTACAACACGGGGGATTGGGGAGTTTACCTCTGTGGCAATATGGCTGCCATATGAGGCAGAGGGCATTAGTGTCTTTTTTATAGGCCATGGCCAAAAATGGGAGTTTAACCTAGACATGGCTGGGCTTGACGGCTTTCCTGTTATCCCTGTCTCCACAGTTGGGCTGCATTTTGTTTCCGCTGTACTGGAGGGATATGATAATTTGCCTCCCGGTACCTTTGTGCCGCGAAGTGGCGACCAAGGGCGCTTTCCCTTTTCCCCTGCAATTGTTACTAATCCATATCTTACTCATGCCGGTGCCAGCTTAAACTATATCCGCAACCGAGTAGCACCCTTTTTTGATAACCCGGCAACTATGCGGGGCAGGGTTGCAGGAGACGGGGTATGGACATATAGCAATATCCATACTACCGTGCGCTATTTTGCTACAGAAGTATTGGAGTACGCCAGTTTCCGCCCAAGGCGGCCAAACGCCACCTCTTCCCTAATGGGGGATTTTTCTGCGGCGCTGGCTTTTATAGACAATGACAATCTTGTTGACAACGAGATTTTCCTAAAAGGCTTTGAAGCCCGGGGGGATGGCTATGTATTCTGGTTTGGTTATATTCTGGGTTATTTCCCTATCCTAATGCCCGATGGCTGGCTTGTGGCCTATGGCGATGTTTTGCCTGCCCCAATAGAAGTGGTTGTAAGCCAAGGGCGAGTGGTGCTTTATCGCAGGCTTGCCCACAATTTTTCCCTTGCTACAGATTATCAGTGGCTTACGGAAGGGGCTTTAAACTATGAGGCATTGCTACAGGGCCACGAAGAGCCAGTTTTGGACCTAAGTCTAGGGTATATGATGAACCAGACAGGGAATTTGCGACTAGAGCTACTGGCAAGGAGGTACTAGATGGAATGGGAAAGAGCAAAAACCTATATTTTGCTGTTCTTTGTACTGCTTAACATTGTTTTGGGCAGTCTTTTGCTAGTAGAGCGCCGCCGTTATACCATAACCCCTGGAAGGGAGCAGGCCATAGTCGCGATAATGAACCGCAATAATATAAGCAAGGACGATAGGGTTATGAGGCGCTTTCCCCCTATGCGGGTTATGTATGTTGGGGGCTTTTGCTACGACAAAGACGAGCTTGCGGGGATATTTTTTGGGGATGCAACAGTAGAGCGCACTCAAACCCTTCATGGATATATGTTTACCCATGGGCCAGGGGAGTTGGTGATTTCTCATGGCTTTATTTCCTACGATAACCCATCAGGCCATGGGGGCCCAGCAGATTGGCTTCCTGGCTTAGACCCGGCTCAGGCTCAGCGCCTTACAGATGCTTTTGTAAGGGAGCATTGGTCGGATTTTGAGCTAGACGATGAATATATTGGGCCGGGTTGGCTGCGGTTTTCCTATAGGCAGATATATAGGGGCTATGTTATCCACAGCAATTTTATTGAATTTATTGTCACCGAAAGGGGCATTGTGCAAGTAGAGATGCAGTTTGCTCAGGTGCTGGATATGTATAGGGAGCGGCAGCCCATTGCCGCCCCAGATGAGGTGCTTTTGACCTTTGTGCAGCGGGTTAGGGCCCATGCCGTTACCTCGCCTATCGTTGTTACTCATATGGACTTGGTGTATTTCCAGGTTGAAGGCAGTGTTGACGCTGAGGGCCGGTATCGGGTAGAGCCTTTTTATCGGGTGTTTATTTATGGGGATGATAGAGACCCGTTTTTGATTAATGCTTTTAATAATGAGATAATAAACTAAGCCCATCGGGTGTCAATTCATAAACCGTTTCACAAACTTCACTCAAATACTTCCTATCATGAGACACGCTAATGATTGCCCCGCCAAACTGCTTAAGGGTAGCCCGTATTTCTGGGGCGGACAGAGGGCTAAAGTTGCGGGTTGGCTCGTCCAGCACCAGGACATTGGCCTTTTTTAGCACCATGTCTAGGAATAATACCTTGGCCCTTTGCCCACCGCTTAACCGGCCTATTTTCCCTAACATCTCCTCTGGGGTAAATTTCATGCTGCCTAGGTATGTCCGTACCTTTGTAATGGTGTCTTTGCGGGCATCTGCCGCAAGGAAGTCTATTACGGGCTGGTTGTAGTCCAGTACCTCTGTGTAATCTTGGGGCATGTATGCGGTGGTAATGTCTTTTCTTTCTTGGAGTACATCCCATATTTTTTTGAGTAAAGTAGATTTGCCGGTGCCATTGCGGCCTACTATGCCTATGGGCTGTGGGCCGTTTATTTTTAGGGATATGGGGCCGGAGAGTAGCCTCCCCCCTACTCGCAGCTCTGGCAACTCCATAGCAAGTACCATCTTGCCTTGGGGTATGGCTATAGACTGGTCAAACTGGGTCAAAATCGCGGTTTCCATTTCCGGTATCTCCAGAAAATCCTCAGATTGCTTTTCTAGTCGTTTCCCTGTGGACTTTACGGTTTTCATCTTCTTTTTTAGGGCCCCGCCTATGAAGTCCCGGTCGCTTTTGGCTATATTGCGGCCTTCGTGGTCTACGCGGTTGTATATTTGCTGCCAGCGTTCCATTTGGGCCTTGTGGTTACATCTTTGTTTTTTGGCTATTTGAGTTTGCTTGTCGAAGGCTAGATTGCGGGCTTTTACATAGTCTTTGTAGGTGCTGCGGGCCACTGTGGTCTTGCTTTTTGTCTTGCGCATTAGTTGTTCCATGTGGATTATTACATTGGCGGTGTTTTCTATTAAGGTTTCGTCATGGGAGATGAAAAGTACTGGCTCCCGGCAGCTTGCTATAAAATTTTCTAGCCATTGCAGGGTGCTTAGGTCAATGTCGTTGGTGGGTTCGTCCAGTAGGAGAATGTCTGGCTGCTGAGATAGGATTTTCGCCAGTTGGATTTTTATTTTCTCCCCACCTGACAGGGTGCGGATACGCTGATTTGATGACGCAAAGGCCAAGGTAAGGCCTAGTCGGGATAAGATATGGGGGTTTTGCGTAAGGAGGGTACGTGCGAAATATTCCTCCAAGGTTTTATCCAGATGCTCTTCTGGGAAGGCTTGGGGCAAGTAGGCCAGGGTACCTTTTTTTATGATTTGCCCACTGTGTTGGCAATATCCTTCTACATATGATTCATCATAAATCAGCTTCAAAAGGGTGGATTTGCCGTTGCCTTCCTCTCCTATTATTACGGCTTTGTCCCCAGGGTTTAGGGTGAATGTGAAGTTGTCTACGAGATTTCTATCGTTTAGGGATAGGTTGATTTGTACGTTTTTAAGCTCTAGCATATGACCTCCAAAAAAATAAGACTTATTTCCTATTGCCGGAAATTAAGTCTTAGTCCTTGAATACGCCAAAATTAACGCAACAAAAAATAACCCAAATCCCGGCAACAAAAGACACCCCACTTGGGGTTAGTTTGTTACAGGTTAGTTTTGGATTATTTTCCTATCACGCTCTTGCCACCTTGTTAATTTTGTGAATAATGTATCACATTGCGAAATTTTTATCAAACTTTACTCCGTACCGCAATTAGATGTAAGCGGTATAATATTCGGCAAGCCCTACCACGAGAAGTATTATGATGAATACAAAAAAGCCCTGCTGCGGGTGGTGGCAATGGAAAGCGGCAGGGATGATTTACCTATACTGTACAACATAAACTTTGGCCATGCCGCGCCTATGTGTATTTTGCCCTATGGGGTAATGGCGGAAATTGATTGTAGCTGTAAGTCTTTATGTATTACTGAAACAGCAGTGACATAGCCTTTGTGTGCATGAATCGGCCAACTGTTTGCGCTGTTTTTTTGATCAAAAGCGCTCCTGCATTTTTTAAGGTTTTTTGCCGTATTATGCTCTTGATTGCGCTTTATTCCGCGATTTTGTGCCTATAAACTATTTTAAATATGGAGGAAGTATATGACGTTAAAGCCTATTACAATAGATATTTCTGAATACCCTACAGACCTACATCCCATCCTAGTAGGTGCCAACATCTACGACAGTAGCTGCTCCGAAGAAGCCAGGGTCATTTTCATAGAAAAAGCCCCTGGCTATTTCCTAAAATCTGCCCCAAAGGGCAAGCTAGAGCAGGAAGCAGCAATGACAAAATACTTCCACACCAAAGGCCTAGCAGCCAATGTCTTAGCCTATATTTCAAGGGAAAAGGATTGGCTATTGACAGAAAAAATACTAGGGGACGACTGTACAACCGCAAAATACCTAGAGGAACCCACCCGGCTATGCGACACCCTTGCAGAAAGGCTAATAATGCTACACGCCACAGACTATGCCGACTGCCCAATAGCAAACCACGCCCATCGGTACTTAGCCAGCGCAAAGCGCAACATGGAAACCGGCAACTACGATAAAAGCCATTTCCCCGATAGCCACGGATACAAAACCCCCGAAGAAGCCTGGGCCGTAATCCAAACCTACGGCGGCCTGCTGAAAGACGATACCTTACTACATGGAGATTACTGCCTGCCCAATGTAATCCTAGATAACTGGCGCTTTTCGGGCTTTATTGACCTAGACCAAGGCTGTATAGGGGACAGGCATGTTGATATATTCTGGGCATTGTGGTCACTTTCATATAATCTTAAAACAGATAGATATCGCCAGCGCTTCATAGATGGCTATGGGCGCAATAGAGTAAATGAGGATATTTTGCGGCTGGTGGCCGCTGTTGAGGTGTTTGGGTGAGCATTCTTATTGTTCACGTCATCAAGTTATTTGTGATAATCATAAAAGAACTAAAAAAATAACCGGCCCCTCTTCACACGGGTAAGCCGGTTATTCTTAAGTTTAACCTTGAAGCAAGCCCGCCGTCTTTTTAACGGCTGTGCCAGGGGAGCGCTACCAACGCTTCCCTTTTTATTTTATCCATACTATAGGTCAAGTATGCTTAACAAATGCATTTACACATGTCAAGTTTACACATGTTGATGATGTATGTCAACAAATTTTGTTTAGCTCGCTTCCTGACAGGCAATTAGCTACGAAGCATGAAACAACAAATCCAACTCAACAATCCCCCCAACAGGCAATGTCAAATTGGGAGAAGTATGCCCAAAAGCCAACCCCGCCAAGGTTGGCTTTTTTTCCGGCACAATTAACTCGTTGATACATATATGTAGGCTTTCCAAGGTCTGAGGGCCAAAATCCCCCAAGATTATCCCCCCAGCGTCACTAAGCTTACCAGCTTGTTTAAGCTGCAACAGCATCCTATCAATGCGGTATGGGTCTTCCCCTGTCTCCTCAATAAACAGAATACGCCCCCGAGTATCCAGTTCATAGGGTGTGCCTATTGATGCCGCAAGCAAGCTCAAATTACCGCCGGTTAGAGGGCCAGTTGCATAACCCGGAACAATCGTAAAAAGGGGCCGCCCCGGTGGGTTTATTGGCAAGCTGCTGCGATAGTCATTCCACTTCAAAACCGCCTCAATAGGTCCGTCTTTTTGCCGCAATTTTGCACCAGCGCCTCCCAGGGGGCTAAACACCATACTTTTAAGGGAACCCAAAGTAAAAGCCTCCACCCCCCGCCCAAAATCCGCCGCTGGCATAGGCCCATGAAATGTAATAAACCCACAACGCTGAGTAATGGCAATATGAAGAGCGGTAACATCGCTATATCCCACAAATACCTTTGGATTGTAACGAATCAAGTCATAATCCAGCATAGAAAGCAAACGCCCGGCCCCATACCCACCCCTGGCAACAAAAACACCCTTCACACATGGGTCAGCAAAGGCCATATGCAAATCCCGAAGGCGCACATCATCCACCCCGGCCAAGTAACCATGCCGAAGATAGCAGCTTTCCATTACCTCAGGCACAAGGCCCATATCCTTTATAACCTGAACACCACAAGCCAAACGCTCTATATCACATGGCCCAGAGGTAGCAATTACAGCAACCCTATCCCCTGCCCGAAGCAACGACGGCATACGCATAATACCCTCCCAAGCATAAACCCCAAAAGCGCCCCCAAACAAACTCAAAGCCCTTCCTAGCCAGGCCGACAGGGCAGCATGAGAAGGGTAGTAGGCCATGGGCCGCCTGCGAAGGCGCTCGGCGTACCTAGGCGAAAGGAAAAACGTCGTTTATGCGGGCGAAAGCCCGAACATAAACGACATTTTTCCCGCCTAGGGCTGACCGAGCATAAGCCGTAGCAAGCGGCCCATGGCCTACTACCCTTCTCATGCGGGGGGAGCCTACTCATCGCTTTCAACCAACACTTTACCCGTATCGCACTCGACCAGCACAATATCCTCCCCAATCTTATTAATAACCGACCAGGGAATCCGGTATTCTTGGTCTCTTCCAAAAACCCCTAGCACCCTGCCTGGGCCTGGGACTATTATATTAAGTATCTTTCCTTCTTCTACGTTTATCTCTAAATCGCTAACAAAGCCATAGCGGGCACCGTCATTGGTGTTGATTACTTCCTTCTGGCGTAAGTCATACATACGCGCCATATATATCCTTCCTTAAAAAAACCTATTAAATATCATCCAATCCACAAAAATCAACACAGCAAGGCCCCAAAGGTAATAGGAAAAATACCGCAGTTTACAAGCCTTAATAAGCTTAAGTAGCAGCCCAATGCTAAAATACCCAACAACTGTAGCCGTAATAAAGCCGGCAATAGTTGCCCCAACTCCAATTGCCGCAATATTGGCACCGTCTCCCTGTACAAACTCAGACATATGCTCCAGGACAGTGGCCCCTGCAATGGCGATTATTGCAAGAAGAAAGGAAAACCGTGCCGCTGTTTCACGGTTAAGGCCCCGGATTAAGCCCCCGGTGATAGTGGTTCCAGACCGGGATATGCCAGGAGGGATAGCCATAGCCTGAAAGCACCCTATTATCAAGGCATCTAGCCATGTAATGTCCCGCTCTTCTTTTTGGCCAAAGGAAATGCGGTCGGCCATCAAAAGCAGCACACCGGTTAAGGTGAATGCCGCCGCAAGCCATATACCTGTACGGAAATTATCCATTACACCCCGCAAAAAGAACCCGGCTATCACCACCGGGATAGTGCCCACAATCAGTAAGCCAGTAATTTTGCTAAAGGGGTTTTTGAGTATCGCCCAAATATCTGCCCTAAAATATATTATTATGGCTATTAAGGTCCCTAAATGGACTACGATATCAAAGGTAAAGGCACCCTTATCTATGCCAAACAATTGATGCAAAATTATTAGGTGCCCAGAGGAGCTAATGGGCAAAAACTCTGTAATGCCCTGTATTATCCCTAGAATTATTGCTTGTAGAATGCTCATTTATATCTCCTAATCAGTAAAATTAAATCTGCAGGCTTTAATGCAGATTTAATTTTACGGTTTTTGCCGCCAGGCAAAAAGATTACCTTTTTAAATTTATCCCTAGTATACCACCAAGTCCACCACCTGCAATAGAAAGCACAATTACCGTAACTGTGCGCCCATCTACAAAAAACCCAGGCAGCATTACTACCATGATTATTCCCAAAACAAATACATAGATAAGCCCTGCAAGCATACCCCATAGCCAGCCCCGCTGGGTGGCACCCTTGGCGGCATCAAACCCGGCAATCATTACAGAAAGCAAGGTGGTGACTGCCACCACCATTGGCAGGTTGCGCTCGCTCATTTGGGTGTATGTAATAAGCATTGCGTAGGCCAAAAATACAATACAAGTTATGGCATATCCTATTATCACGCCTATCACTAGCTGCTTGATTTGGGGCTTGTTTTCTTCACTTACCAGTGTGCTTCCAGATATCTCTCTTCGCATATTTTCCCCCTCCAGTGCTGAAATTTTTCGCTTTATTCAACTATACGAGGGGGGATGTTGGATTATGCAAGTACAAAGTAGAGGGCAGAGAAAAAAAGTGGTTAGTGGAGAGCTTGATTATGATATGGTCCAGCTTGTGGGGAGTTGATTCTTTAACCGCCCTTGTACTAGGCGCGCCCAGCCTAGTGGGTGGCGGTTGTAGCAGATTAGTACCCATGGTTTGCCTGATGGTAAGGGGAAACCCTCTGGTGGGGGTAAAGATTCGCCTTTTAGGTAGCGTTGTGCCTCTGGCTCTGGCAGGTTTATGGAGTAGCGGGCCTGGTCTTTGGTTATGCCCATTGCTAGGGCCTGGGATGGGATAAAGCGGTTTTTTGTGCATTCCCCTAGCAGCCAGCCGCTTCGGGCTACTCGTAGGCCGGTTAGGTCTAGGTTTGAGGGTTGTAGGTATAGTCGGGGGTTGGGGCTTTCTGGGTTTCCACGGAACCCTCCGCTGGTTATGATTGTTGTTGTGGGTTCTATGGTGGAGGCGGGTATGTTTAGGGCCTCATTGCAAAAAGATAGAAATTCCTCTGGTAGTTTTGGCCCTTTTTTGAAATCTGGGAATGATGCTGTTCCAATAGTAGGGCCGGTATCCTTGCAGCGGCCGCTATCGTAGGCCTGTTCTGCCAATTTTTTGCTAACAGTGTCATTGATAGTTGGCTCATTATTAACTATGCTGTCCTTCTTCGCAAACAGGGCAACAAAATGGCCCTCACCTGGGGCTTTGTGGGGCCATATACGGGCAGTATTGCGTAGCATAGGCAAACCATTGCTTTGGGCGGAGACACCAGTATCACTGCATCCATTGGATATCCCAAGATTGTCATAGCCTCCGGGAGATACTCCTAGGGTTGCGTGGTCTATGGATAGCAGCTCAAAATCTGAATGGGATGACAAAAACGCCGAAACGGTGCCCTCGTTTTCCATTGTGTTAAAGGTGCATGTGGAATAAACCATCCGCCCCCCTGGGGCCAGCATCTTTGCGGCATGATGGAGTATTTCCTGCTGTAGTGCCGCGCAGGCTTCGGGCTTATTGGCGGTGTAGGCTTTGGCCGCATCTGGGTCTCGTCTAAACATTCCCTCCCCGGAACAAGGGGCGTCTACCAATATACAGTCGAAAAATCCCTCAAATCTGCTCCCTAGGCGATGAGGCATTTCCGTAAGGACTACGGCGTTGGTGACACCAGCCATTTCCAGGTTTTTCACCAGTGCACGGCTCCGGGAGGGGCTTGCGTCATTGGATACCAAAAGCCCCTGGCCCTGCATATAGCCAGCCAGTTGTACGGATTTTCCACCTGGGGCCGCGCAAAGGTCTAGTACTTTCTGGCCTGGCTTGGGGCTTAGCACTGCCGCCGGGCACATGGCGCTAGGCTCTTGGATATAAAACAGGCCTGCGCTGTAAAGGATGCTCTTTGCCGGGCGGGACTGAGCGAGGTACTCATAGCCCTCCTTGCACCATGGTACGGGGGCCAGAGGGCTTAGGTTATGGTCTGTAGAGGGCAGGACTTTGCTGTACAAGGATTGTGTATCTTCTGGGGTTTTGTTCTCATAGAGCAAAGCCGCCTTAAGCAAGTTAAGCCGCAACCCCCGCCGGGCCCGCTCGCTGTAGCTGCTTATGAAGGCCTTGTACTCGTCCCCTAATAATTCACGTATATTTGTTAGAAAAGGCTCCGGTAGGGAGTTTGATATTTCACTCAAGCTAATACCTCGTGATTGTATATAGATGTTTTTATTTGGAGTATATTGCTGGTTTTGATGTTTTGACAAAAAGCGGTTGTGGTTGCGTATACTTCCTATAACGTATTCTGTGAAAGGTGCAAATAACGCCGGTGATGATATTGGTTACAATTAAAGTTTT
>Ga0123355_10021707_pt1 | contig 10281 bp, 11 predicted proteins | sample TergutEmb28metaG_3_FD_89872 | JGI IMG/M metagenome (GOLD analysis project Ga0123355, IMG submission 89872) | Embiratermes neotenicus P1 segment gut microbial communities from Petit-Saut dam, French Guiana - Emb289 P1 | ecosystem: Host-associated > Arthropoda: Insects > Digestive system > Gut ... | reverse complement strand
GCTATAGCGCGTTTGGGGAGTGGCTTCCGGATTGGTTTTTTAATCCGGTTAATGCCACCCCTGTGAAAATCGCCAAAGAATACGAGTCGTCTTTTGACGAAGTATGATTTGTCGCGATTGACCGCCGCCGCAAGGTTTTGATAAAACTTTTTTAAAAGTTTTTCGGGGATTGATAAGGGTCACGATTGACCCTTATCAAACTAATGAGCTTCGAAGTCCAAACAAAAGCCCGCCTTAGCGGTAAAAAAAGGGTTTTAGGGTAAAAACCCTAAAACCATGCGCCTTTTGGGCGCAATTTTTGCAAAACTTTTTTCAAAAATTTTAAACCCTAATTCAACATATCAATAATCTCATTATCCCCACGGGCAACGGCTTTATCAAGCGCTGTTTCGCCCAAATTATCTTCCAAATTTCGATTTGCGCCGGAGGCGAGCAACGTCTCAACGATATTCGTTCTTCCCGCGTTTGCCGCAAGGTGAAGCGGCGTCCAACCGTCGGTAGTTCGGGCGTTAATATCAGCGCCTGCGTTAATCAAGAGCAACAACGCGGAATGCCGTCCCGCTTGCGCGGCGCGGTGGAGCGGCGTCCAATCATTTACTTCCGTCGGATCGATATTTTCGGAATAACTTAATAAAATTTCAATAGTTTGCGCGTTTTGGTTATACGCCGCCGCTCGATGAAGCGGCGTTTGCTGATTCCTGTTAATCGCGTTAACGTCCGCGCCTAATGATATCAAATTTTCAATCATCTGAGGCGAGCCGCGTTCCGCCGCGAAGTGTAGAGGCGTTGAATGAAGCGGTTCAAACCTTATATTCATGTCCGCGCCAAGGTATGCCAAAACTTGCGTCATACGAACGTTGTCGTTCATAACCGCGATTACAATAGGCGAATTATAAATGTTTCGATTTTGATCCCAAATCGGCGCGTTGATATAGCGATCATACCGCGCAAGTTGCGTAATCGCGTCAAAATCGTCATTGTAAAACGCCTCGCGAAACAGAGTTTCGTTACTTTCACCTTGAAACGGTCCGTGGAACCACCAAAGTGTACCTGTCACCGTAGCAGATAACAGCAAAAAGCAAATTATGATAATATTTACACGCTTAATTCTGCGCCGCCGTTTTGCGGCATTGCGCTTTTGCTGACGTGCCTCAATTAAAGCCGCGTCATCTACGAGTTCGTATTTATGTTTGCTTGGTAATTTAAATTCAGTCAAAATGAACACCTCAAAAATCGGTTCTATTTTCGGACAAGTGTAAATAGGATATATATGTGAGGAGGGATAGACATGCCCGTTTTAGATATATATTCAATTGGAGCTTATATGTTCGGATTATTTTTGGTTTACGTTTGCGCGTGGGTGTTTATAAAACCGCTGAAGTGGTTACTAAAAGCGGCGCTTAACAGTTTGTTCGGCGGCGCACTTTTGTTGATCGTCAACCTTATCGGCGGCTTTGCCGGACTTAGTATGGGCATAAACATCGTCACCGCGACGATTGTAGGTTTCGGTGGAGTTCCGGCGGTGATTATGCTGTTTATTATTAAGTTTATGACCGGCGGATAAGGCAATTACAATGCACAATTAACAATGATTGTGAGATTTTCGCGAGCGAAAATCCTATTTTAAATTTTCTGCCATTAATCTAAGTGCGTTGCCTCGGTGACTTACTTCGTTTTTGATATTCTGCGGTAGGGTTGCGAAAGTTTGATCAAACGGCGGATAATAAAATATCGGGTCGTATCCGAAGCCGCCAACACCGTCGCGTTCTTCCAAAATTTTGCCGCAACACTCGCCGCGGAAGGTAAGTATATCGTCGTTTTGGATGACGGCGATAATGCATACAAATTTCGCGTCGCGCTTGTCGGCGGGAACGCCGTCAAGTTCGCTTAGCAACTTGTCGATATTCATATCGTCGGTGGCGTTCTCGCCTGCAAAGTAGGCGGTATGTACGCCGGGCGCGCCGTTTAAGTAATCAACCATAAGCCCGCTATCGTCAGAGATAACGGGCAATTCGGTCAACTGAGCGACTGAGGTCGCTTTTTTTATTGCGTTTTCTTCGAATGTTTCGCCGTCCTCGACGACGTTTATGGAAATCCCTGCGTCGTTGAGCGTTAGAATCTCGAACTTTCCGTTAAGCGCCGCCTTGATTTCTTCGGCTTTGTGCGGGTTGTTGGAGGCGAGTACAAATTTTTGCATTGTTTTCTCCTTGGTGTGTAGAAAATGCTTATTCGTCAATTGTGCAGATATGCCAATGTATTCCGAAGCGATCTTGCACATCGCCGCATAAAGTAGCCCAGAATTGTGAAGCGAGTGGTGTAATCACCTTGCCACCATCTGCGAGCTTATTAAAAACAGAAGTCACTTCCTCGGCAGAATTAAAGGCGAGCATAAGCGAGAAATAGTCGCCTGTTATTGGTGCCACTCCTCCATCGGTCATTGTAATTTGTGTGCCGAATAACGCCACCTCGGAGTGCATTACGAAATTTGGCGGCACATCCATAACAAAATCTTTCGGCGCATCCTTGTAATACGCCACCTCTTTAACCTCTGCGCCAAGCGTCTTCTTGTAAAATGTAAGGGCTTCGTCGCAATTACCTTGAAAACTAATTGTTGTGATAAGCATGTGGCACCTTCCTTATATAAATTTTCTGCGCTATACAAATTTTACGGCAGTTCCGGAGGCAAGGACACAGTTCGTGCTATTTCCGCCGAAAGAATAACGAACATTGATAACGGCGTCGGCATTCATCGCTTGTGCTTGCGCTTCAAGTTCGGCGTTAGCGCGCTGCGCCGCTTTTTCTAAATTTATTCCGAATGCAAGAATCCCCCAACCGTTTACAAGGCCGAGTGTTTCCAAATTTCTATCCGTAATAAAATCCGTGTTAACTAAAATCATATTTTAACCTCCAAAATTAGCTCAATGTTCTACAAATATATCCACATAGCGGGGCGGATAAAGGTACAAGTTTGATTAATGTTAAACGCCGGGACGACAAAACCGGTTTCAGTAACAAGCGCCACGGAATTTTGACTTTGAAAAGGAGTGCGCAACCACCAAGCTCCAGCTTGACCGCCCGAGGTGTACGCAATCCGCGCCGGCGACCACTGTGCGTCGTCCCACCAAACGTGAGGTTCCATATCACCGCCGAAATATTGAGCGATTTCGTCTATGCTTAGTAAAAATATCTTATCAACCGTATCGTTTCCGCCTAATGTTCCGTGCCACGGATTATTGTCGGTTACTACAGTTGTTTCAATTATTCTTGCGCGGTATTCGTCAGCAAAGCTGTTGTAAAATTCATCGTTCAGCCATTGGCGAATATCGCTTGTTTCCCATGTTGTAGATTCCACAGTATTATGATACGGTCTTCGCGCCAACAAATGTTCACTCAACAGCAATACCCTACCGTCCTGTCCTTCAAGAATTCGCCATTCAATTCCGCCAAACTCGATGATATCACCCAATACGCGATAATTTCTCCCTCCAAAACAAGCGGTCAACAAAAGCGTCAGCGATAAAACTAATATAACCAATAATATTTTTTTCATATTAGCTCAAAATCGCGCCGCCGCACGACGGACCGACCAATTTCACATACTTCGCCAAAACGCCGTCTAATTCTTTGCCCGGCTTTGGAACATACGCCGCGCGACGTTTTGCAAGCTCGTCGTCAGAAATGTTTACGTCAATTTTGCCGTTCGTAATGTCAATTGAAATGCTGTCGCCCTCAACAAGCAGGGCAATATTGCCGTCCATTGCGGCTTCTGGACAAATATGTCCGATTGCCGCGCCGCGGGTTGCGCCCGAGAATCGTCCGTCGGTGATAAGCGCGACTTCGCCGCCCAAACCTTGTCCGATAATCGCGGAAGTAGGAGATAGCATTTCGCGCATACCCGGGCCGCCTTTCGGACCTTCGTATCTGATAACCACAACGTCGCCGGCAACAATTTTTTGATTCATAATCGCTTCAACCGCGTCTTCTTCGCTTTCGAAAATCCGCGCAGGACCTGTGTGCGTGAGCATTTCGGGTGCAACTGCGCTACGTTTTACAACGCAACCGTCTTGCGCGATATTTCCTTTTAGCACGGCGATTCCGCCGGTTTCTGAGAACGGATCTTCGCTCGGGCGTATGATTTCATGGTTCTTGTTTTCAACTCCGTCTATATTTTTCGCCACTTTCTCGCCGGTAACTGTAAGACAATCGGTGTTCAGCAAGTTTTTCTTATTAAGCTCACCCATAACGGCGTAAACGCCGCCCGCTTGCCACAAATCTTCGATAAAATATGGTCCCGCCGGCGCGAGTTTGCATAAATTCGGCGTTTTCGCGCTTATCGCGTCAACATCGTCCAAAGTTATTTTAACTCCTGCCTCGTTTGCGATTGCGGGAAGGTGGAGGATGCTGTTCGTACTACACCCAAGCGCCATATCGACGCAAAGCGCGTTCATAAACGCCTCGCGCGTCATAATGTCGCGCGGTTTGATGTTTTTCTCGAGGAGAGTCATAATCTGCTCGCCCGCAGTTTTCGCAAGGCGAATTCGCTCGCTCATAACGGCGGGAACGGTTCCGTTGCCCGAAAGTCCCATGCCAAGCGCCTCGGTGAGGCAGTTCATGCTGTTCGCCGTAAACATTCCCGAGCACGAGCCGCAACCGGGACAAGCGTTGTTTTCGGTGTCAAGCAGTTCTTCTTCCGAAATTTTGCCGGCAGTATATGCGCCAACCTGCTCGAACACGTCGGTAAGGCTTAAACGTTTGCCGCCAAGTTCGACGCCCGCAAGCATTGGGCCGCCGCTTATAAGAATCGCGGGAATATTAATCCGCGCCGCCGCCATAAGCATGCCCGGCACGATTTTGTCGCAGTTCGGAATAAGCACAAGCGCGTCAAACGCATGCGCTTTCGTCAGAATTTCAACATCGTCGGTGATCGCGTCTCGCGATACAAGGGAGTAGCGCATACCCGCGTGTCCCATCGCGATTCCGTCGCAAACGGCGATTGCTGGGACTTGTACCGGTGTTCCGCCTGCCGAGCGCACGCCGTCGCACACCGCTTTCGCGATGGTGTCTAAGTGTAAGTGACCCGGAACGATATCGCTTTGCGAGTTTACCACGCCGATTAGCGGGCGGGCAAGCTCGTTGTCGGTGAATCCGAGCGATTTTAGTAACGACCGTTGCGGTGCGCGTTGGAAGCCTTTTGTGATGTTGTGTGAGATCATTTGTATTCCTCCTTATTTTGCGCCCCACGGGCGCGGGGTTAAGGCGCAATGCGCCTTAGACCGTGCGGCGAACGCCGCATAGTTTTTAGGGCGTTGCCCTAAAAACCCATTTTGCGCCTGCGGGCGCAGGCTTTTGTTTGGGCTTCGAAGCCCGTTAGTTTGATAAGGGTCAATCGTGACCCTTATCAATCCCCGCATTTGAGACTTAGATTGCGTAGTTTGCAATCTATAGCCGAAAAGTGCAGGGGCGTAAGATTTTGCTTGCAAAATCCACAGCCATCTGCAAAAACTTTTTCAGAAAAAGTTTTAACAAAAACGTAGATAACCGCCTGCGACCCACGCAAACTACGCGCGGGTACCCCGCTTAGCGGAAATGAAAGTGTGTTTATGCACCGCGCTCGACTGAAAGCAGTGTTATATCTCGCTAGTCTTTCCGCGAACGCGGTTCGCTAACTCAATAAGCGGCGCGTTTTTAATAGCGCAGGTAACGGCGGCCTTCGCCGCAGGCGAATGGCAATTACTTTACGCCGTTTTGACAGCGGTTTTTGCTGTCCAAGCGCGTTTGCGCCGCTAGTTTTAATAAATTTTTTGTTAAAAAATTTTTGGGGATTGACAAGGGTGTCAACACACCCTTGTCGTCCTGCGCTGACAAGCGCAAATGCTACAGCGACTTCGCTGAAAAGATTTTAGCCTGCGCCCGCAGGGCGCAAAAATTACTTCTTCAACCAAGACATCATTTTCCTTAACTCTCCACCAACTTTTTCGATCAAAGTTTCGTTTTCCATGCGGCGGCGAGCGGTCATGCCTGCGCGGCCCGATTGATTTTCAAGGATGAAGCTTTTCGCGAAAGTTCCGTCTTGAATTTCAGCCAAAACTTTCTTCATTTCTTTCTTCGTATCGTCGGTGATAATACGCTTGCCGGTCGCATAATCGCCATACTCGGCAGTATCACTGATAGAATATCTCATATAGCTCAAGCCGCCCTCGGCGATCAAATCAACAATCAATTTCAACTCGTGGCAACACTCGAAATACGCGATTTCAGGCTGATAACCCGCTTCAACAAGGGTTTCGAACCCTGCTTTGATAAGTTCCGCCGCGCCGCCGCAAAGTACAGCTTGCTCGCCGAACAGATCGGTTTCGCACTCTTCACGGAACGTGGTTTCCAAAATTCCCGCGCGTCCGCCGCCAACGCCTGAAGCGTAAGCCAACGCCAAATCTTTTGCTTTACCCGTCGCGTCTTGATAAACCGCAAAAAGCGCAGGAACGCCGCGCCCCTCTTGATATTGCGAACGAACCGTGTGCCCCGGGCCTTTAGGAGCCACAAGCCAAACGTCAACGTCAGCCGGTGGCTTGATTTGCCCGTAATTAATGTTAAATCCGTGCGCGAACACAAGCGATTTACCCGCTTTAAGGTTTGGCGCGATACTTTCTTCGTATAACTCTTTTTGCTTCTCGTCGTTAACAAGAATCATAATAATATCAGCCTTTGCCGCCGCGTCGAACGCAGTCGCAACCGTCAAACCTGCTTTTTCAGCTTTTTCCCAAGACGGACTTCCGTTATAAAGTCCAACGATAACGTTTACGCCGCTTTCGTGAAGATTAAGCGCGTGCGCGTGCCCTTGCGAGCCGTAACCGATAATCGCCACGGTTTTGCCTTTCAATAAATCCAAATTACAATCCTTGTCATAGTACATAGTTGCTGCCATAGTAATCTCACTCCTTTAATTATATGTAGTTTGCGTGAAATTACGCAATCTTTCGCCGAAACTTCACCCGCGAAAAGTCCTCAACGTATAACCCATACGCCTACGGCTTTTCGGAGCTTGTTTCGACGAAATCTCACGCAATTTGACGCAAACTTATTAATTCAAACCTATTCAGTGTCGCCTCTTTGAAGTCCCGTTACACCAGTTCTAACGAGAGATTTTATCCCGAACGGCTTCAAATTTTTGATAAACGCGCTAATCTTCGACGGCGAGCCGGTAAGCTCGGCTATCAGCGCGTTTTGCGAAATATCAACCACGCTTCCGCGGAAAGTGTCCACGACAAACATGATATCCGCGCGGCTTCCGCCTGTTTCAACATGCACAAGCACATGCTCGCGTAATACCGCCGAAGCGGTGCGAAGCACCGTAATTTCAATCACGTCAATTAATTTTGCAAGCTGATTTTTAATCTGCTCAAGCGTCAAATCGTCGGTGGTGACTACAATCGTCATACGCGATGTGTCAGGATTCTCGGTTTCGCCAACCGAAAGGCTGTCGATATTATATGCTCTTCGCGCGAACAGCCCTGCGACTTTGTTAAGTACGCCGGCGTTATTCGCCACAAGTATTGAAATTACGCGTCGTCTGATTTCTTCCATAGTATGACCATTAGCCTTTCCGGCTCACAAAAATTGATAATCTTTGACCTACAACCTTACCGTGAGCCGGATAAGGCTAATGGTCATCTGTGTATCGCCGTTTCGACCGTGTTTTGGGCGAAAATTGCGGCGACACTATTAAATCCGCCGGAGGCATTAAGTTTGAACGTTTTTTTCAAACTCTAATTCCCGCCTCTCGTAAAATAATTGTGTGTTTCTATTATATCAGAATTATTAGTATACCGCAACAACCCGGTTTCCGGGTCGTATATAATAAAATTCGTTTCGTCAGAATGCCATATATGTTCTTCGGCGCGAGTAACGATATCGGTAACCTCATAGTGATTCTCACTCGTTTCGGTTACAATGGCTTCGATAGTGCTTCCCCAAAACGTGGTGAAAACAAATCTGTTTCCTACGATTTCCAAAGTCGGTCCGGTTTCCTCAAAGTCGTGCAACGCAACGAGTTCTCCCTCGTCACCGATTGTGGTTTTAACGTGCGTCCACCTTCCTTGTATGCCCTCTTGGGTGGCAACGTTATTCCCCCCGCCGCAAGCGGTAAGTGTCAGCAAAAGTGTGATTGCTAGTGTTAAAATAATAAAATTTTTGATTTTTCTCATGCGAATTCCTCCTTATTCCATAATCGGGTCTTCCACATCCGCGCCCGGCGGAACCATCGGAAATACTGTCAAATCGGGATCAACAACGCAGTTAATCACCGTCGGCGTATCGGTTTGCTTAATCGCCTCTTCAAGCGCAACCTTAAATTCAGCTTGATTCGAAACGGTAACCCCAACTGCGCCAAGACCTTGCGCAACCATGTCGTAGTTTGTCTTTTTATCAAGCGTCGTATTCGAGAATCGCTTGTCGTAGAACATACGTTGCCACTGCCGAACCATGCCTAGAACATTGTTGTTTATGATAATGTCGATAACGGGAATCCCGTATTTCACCGCTGTCGAAATCTCGTTCATATTCATATGGAAACATCCATCGCCCGTAATATTGATTACCGTTTTACCGGGACAGGAAAGCTTCGCGCCAAGCGCCGCGCCAAGTCCGAACCCCATAGTTCCTAAGCCGCCGCTGGACACAAACGTGCGTGGCTTTGTGAACGGATAATTCTGCGCCGTCCACATCTGATGTTGCCCGACATCTGTACAAATAACCGTATTGTCGCGGTTAACAGTGTCGCCGATAATTCGAATAATCTCCTGCGCGGTGAAATGGTCAGACCTAATCGCCGTCGGATATTGTAATTTCCATTCTTTAACTAAGCTTGTCCACGTATCGTGCTTCGCGGGCTTCAATTTCTTATTAAGTGCGGTCAAAACATCTTTCACATCGCCCAAAATAAATTCGTCAACGCAAATGTTTTTGTTAATCTCCGCGCGGTCGATGTCGATATGCAAAATTTTCGTGTTTTTCGCGAAAATCGAGGTGTTGCAGGTAACTCTGTCCGAAAATCGCGTTCCGATCGCGATAAGCAAGTCGCAATTCTTAATCGCAAGCGACGAAACCTTCGAACCGTGCATTCCTAACATTCCGGTAGACATCTCGTTCGTTCGGTCAAATCCGCCGATTCCCATGAGAGAATGCGCGACAGGCGCGTCGACTAATTTCTGAAATTCCGCAAGTTGCTCCCCTGCGTCGGACGAAATCACGCCGCCGCCGATAAATATAAGCGGTTTTTCGCTACTTTCAATCATTCCTATCGCTGTGTAGATATCTTTATCGGTGAAAGTAGCGGGAGTGGTAGGTGTTGATACCGATTGAGCGGTAAACTCCGCTTCCTCGCCCGTAGCATCCTTAGTTATATCCACCAAAACCGGTCCTTTTCGTCCCGAGTTTGCGATCTCAAATGCGCGGCGAATTATCGGAGCGATATCTTCCGGGCGTTTAACGATAAAATTATGCTTTGTAATGGGCGAAGTCACGCCCACGATGTCAATTTCCTGAAAACTGTCTTTCCCCAACATTCCACGGTTAACGTTGCAAGTAATCGCAACCATAGGAATCGAATCCATGTAAGCGGTGGCGATTCCTGTAACCAAGTTCGTCGCGCCCGGCCCCGCCGTCGCCAAACAAACGCCGACTTTTCCGCTTGCGCGGGAGTAGCCGTCGGCGGCGTGCGCCGCTCCCTGTTCATGCGCGACTAAAATATGATCTATTTTGTCCGAATATCTATATAACGAATCATAAACGTGCAAAATCCAACCGCCCGGATATCCGAAAACGGTGTCAACGCCCTGCTCGATCAAACTTTCAACAATAATATCAGCGCCGCTAAGTTTCATATGTCATACCTCCAAAATTTTGCTTTATAGTTCTTGATAACGGAAACAATCCGTCAAATGGTCGTTCACAACTCCGATTGCTTGCAGCCAAGCATAAATAATTGTGGTTCCCACGAACCTAAATCCTCGTTTTTTCAAATCTTTGCTAATCGTGTCGCTTAATTGTGTGGAAGCCGGGATTTGGTCAAGCATTTTCCAATTGTTTTTGACAGTTTTGTCGTCTGTAAAACTCCACACATAGGCGTCGAAACTGCCGAACTCCTTTTGAACTTCCATAACACGGTTGGCGTTGTTGATAATCGCGCGAATTTTTAGACGATTCCGCACGATTCCCGCGTTTTGCATTAATTCTTCAAACTTTGCCTCGTCATATTTTGCAACCGTTTCAATATGGAAATTCTCG
>Ga0123355_10021706_pt1 | contig 10282 bp, 4 predicted proteins | sample TergutEmb28metaG_3_FD_89872 | JGI IMG/M metagenome (GOLD analysis project Ga0123355, IMG submission 89872) | Embiratermes neotenicus P1 segment gut microbial communities from Petit-Saut dam, French Guiana - Emb289 P1 | ecosystem: Host-associated > Arthropoda: Insects > Digestive system > Gut ... | reverse complement strand
TTGGCAGTCACAGGTTTTTCCTTGTGTATACAAATTAAAACTCATGGATACGTAAAACCAAACACCTCCAGTAGAATACCAGTGTATATTGTAAACATGATCTTTTCTAAGTTTTAGGTTCTTGTGACCGTGCATCGTGAACGTAAGGTGAAGAGAGAGAACCAACAAGATGCAACTAATTCAATGTTTATTATCAAACTTCTATCACAACATGTTTCGGGCATCATTATGCCCATCATCAGGAGAATAAGACCGTGTCTTACTGCATGTGGTGTTCTGCCTGGGTGTGTAGGCTGTGGTTGGCTGTGGTCTTGTGGAGCTGCGTCGTGAGCTGTGTGCATTGTGTGAAGGTTACTGTTCGAACAGTAACCTTCACACAGTACACACGGCTCATGACGCAGCTCCACAAGACCACAGCCAACCACAGCCTACACACCCAGGCAGAACACCACATGCAGTAAGACACGGTCTTATTCTCCTAATGATTGGCTAATGATGCCCGAAACATGTTGAGATAGAAGTTCAATAATAAACATCAAATTAATTGCATCTTGTTGGTTCTCTCTCTTCACCTTATGATCTTTTCTGTTTTTCCAGGTTGTCCAACAGTTATTTGAAAAGTTGGATGTGGATTGCGACGGCCGTATCAGTTTCGATGAATTTCTGCAGCTATTTCAAAGTGGTGGGAGTAGGGTTCAAACAAATGTTGCTTCACAGATTCATGTGGGAAACAAGACTAACAGAGGAAGATTGGGAGCAGACTTCCAGCAACGTTCAGATAACAGCAAGGAACGGCAAACTTTGGGATCTTCATCAGACCAAGATTCGCGGTTCTTGTCTTTGGATCCAAACACTGCTGGGTGAGCTGCTGTTTGTACTTGTTGTAAGCTTACATAGAAGGGAGAACTGTGACATGTGTTACGTAGTTATTCAGGATAAGATTGTGGTGATATAGATTTGATAAATTTGTTTTACAATTTTCATGTAGCAAGCTAATGGTAAATTTGCATTATGACTGAATGAAAATTGAAGCTCATATGTTAGTTTTGTATTAATGCATGTTTTTATATAATAAAGCAGGCATTTGTATGGTTAGGGGATCATCTGTTTCCAAATTGGTCATTTCTGTTTATATAATAGTAGCAGATATTTTCATTGAATTACAAAATTGGTATGAAAATTGGTGTATTTGTAAAACAGCCATGTTGAAGACTGTTTTTGATGTACTACGAAAGGTCACCAGCAGGCAGATAAAGAGTAAGTATTTTAAAACTCACTGTTCAGGAAAACAGTTTAATCTGACACTGAGGTGAAGTGGGAAGTGGAGGATATTGGACATTATGCAAGGAATTTTACAGTTTATGTTATTGTAGTTTTGCTTGGTTAGTCTAAATAAGAAAGTAGAAAGTAAAAGGTAAATTTGATGTGTGGTTGACCGTGCATCGTTGTTCAATGTGGAATAAGAAACCAACTAGATGTCACTTAGTATTTTCTTAATTTTCATTTATGAGTTGCTCAACATGTTTCGGGCCACCTTATGCCCATCCTCAGGAGCTGACTACTTAGTGGTATTTTTGCCATGTATAGTGTAGTGCTGTAACAATGGGCAGTGTTATTTCCAGATATGTCTAGTATTTGTGGGTCGATATGTTCGTCTGTTTTCACGTTTTGTCAGGTGGGTTGTTGTGGTGTGGTGGGTTATTGTGGTTGGTAAAAGGTGAAGTTGCCCGTGTCCACTCCATGAAGACATACAAGGGGAGTGGAGGTATAGCTCCTCATTTTAAGCTTGGCATTAGGCGTAGGTGAGTACTTAACATAACACTCTGGTTGCTATACCTGCAGGAAAGAGTCCCCTGTATTTATTGAGTAGGAGGGGGACTGGCCTCCAGACCAATTGGGACTTTTGGAGAAGATATAAATCTCTTGCCCCTGCCAGGAATTGAACCCATATTCCTCGGCTGTTGCCCAACCTGCAGCCTAGTTACTGCTGACTGTGTTGTCCAAACTCCATAATTAAATGAAGTTACAACTAATAAAATGTGTTGTATAGAAATTGGTTTTGAAGATGCTAACTGATTGTGCTGGCTCAGGATTATATGATGATGGTGGGATATTTAATATTATGTTGAAAATTGGTTTTTATGATAAAATCAACTAGATGCACTAATTTCTCAAATTTATTTTTGGAATAAAACTCTACGTAATTCGGACATTTCCTCTGTCCGAATTATGTAGAGTTTTATTCCAAAAATAAATTTGAGAAATTAGCGCATCTATTTGGTTTTATTATGAGAATTTACCATGATGCACAGTCACCTGAATGTCAAAAAATTTGAAAATTTGGGTTCTGTTGTTAGATGATATAGAGGGAGCCTACATAATTTGTAATAACACAGTAACACAGGGTGTTAAATTGAAATTATTTTTTTCTTTCACTTAAAAGGTGACACCAGACGGATGTAATTTTATGTTGCAAATTTCTACTAATTTCAGCTTTGTAAGTGCAGAACTCATAGTTGAGATGTGGGAGGCAGCTGGTATTCCAGGACCCTCTCGTTTGCTGCAAGATTTGGGTTTTAATGATTCCCAGCAGCTGAACATAGCGGAGTTGGCAGCAGTCTTAGAAGAGGAGCTGCACTCATTGGCTGAGGAACAAAGAAATGCTGATGCTGTTGGTACCAGGGTCCGTTCCTATTCTCCACATGAAACATTACTTCAAGCAACATTAGCTCTCTACCAGACAGAAGTTCGGTGTTTGAAGTGAGTATGATTGTATGAAGTGGTAGAGAATTCAGAGTACATCAACTTGTGCAGAAAAATCCCAATGGTTAGTTGGTTCCATTAGTGTTTCAAATATGTGACATTCTGTGACACTTAAAATTTGCTTTCCTTTTTAGTAAATGTTAGGTAAAAGTATAATTATCCTTTTTCCCTCTTCCCAACCCAGGTGCTTTGCTCATAGGGAGAGGCAGGAAATTTTGGAGAAGAAAAAGCAGATCTCATGCTCCTGCTAGCATTTGAACCCCAGGTTGTGCAGCCTGTAGCCTAGTCACTTTACCAAGTAGGATCTGCTGGTATCAAATCTGGGCCTATAAATTATTCTGTTTTTAGTTACAAAATTCCTTAGCTTGAGTTACTATATATTTGTAGAGGGAGTTGAGTGGGACATGACATATAATTTGTAGAATTAAAAATTGTATTCTTTCACTGTATTGTATTTCCTTTGTGTACCATTGTAGGCCACATTGCTAATAGGAAGTTGGGACACAATGATTATGCCATTTTGCGTGACTAACATGTCTCCCAAGTAATGTATAATAATTGTATAAATGACTCAAAAGTTTCTACTGCTTGTAGCTGGATCTACAGTGAGTAATTTCTTAACTTCCTGTTTGTTGCTGTGATGAGAGTAGCACATTTCCCTGTATTTCCAAGTATTGAAGAAGAGACTTTTTATTTTCTGTTGTTCTGTTTTCAGTATTTTTTTTTTTTACCTATGTTGTTCCAGAAACAAGAAGTGTTTGTAAAATACTGATGCAGTATCTTATGTAACATGTCATCATTACAAGCATGCTTGTCTGTCAGATTGTCCATGGAACATATGAGAGGCGAGCGTGACAAACTGCGGGCCGATATAATGGATGCCAACCAGAGAGCTTCACTTCTCGCGCAAGAAGTGGATGACCATCATGCCCGACTTGAGAAATCTAGTCAGCTTCAAGTCAAGTGAGTGATATTGAGATGTTTTCCAGAATGTAAAATATTAGGTAATATATAACTTGAGCAATGAGTGCACCCTTTAAATCAGAAACTTAGAAAATGAGCCTGTAGAATGTAATGATTTTATTCAACAAAGAGCATTTGAATATTTGTATAGTACTGTACTATTTCCACACAGCTGTGAAGGTAAAGACAATGTTTTGCTTAGTTTATTGTGTTCCTTCTATAATTTGTATACCATCTGCTGTAGAAAACTTCAGTGATCATATCACATAAAGTTAGAGTCAACCTCATTTATATCTTTGTGGGTGTAATGTCATCATTTTTACTGAAATCTGCCACATGTCCGAAATATGTAATTCCACAACTGAAGGTCTTTGTTCCATGGTAGCTCTTCTTCATTTTTTAGGGGGCATGGTGTTCACTCCTTGGCTTCCGGCAGTAGGGTTTTGTTCATCTTTCTGTCTCCCACCTAAAACCTAAAAATCAAAATAAACAAAGCTACAGTTTTATGTATTGTTTTACATTTGTGTGAGGAACATACATCAAGGATTCAGTATGGTGATGAAGTCAATAAATGCATATAAGCATTTAAGAGTATTTTTATATTATATTATATTATTATTATATGCACAGTATGCCTCCTACATGATTCAGCCACATTTGCCATCCTCAGAGAGGTGCATTACAAAGTATATATTACAAAAACGTCTTCAACCTATGGTACAAGAGGTTGTGTAATATATTCTTTGTACTGCACCTCCCTGAGGATGGCCACAATTGTGGCTGAAACAAGTATCAGGCGTACTGTGTGTATAATATAATATAATAAACTCATAAATGTTTATATGCGTTTGTTGATTTCATCACCATATCAAATTAGCTTAATTCACAGTCATGGATTATTTAATAAAAGTACATGAAGAATGTTTCAGAGCACAGTGCAGTGGAGAATAATGGGACCTGTGGGAGAGGAAGTAACAGGAGAATGGTGAAAATTACATTATGAGAACATTCTTAATTACTGTTCCTTGCCTAATGTTATTAAAACGTTTAAACAAAAGAAAATTAAATGGGCAGTACATGTTTCATGTTTGGAAAGATGACAGATGCTCACAAGATTTTACTTTGTGTGAGAGACAACTTGAGGGGTTAAGGTATGGATGAGAGGATAATACATGTGCATAATTTAAACATCTAGGATGTTGGGATTGTGACCGGATTCATCTGGTTTAAGATTGTTTTGCATTGTAATTATTGTAGTTGGACAATGTAAGTTGTGTTGTCACAAACTGAAATTTGATACTGCTGTGGGCATGAGATTATGCTGTACCATAGATATTAATGAAAACTGGTTGAAATGTGAATGTCTTTATGACTCACAGAATTGGAAAGATGTGAGAGATAAATTTGCAGGCTATGGTCCCACAGTTCGTCTGGAGGGATTGAGGTGAGAACCCATAGACATATGTTGTGACTGTGATTTGTTGATTGCTTCTTACATTGTTTGACAAAGCCGTTTCAGCTGTAAAGGTTATGTCGCATTGAACTAGGTGTAGTAACAGTAAAAAATGGCAAATAGATATGGATTTAGAAGGAGGAGTTTTTTTTGTGCATTTGTAAAATGTAACTGAAATATGTGTAGAGAGCCTGAGGAATGGCATAAAATCCCTCAGGACGAGGAGTAACCTAGGTGAAATATGAATCTGATACCTTCTGAGCAGGAGTTTTGGTTTTTGTTAGAGCAGTCTACTTGGTATTGTGGCTGACTGTTGTAGTGGATGTCTTCCAGATACTAGTTCCGTGTGCTAACTTTAGTGTTCCTGCGTCATAGGTTACTCTTTAGTTATTCATTGTGATAAGATAATAAGGTCATAGAACTTTGCTGCAGTTAAAGTGCAGGGAACAACACAACCAGCATGACACCAAACTTACATTTAAACTGCTACGAAACTGGTTATGTAAATGACACATACTGATTCAGTATCAGTAAGATCATGCAGGTGAGTTATATAACAAAGAGTGTGCATCAAGAGCTTGTGTCATTGACTTTTGATCGCCATTGGACAACTTTCTTGAACACTTATTATTTGAAGAACAAGATGTGTGATATTTACAGATAAAAGGCATGGAGGGGCCTGGTAGATGAATTTCATGGAAAAGACTGCATTTATTTAATTGATCATCAAAAAAATGCCTATTTGTGTGTGCTGTGTAAGCCTGAATATATGGTAACCCTCTTTCCTATTGGGATATTAGAAGAAAAAACTCAGAAGATTTAGAAAGTGTAATAAAAGTCTCAACGAAGTTTCTGAGCGGCAGTTATAAAGCCAAAAAGTATGCACAGAACTGCCCTTATATGCCAGGAAATGACATGTCCTTGATGCTCTATTAGGAAAGGCTCTTCTATATGGCTGTTTCCACCCCCCACCCCCTCCATAATGCTGGCTTATGTTTGGGATTATAAGGTAATAAGATCACACAGAGGCTGTAGGTGCTTCAGGACAGACAGAGGTGGCTTCCCAAGATTGTACATGAATGATGCTAGAATGATGGCATATTAGGTCTTGTGATAGAGATGGTCTGTATCTTTTGGGCCTTACAGATTAAGTTCTCTGTCCTTGTGCCTGAAAATACAGGCAGAGTTTGTCTTCAAACATTGTACATGAATTAGCAGTGGGCAAAACATGTATTTGCCATATCATTTCTTTCATTACAGGTCCCAATGTCAAACCACTAATTTCAACTGTTGGCCTTATTCGCTTAACATATTACTGCATTCTGAGGCTGGGCTTGGGGTTTCATGTCATGGCAGATTGTGATTTAAAATTCAGTTCTTTATGTTTTTAAAATTGCATACCAGTAATTCTGGGTGTTTCAATTATGAGAAAAGTAACAAATAGAAGAAAAGTTTGTAAATAATACTGAATCTCCACATTCCCCCACCCTCCCCCCATCCAATGTAGTGTTAAGTCAGGGGGTCCCGGGATGGTTTAAGTTTGCTTAAAGAGGGCTGGTGTCCCTCCACATTCCCCCCTTGTCACAACCTCATTATACCTGTACAAATAGTACTGTATAGAAAATGTACAGTCATTCGTGTGATGTATATCTTTGTATCATTTGTAAATTGAAAGGTGCAGTTGAAGTGTTAAGTGATACTGTTTTTATCCTTCCCAAGCCATTTACTAATTATGAGGCATGTAATAAGTGTTAGCCTTGAATCGGACGTTAAAGTAGCGTCAATAATTGACAGTATTAACATCCAGTGCCTTCTCTTGACATTGCACGCTAATCCATTACAATACCATTCAGCCAGTTACAGGTTGCAGCTTCATGTTTGTGCATAGCTTTAGTGAAGGTTATTTCACACGGACAACAAAAGTAAGAATCTGTTGTATCAATTTGATAATTGAGATTCAGCTAGGTGCACAATTTCAGATTTTCCATGAAAAGTTTGTAGTTCCTTATCTTATCAAGATATTCCACAGTATTTTAAAACCACGGTGTTTATTGCAACATTTGTAATGACCTGTGATATGACTCCTTGCTGAGATTGAAGAGGCCCTGTGTGATGTGCCACAATAAGCTGATACTATCTGTAGTGAAACCTTGTTACTCCACACCCAAAGATTTATCAGTGTCTGTTTTATATACTCATTTATTTATGGTTTAATGGCACTATATGCTGTTCAGTGCTAGGATGATAATGAATAATGAATTGGAAAGGATGTGGAAGGCAGCAGTAATGACCTAATTGGAGTTACTATTCCAACATTCCATTGGACGTACAGAAGAAAACAGCAAGAAACTGTACGGAATGTAGTCAGTGTCCTGGACAAGATTTGAACCATATATCTCCCAACTACAAATCAGCAGTGTTACCAGTTGTTTCATGTTTGTGTCTTTGTATAAAGTATATGATTAGTATATGAAGTAGCATTCTTATCACAAGTCTGTTTTCTGTGACATGATAGGGTTATGGTATGATATCCATGCAGTTACTTCCATGTTTGGCTTCTGAATAGCATTTCAGTAAATTAGCCAATTTTAATTAACTCATTGGCGTCAAAATATGGCTTTAATCAATGTGTGGTGGAAGCCTGAAATCATGTCATCGAAAGTCATTGTCCAAGAATATGCAAAGTAATGGGTGGCCATTCAGATACCAGGTCTTTTGAAGGGTACACTGAGCACTTTAATTCCCGGTACCAAAACGGTTAAGTTTGCTATGACTGCATGCCACCGGAGACAACCCTACTTTAATACTTTTTCATTCTCTGCCATTTTTAATACACCTATTAATTTGTCTAAATTTAAAACATATTATTTTCATTATTACTTGTACCATACAAACATTATGGCAGTGGTGAAATTTTGAACGTACTGTATGCCTGATAACCTCAGTGTGTTTCAAATTTATAATTGACAAAGTAAAAAATAGTATGGTACAAGTCAATTGATAGTCACTTAGCTGGGCAGACCCTTATCTGCTGGTACAAAACTAACTACTTCATCACTGTATTAACAGAAACTTAACAACTGGACACCATACTGAGCCAGTTGAATCTAATCCACTCTCACATATTTCTCAAAGGTGATCTCTGATATTAACCTTCCCATTTGTATTTGAATCTTCCTTGGTTTCTGTGTTTAACATTTTGTGTGCATTTTTCATGTCTTCCATGCCTATCTCATGAATTGTGGGTGAAGGGAACAAATTATGAGGCTGCTTGTGCAATCTCCTTCAGTTTCGTTTCTTACATGTTAGGTTGCTAGAACAGCGACATGCAGAACAACTGAAGGATCTGTCAGAACAGCTTGGATCAGACAGAGAACAGCTCGCTGTCCAGAACTTATCCCTAGAGAAACAGGTGTCCAGCCTCCAAGAGGAAGAATCTCGTCTGAGGATACAAGTTACCACTCTGCAGGCAGTAAGTATGGTTTCATTACCACAGTTTAGATACTGAAGTGAAATTTGCATGGAGACTGAATAGATCAGTGTGAGCACCATGAATTATATGTGTTTTCATTGCAGATGGACCAGTACAAATGGTCTAATCCTTGAAGTTTATGATAATCATAACATGACATGAAATGTGATTTATCTTAAACACGGTACACAGTTTTATACAATTGTTACAGAATACAGCAAAACAAGGAGAAAGCCAAAGTTAAGCTGGAGAATAATGGTAATAAGGATTATGATTAAGTATAATTCAGATAGCAAAAATTTAAATTGTTATTATAAATTGTCAATGGGAGAGTTAAACTGATGTTCAGACATTTTTGTGGCATGAATCTTTAAATGCCTGCTTACCCGGTCACATAAGTTGAGTTTGCCTTGTGAAATTACTGTAAATTGTTTTCTTTTGATATAAATGCGTATGTCACAAGTTTATATTGTTTTGTTTGTAGTTCACATTTATGTATTAGGCGAAGAGAAAATGGATTTTGCTTTGTTCTTACTCTGGAATCGTTATGTGCTCTCCTTATAGGAGTTTCTCACCACGCGTTAAAAGTCAGAGCTAGTAAGCCAAGTGACTTACTGTGTGGTACTTTTTTTTTAACCTCTGCTGGGAACGTTAATATTTGAAGTTAAACGTACACATGAGGTTTGTCATCCCCGTTGTGTTTTACACACCCTAACATAGTTAAACATGCACTTTTGCTTTACCTTTTTTACAGTAGTTCACTGTTTCGTTGATCTTTAGGTGTAAGGTTTATGATATGTGACGTATCCTTGGATTTTTGCATTGCTGGTAACTGCATTTCATGGTTTTCATGTCATAAATTTTACGAATACAGGTGAACTGTTTATATACAACAGACTTGCTATATTTTTGAACCAGATGATTTTTAAACAACTATGTGCCACATTCATCATTTCCATAATCATTTTGTGACCTTTTGGTGCAGTGCTAAAGAAAGTATTTATAGACTATAAATTATGGCTGCTTATTGGCCATTATTAAGAGCTAATTTAGGCTCAAGGTAATAAATATCTCTTGTGTTACCTTTACTACAAATAAAGGTTTTTGATCCAAGGCATAATATTAGTTGTTTAAGTGTTTGTGATTTTAATGTCTTTTAGGAAAACAAGATTTTAGATACAGAAAACCATAACCTTACAGAACAGTTGTCAAAGTTACAAGAAACAAGGGTACAGCTTCAAAAGGAACTGGAATCTTCGGCTGGGCTTCAGCAGCGGGTGTGTATTTGCTTAACCTTTTGATGCCTAACGACGACTGTAGTGGTCATACCACACCACTAACCTCTAAATGTTGCATTTTATATATTTATTCAACAAATGTAGGTACTGAATATTTTAAACACGGTATATACTCTCCGTATTTTCCTCTTCAGAGTGAAGTTTGTTTCATAACTCTAACATATTTGGTTCCTGTATTATTCACATTTTATATACAGGGTGTGCTAAAATAAAAAAAAAACAGTTCTGGCGCCAAAAGGTTATTGTCACTGTTACTTTCAGATGTTTCGCCATTCCTTTCAAAGAAAAATTCACATTGAATGATATAATTCAAACAAAACATAAAACATTACT
>Ga0123355_10021705_pt1 | contig 10282 bp, 5 predicted proteins | sample TergutEmb28metaG_3_FD_89872 | JGI IMG/M metagenome (GOLD analysis project Ga0123355, IMG submission 89872) | Embiratermes neotenicus P1 segment gut microbial communities from Petit-Saut dam, French Guiana - Emb289 P1 | ecosystem: Host-associated > Arthropoda: Insects > Digestive system > Gut ... | reverse complement strand
TTTTTTTTGTGTGGGGGGGTGTTGTGGAAAAAAAGTGTGTCTTGCGGGGGGGTGGGGGGGGGGGGGGGGGGGGCGTCAGTGAGACACGCAAAATAGCACAGAAAACGGTCCGGAAGCTGTTTATTCTACCGAACTACTACTACACCTCCTTAAGCTGTTACCAAAAAAAACTCCCGTTTCAAACGACGGCTTTCACAATTTAACCAGCAAATGAGCACAGCAACTCACGTTCCCAAAGGGTGTCATACTCGCCGTTGACCAGGTAAATGATACTTATTCCCACAAAAATCCTTACGAATTCATGTGTTGCTCTGAATCACCCTGTACATTCCACAAATTAATATGGACTCTCTCACCATAATGAGATGAAACAGCTACCTTCTCCGACTTCCTGCACAGTCAATTCATTAACGACAACAAATAGTGCCAAAATCGTCTCTCATCTTCTATCGCCGTATCCTACGCACATTCCTCGTCACGCAATCCTACCCGTTCTACACATCTCGCTACATTGTCTTGCTCAGTGACAAGAATCGCCCCATCAGTGCAAATACGATGTAAAGAACACAGGGCAACAACCAGCTCTGCTACACCTTTAATGGTGTCTACGAAGCGAACATGACGCACTTCGGATGGGAAACGAAAGGAAGGTCCTTGAGAAACTAGCAATTCCTGAATAACTCCAGACATTCTTCTCCTTACATTCTTACTCACACGACTGCAGTGCACATCCTTACATGTCATTTCCTTGGTATACATCTTAACATTGGCCTCCTCTTTCCTAAGTGTGTTCTCGTAATGGCTTTGTGTCTAAAACTGCACTTGCAATACTCATCTCTCCCATGCGTCCCAAATCCCTGCCCATCTCATGCTTTTTCATGAGATCGGTCTTATGATATATATGGCGAACAGTACAGTTGATGCAGCTCATCACATATTCCACAGTATTCTTGTATTTAGTCTCTCTTATATCCTCACATTCTGTTCAGCACCCCATTCCCGAACGCCTCCATATATGTTCTTCCCTCAAGATGAGCCGCCAGGGTTCACACCAGTACAAAAAAGACGCACGGAAAACCTAGTTCATAATGACCTTATGGTGTATCAAAGGAGGTGCTAAACGCCAAGTAAATCGCCAAATACAGTATTCATTACAGCAACACTACTACAGCGTCACACATAACTACACGAAACAAGAGGGCAAGTATGAACCGCGCCTACAGTCAGCCGACCAGCCATCCACAGAGCACCACCTCAATTTAGCACCCTTATCTCAGCTATACAGCGACCCGACCAAAAAACGCACTTCTAACTCTACTAATGCCAAAGTCTCCAATCACAATGCTACGTGTCCACGCTTCTTGTACCTCTTAAGGCCACGGTGCATAGGCACAAAGCAGAACTTACCTTTAACAAACAGTACACCACTGTGACCATTCAAATGTCATATACATCGCTCTTCTTTTCTCACCACCAATGACGTCTGAAAAGCCTGAAGCAATTAAACGCCTGTGGAATAAAACTCGACTGCAGATTTTATCCACGCAGCAGGAACAGTAAACGGAAAATATTCCGTCCGACGTCTGTGAGAGCACTTTCATATTGCGAGATTGTGCACTGAGAGACGGGAAGAGCAGGAGACAAAAGAGGCGTGCGTATTGTTATGTGCTATCAAGGTACGGCGGCGATGGAGAGAAGGTATGAATAAACTGCGACGTCATTGTTGCAAAATACAAGTTTCCACGTAGAAGGGGTAAGAAAATATGAAAACTTAATTCTTCCCAAGAGCTGAATTGTGGCGCAAGAAGCCTTGTCTATTTGTATATTCGCATGGCAAGAACGATGAACTCTCGTCAGCGTAGCACGAAACTAAAATCTACCAGAAATCGCGATTTACAGGGTGTTCCTTGACTATACCTACACAATAAATACAAGGACTGTGTTCCACTGATGAGATCCTAGGTCAAAAACATCCGTTATCATACAAACGTTTGGTATCAACCACCTACTAGCGAAATAAGGCAAAATAAACTGGAACTACTGAATGTAGCAAATGGGACAGCTCAGTAGGTACAGTGAATAGCTATGCGGTTCGATTCCCGCCAATGGCAAGAGACTGATTACTTCTTCAAAGCGGCCTACCCTTAGGGTTAAGTAGCCCGGCAATGAATTTATACACTCAGACCATCTACTGCCGAGGTGATGCCCCACCTTCCAACTGCCTTCTTGCGAGTAAAGAAATGACTATACCTTTGCTGAAACCGAAGTTACCAGCGCCATGCGACGAAATGCTCCTGGTCATTTTGCCGCGAAGAAAACAAGTTTTGGAGCTCTGCCTACCCATTCCGACAGACAACAGAAGACTATTTCTGTGGCCTCCGCGATCGCCCAATCTCTCACTCCTGCAGACCTCCACCCATCACACTATCTTGTAATTTAATTTATAATTAAATAATCACAAAGTAACATAATCTGAGAACGAAGCGACTGTAACAATACAAAACATGCCAGAAATTATTTCTCGGTGGGGACCATGACATGGCTCAGTTATGCATTCAACCCACTGGAGTGCATTTTCAGCAACTCCTGTACACATCCCATCAATATTATGGCGCTCTTATACTGCAATGTCATAAATCTAGCAAATAAATCCGCTCCGAAACTACAAAGTAACTTGTCTCGTTTACTTTACTAATGTTTCCTGTTCTCACTAATGAAGCGGTGGCGACTGTATGTTTAGCCTACAGCAACGTTCTGGCTTCAGTCTACAAGAACAACACGGTTCTTAGGCTACACACCTATGGAATCAGGTATAGATGCGGGGGGAAGAGAAGTACACTGAGAAATCTACTGGAGAAACTTGAAGAAGAGGGACCATTTTGAGCCCACGCGTGTACATGGGTGGGTTGACCGGATTCAACTGGCTAAGGGCAAATAGCGAGCTCTTTATAATATGGTAATCAACCTTCCGGTTCCATGCAATGCGGGGACAATTAGGTTCTCAGGAAGGACCGTGCTCCATGCATTCAATAAGAATGAACGCACATATAGGATCATACACAATCTGGCTTATCTTCTTAACTTCAAGGCGTTATTCCCGCAGGCATGCCCAGTTAGAAGCGTCATACAAAGACACCTCCGATTATCTCAAGACTTTCGGATTTATGGTCAGATAAATGTTGGGAAAAATAGTTGTTAAGGTCCCTGTGCTTATTAACGCACTCCATCTTAATGCCGATAATCTGTACTTAAACCCTTGAAGACAAGTGGTTACATCATCGTATGCCACCTGGCTTAACATTAAAATATTAGAACTGCTGCTCACACAGAGCATTTATGTGCTTCATATGTATCAAGAATAAAAGTATATAATGCACTGGTTCTCCTCTTTTATATGGAAGCGAAATTTGGCGGCTTCAGCCAAAAGGATAAGAAACGAATGATATCGAGATTCAAATTTTTAGAACAGCGGAATACACTTTTTGACCACAAAAGGAATTAAAAATTTTGGAAGAGTAGAACCAGTCGACGAGAAACTAAGAAGATAGTCAAACTGACTACAACACGTAATGAGAATGAACAACAACAGGATGCCCATAGTAATGCTGAATTACAGACAAAAATGGACGAAGACGACTTAGAAGAGCTTTGAAGGTGCTATCAGGCGAGGTCGAAAAGGGGTCTATTAGGCCTAACTCGTGACGGATAACGATTATATATGTTTCAAAATATAAACCGCGCCATTTCCCTTTTACAGCACTAACTCACGAATTTTATACTGCGCGAAACATACCGCAGCTTTAAATGCGATTCAAGTCAATATTCGTCTTGCAAGAATTAATTAAGAACAACGCCACTAAGACGTATGAGGAAGTGGAAGAACATCGTCATACATTCTAAGCCTCGGCACTATATGGAAACGAGTGATCAGCTTCATGCCTCGGTCGCATAACCCTGGAGGGAATAATCCCCAGCACTACGGGAGGCTCGGTGATTATAACAACTAGTGCCGATCAAAAGAAGAATGTCGAAAACAACTGCTCCCTTGCAGGAATCGAAAGCACGTCGGCCAACATGTTGTCCGTCAATCACAGAGTTTTAGCCAAATAAAATTTCACACATGTATTGATATCCGCTTACGCCAACGATATGAAAATCAAAAGCTAAGTTGCTATCGATGAAATCCGTTCGTTGCACAGTGACGATTACGCACTTTCTGTCAAACACAATACAGCTACTGCAACGTAAAACGAGGAGAATACATTTAAAAAAATATCATGTTCGGAATGACCTTCCAATGCCTGTTGTCTAAGTGGCGGAGTCTACGAAAGGAACCAAGTCAATTGTTTATGTCTAGCTTTCATGATGTACGATGACAATATGCAAATGCAATCGCTTAGAACCCAAGAGGACGTGAGACTTAATTTCGGCATTTTTATTGCTCACTTCCGCCACAAACTATATCCACTCCTCACTGATTTCACCATAACTATACTGTATTATATGAAAACAGCCGAATGTGTCAAGTTCCCCATCATCCTATCGCAGCCCGTTTACGAGACATATCGGTCCAGTGCATACACAGATTCAGTGAGCGCTACTTATGCGTAGTCCCGAACTGTCAATTCCGATGAGGCTATGTAACTATCTACGTGCAGAATACACCCCACACAAAATCTACGCCTTACGCGGCCCTATGCAGTCGCAGAGACTGCGACAGCCTTGCAATGGCCCTGTACCCCGCATCCGTTCATTTTGAACGCGTACGGTAACAAATACGTTTCTGTGTCACAGTTGTAACAGCGCGAATGTGGTCTCCTGGATTTTGACAGCCTTGCCCACAAATGGATACGTAATCCAAGAACATGCGAAGGCACATCGACTGCATAGAATTTTTGTAGCACTAAGAGAATGCAAGCTGAAGGAAAGGAATTTTATTTGGATTATCTCATTCCCAAGTTGGTGCATAAATACGCCCCCACCAGCAGAAGAAACGCTGTCGACGGAAACCATCACCAATGACAACGGAACGAGCGTGGACTGTATTCTGCAGGGTAATTACGATGGTATACACCTCAATTCACTGGCTTTACGAACATTATCATCACATGTACTGACATTTAGTAAAAGGAATCGGTCCCGTCTGCAGGCTTACTTCTTCCAACACACACGTTACCACACAATAATTACTGCCACTGCGATTGCACACGGATTGGATGAAATCGGAGAGTACAACATGTTGTAAAAATAGCCTAGAATATATAGCAATGCAAATATCACTGAACATCAGTGCTAGAAATACGTCACCGGTCACCTTATTCGGATCTCTGATCTCTTTATTTTGACAGCCGCATGGTAGCCTGCAATCGGCAACCTGTGGGTTCGATACTGCACACTGCACAAAACTTCAAGAAGGCAGCCGTCATTAGGAGCGATGAAGAATGCGCTTTACCCTCACGGATGGTGCAGACTACGTGACGGATAACTTCAACATCATCATAAAGAGTTACTCCAAAACATTTCAAAGGAAAGGACAAAGAAGATGCAAATCTTAGACACGTCGGCCCAGTCACGACATCAAGTACACTCCCACACAAAATGTGGCGTTGTTCGCCTAGCATGAGAACCAAATGGTAGCGGATTTTCACTCTAGGCGCCAAGGAATTCAGTCACTTGCAACTAAAATTGCACCTTTCGGGGAATATCGTGGCAACAATCCTCGAATATGGATGTATCCTCCCATGTTCTAGGTTCATCCCCACACTAAATTAACAGTTTTTGAAGAAATTTTGCATTTGCGTTGGTACTCAAATTTAACGATCAAAACTCACACACTTGTGTGCGTGTGCCCGCGCGCCTGGGTAACCTGAAAGCAAAAACACGCTTGGGAGATCCGGGCACGGATCGTAAAATAAAATATTGAAAGAACAGGATATGCAATGATTCAACAGACCAACCACAGGATCTACTGGCGTGCACACCGGACCTTTCAGTGTTCTGTGTGTCTTGACCAGTGCGGTAACAATCAACATGTCAAGGTCGCGTGAGCATAAAAAAATTTGTTTCTGCTCTATCTATTTTATTCCGTATCCTAAGAACTCTGACTTTCTGATATTGGTGCTCCAATGCTAAAATTCAATTTCCAAGGGCTTCAATCTGACTCCCCTATGAGCCATGCCGATACACTTGTTTGCAAATCAGCCCACAAGGTTAGCAACATATTGCTGTGAAACGTCACGACTACTAAGCTCTCTATTGCTTCATATAATGTCATTTTAAAGATAAATATTCCGATTAGACAATTTTGGACGTTCTTGTGATAGGATATTACAATGACCACCACCATTTCAAGACGAAGTCCAAGTTAAAAATCACTGTTAACGCCACAAGGTTATGCAGGGCGCTGAGGGACAGCCCCACTCATTCTTAGCCTCGGTGCTAGACGAAGATGGTCACCCTCACGCCCCGGCCGTTTTACCCTCAGGAAAAATGTCCACGGTAAACGACGCCCATTCTAAACGGACTTCAAGAATGGAATTTGTTTCCGTACACAAGTAAAACGTTCTGATTCAAAGTACTCGTGATTAGAACACGGTTGGTCTACGACTTTGTAGCTTCATCGGACACAATCTCTCCACCCTAGGAATGAAGCAGATCACCTTTCTGCGGTGTTCTGCACTGTTCACAATAACAGTTGCTTTAAATAATTACAGCAGATATCCGTTTCAAGCAAAAGTGGTGCAACGGGCTAACACCAACAACGTTTTATATAATGCTGTACATTTTCTGCGTACAGTCCATACAACGTGATGTACAGCCATCAAACAACTAAAGAAGACTTCAAAAACGTTTGATCCACTGGCGCTGCTTGCCACGAGCTTAGTAAACACATGCATCATCCAGCAGAGCCTTTTGGACTGTACTCAGTGCTCGGTTCTTCAACTGTCGACTGATAGTGTTATCTCCCTGTGTCACGAGATGCTGCCTGCACCGTGATCAATGCAAGGTCTTTGATACGCGCTCGCTCACAGCACTCTCACACTGCTATTACAATCTTGATTCTACACTACGGGCGCCTTTCGGTATCTGTCAGTCTGTAAACACACCGAAATAAGCAGCTGGACCTGCAGTACATACGGCTTTCCTCCTCAACCGGTGGTCCGCGAAATGCGGCTTAAATCACGTCGTCTTACATATTTCAGTTCCGTTTCTACGTACGTTCGCACAGTCGCGACAAGTGCCTACGTCGGTCGGTCCTTTTTTTCGCATCTATCAGTGCGGCTCCCAATGGACCGACGTAACGTGAAGTTTGGTTACAAGCGGGTAGAAATATCGGGCAATTTACATGAAGTCATAAGTGCGCGTTACTGTTGCCAGCGTCATTAAATCGCCATGAAAGGGCTCTCTTCGACTACAACGTCCATCAGTTGGCGATGTATAAATATTACGCGAACGCGCCACAGTGTAACCTCACACATACCTCGTCTATCCGGTATATTTACATTAAAGATGTGCGTGAAAATGCATAGAAACGGGAAAACACGCTACTTTCGTTTTACTCCTTGGTTTAATGATTTAATAGAAGAAGTGTACAAAGTAGCACATCATAAGCAGTATTGGCACCGTAATTCCGGGACGAAAAGGGGGCGAAAGGCGCCAATGTAATGGGCATCACAGTATCTAGAACTCGGTCTATTGTGAATTATTCAAGAGACGGCTCTAATCACAGATCAATGGCATACACCATTACTGAACAACAGGTTAGCATCCAGCGGTACACAAGAATATATGTTACAGCATAAACGATGTTCTGAACGTAACGAGCATGTTACACGGATCAATACGCAACTTTTTGAACATCCTGTAATGTATTTTTTTCTTTCCGCCTTTAAGCCGTTTACGGGTACGCTGAGGATCACAACCAGGATTCTGAGGTGTGCCATCCCCGTTGTGTGTTTAAACTATAAGTTTTCTTGCATATTATATAAACCTCTTTTAGCATGAAAGTTGTCAAAACCTGAAGATGACCGCTATAGGCCGAAACATGTAGTTTTTGCATTGCTAATAAACACCATCATTTAGCCATATATTTATGGTTGTGTTTTTGACTGAATTTACCTCACCTTACACAACCTGGAGTTCTGCAATGGGTGGGTGCGGCCCCTTGAAATGGGGTCCATCTCACCAACACCATGTCCCTGGAATGCTAATGTTCATTGTGCTAAATACACATGTTTTAGGCGTGCTAGCAGGGACTGGTATTTAGAGAACTGTTATTTGTACGGTCTGGGCACAGATGGAAGGATAACATTAAAATGGATCTTCAAGAAGTGGAATGGGGAGGCATGCACAGGATTTATCTGGCTCAGATTAGGGACAGGTGGAAGGCTGTCGTGAAGGCGGGAACGAATCTTCGGGTTCCATACAATGAGGAAAATTTCATGACTAGCTGAGGGTCTGTTAGCTTCTCCACGGAGTTAGTCAGTTAGTTAGTTAGTTAGTTAGGCAGACAGGTAGGTTGGTAGTCAGTCGGTTGTAACGCACGTACACTCAGTTGAACAGAAATCCATCGGCCTGAAATTTTCTAAGTCCCGAACCGGAAGTAACGTGCGGTACAGTTGCCATCACAATTCGAGTCGTTTTACTTTCCTCATATTTGTGCATCCGTGGCGTTTCTCTGTCTTTCATTTATCACAATCAATCACACCGCGTATATTTTAACTGAAGACAATAATACATTTGTTTTATTTGAAATTAAAACATTAATTAAACGTCATTAACTTTCCCAGGCGTGAGGCTAGCTAGCTGTGCTGCTAGGGTAGGGACGGATGAGTCGACCGGACCGTTCCGTTCTTAGTCAGCAGGCGTAGCCCGGGCAGTTGAACGCGTGCTAGCAGTAGCCTTCGGAAACAAACTATGTTGGTTCGAGTCCCACTATTGGCATATATCGTTATGTATCCGTACGATTGAAAACATTTACTGAAGGCAACTGTTGAGCGTGCGAGTATGATGGGTGTGCTTGGGACCCAGGGTGGTTTTGCTCTCGCCTTGTTTCAGGGGTGGGGTATACAATTTCAGCTGAGTTGTAGTCTAGGTACTGACGGTACTAGTTACCTTCATCATATCTACAAGCAGCTCCGATTTACTGAGGACCATTTATGTCTGCTACACATACTCATTCTACACGGAAGAAGCCCACAAGTTCTTCCACAGACAGAAGTGATCAAAATACTGTTTAGTAATTGTTTCATACAACCACTGATATACTCCCTGATGATGGACCAATAAGGTACGAAACACGTATATCTATCATGTTTTTAAGAATATTACTGCGAATCAAATGACATGTGTGCGTCCGTTGATTAAAATTGTAGGAAAATTATTAAACTTCGAGTTCCATTAAATGTGGGTTATTCTGTGACTTGGTGAGGAACGTTAGCTTCTGCTCCACGCGTTAGTGGGTTGGTTTGGTGAGCTCGCATTCAGTGGCTGGTTGGTGACGGGCCTTAAGAAGTCAGTACCGTTTATTGCTTTGATATTTGTACTGTCACTAGGTACAGGAGGCGGCCATGTCCTACAGATGGGGCTGCTGCTATGTCGACGTTATGTGGAATGACTCCACCCTAGCGACATACAATCCAATCAGCAAGTTTCGTCATAAACTAGCGATTCATCCGGTTACTGCGACAATAGGTACTCACTGGCGATCCATCACCATACTTACCATAATGTCGGGGGACTGCACGATTAAGTTTAAAAACAACACATTCTCGTAATTTCCATCACTGAACACTGTTGTCTTTCAACTTCACCACCGGGATCAATCCTGGAGCACCTCAATCCAACTTGTTGGAAGTTAACACCATCCGCCAAAAATCAAGCCTCACTCAATGGTAGTCTGTTTACGACAAGCTGACAGTGGGCAAGAAGCTTTACGTAAAGCAGTAGTTCATTACCGTATTCAAAAATAGCCACAACTGGATCATACCTTGAAGGAACATGGTTCCATATTCAAAACCACTTCTTTGAACAGCAAAGTGACGAAAAGCTGTACACCTCCGTATAAAAAGACCGCACCATGAAGACGTACTGGGGACCACAGTACAGCTAGTTCTAGGCATTCATATCTTGGCGACCGACTAAGGTGTGGCGTCAGCTTAACTGCCCGTCAGCTTTACAAGTGAACACCCACAGGAACCACTGGGTGGACGCAACATGAAATATGGACCAGGCAACCCACATCCCCCCCCCCCCCCCCCCCCCCCCCCCCCCCCCCCCCCCC
>Ga0123355_10021703_pt1 | contig 10282 bp, 7 predicted proteins | sample TergutEmb28metaG_3_FD_89872 | JGI IMG/M metagenome (GOLD analysis project Ga0123355, IMG submission 89872) | Embiratermes neotenicus P1 segment gut microbial communities from Petit-Saut dam, French Guiana - Emb289 P1 | ecosystem: Host-associated > Arthropoda: Insects > Digestive system > Gut ... | reverse complement strand
TGGGTTTAACGAATTATTTGAGGGAAGAAACAAAGGGAAAAGAAAAAAGAGGGGAACATGGTAGGTGGGGGGGGGGGGAGAGAAACAGTTCAGGGTTTTGATGGAAAAATCTTAAGAAATGAGAAAATATGGAAAGACGCAGGCGTAGATGGAAAGCTAAACTTAAAATGGCTATTGAACAGGATGGGGGAGTGTGGACTCGATTAATGCGATTCCGGACACAGGCGAGCGGCAGGCTGTTGTGAAGAGTAATGTACTTTCGGGTTCCACAGAATGCGGGGAATTTCTTAAGTAGCCGAGGAACTGTTAGCTTGTGACGAAGGACTCAGGTCCATGGAGTTAGTTTAGTTAGTTAGTTGGTTAGTTAGTGCGGCTGTAATACTAGGCATGTGTCAACAGCTACGTCCCTGGTAGCTGCACGCGAACACAAAGCTCACCACTGTGGACCCATTCAGTCCCTTCCCTTTTACAGTCTCATTATCTGTTGTCCTCCGGTGTCCAAGATGTTTATCTGAGTTCTCCCCTTCCTTGATTGCACAACCTCAACAGCAGGCAACGAACAAACACTATAAAGACATCAATACAACGATGTGTGTCGGTGAACTCAGTTCCCTGCCATTCTAGACTGATGTCTGAATGCATCATAATTAAGTTTAATTAATTTAAAGCAACAACATCTATATTACAGGTTTGCGTCGCTTAACGACGGGGATACGTTCTGAGAAATTCGTCGTTGTACGAACGTCACTGATTGCACCTACACAAACCTAGATAGTCAAGCCTACTACACACCTAGGCTATATGGCATAGCCTATTGCTCCTAGGCTACAAACCTGTACAGCATGTTACTGTACTGAATACTGTAGGCAATTGTAAAACAATGGTATTATAATATTATATTATATTATTAAAATCTTACTGGACCACCGTCGTATATGAGGTCCGTCGTTGACCGAAACGTCGGTATGTGGCCCATACCTGTACTACTAAATCACGTAAGCAAATTCAGCCGTTTGTGTTTCGTAAGTATGCAAATTTGTCGGACAAAAAGAAAGCATAAAATTTAAGACAGTGTGCAGGTGGCTCTTACTTCGAATGTTCTATCAACTGCTGCATGCTATTTACCCAGTTTCTGTCAATTAACCGAGATCTGATTAGCTCTTAAGTCACAGCTGCTGCTGGGTATCACTTTTTACATGAACTGTCTCCACTCCACCAGCCCGCGTACAGCGTAGCAACTTTTACATCAGACACACTGTCAGTCCCTCACCCTGTACCAGTCTAACAACTGGGCGCTTTTCCGAACATTTCCTCGCAGTATATTTCTCTGTCCCCCGTTGGCCCATGCTGCACTCTTCTAATTTCCTCTCCTCTCGTCACCATAAACCTTACCCTCAATTCCGCCAATTTTCCTTGCAATTGCGGTCAGAACTTCTGAATCTGCCTTTCAGAAAATGCATAACAACTGCAAGACTCATTACACTAACAGCGGCGTTGCTGGAGATTCCATTCTTCTGAATGTGACGCCATTCCACCGGTGCACAGTTACTGGAGGCACAGAAGGGCGCACTGCCTCCGTCTGTACGGTCAAGAGGTCCACTCTTCTTGCACTGCTCTACTCTTACGCACGCCGGTTAATATCCGTCAATCAACATTGCCCAACGAGGCACGATGTCTGAATCATACAGAATCCTGTATCGAAGAAATCCTGCTGTGTCACTTGAACAGTGAAACGGAGAAGTACGGAAGGCCAAATTTATATCACTGCTTTTTCTTGCGACATGTTTCAGCTTTAGTGAAGAGACAACAAGAGCAATTTAAAATACACAAAGAAAGATAATAAAGTACAACCCATTAAAACTGTACTGCTCCCAGATAGCTCACATCTCGGCTTTACAAAACTGCAGCTGTTTAAGCCACAACTTGACACATGTCAAGACTTTAGATTAAAGTATTACAATGCAATAAATTAAAACTACAGCAAATATTAAAGCTGTTTACCAGTACGTCAGGTTTGGAAGGGAAGTTCTTCAATATTAAAATAAGCATCGTACTGTAAAGTGAATTCAAAAGCACAACAGCAGTTCGGCTATATCTTCGTAATATAAGAAAATAAATCCATTAAATCTTCGTAGGAGAAGGAAGCCTTGCCACCAAGTGCCAGGTGAGTGCAATCACATTGCTGTCAGTGTGACAGGACATGCTCTGTTCAAGTTACACTTAATAATTCCAATTTCCACAGATATTGCTTACTGTAACGCAGCAGCTCAGTCGAAATAGTGACCAGGCCCTTGGCTCAACAACCAAAGAATCGTGTTTCGACTGTCGCCAGCGGTAACGGATTTTCCTACCCTCCGCATGTTCCAGACCGGCCGTGCAGCTCAATGGGCACTGTACGCTCTTTTCACAGGGAGAAAGCGGCCGAGGCGTGAAGATTACCAGCCACCTCCATCAAGTGTCGAGGTTAAGAATGAAGGATGCCATGCCTCAATACCCCACATTTCTTCATGGGGTCAACAGGGACAACTTTACATTCACTTGTCTCCTTTTAGTGTGTTTGAGGACGATGTCAATTGCTGATATCACATCGCGTCGGTGACAGACGAACGAATGAATACGGAATATCTGTGGAATGATATTGACTGGAGGAAGGCGAGGTACTTGAGAAAACCTGTCCCAGTGCCGCTTTATCCACCACATATCTCATATGGACTGACCATGGATCGAACCTGGGACTCGGCGTTGAGAGAGAGGCGACTGACCGTCTGAGCCATAACGCCGCCTCACATTCACTCTAATATGTCAAATTAACAAAAATATTCCAAATATCAATTATAAAAAACGGAAGTCGCTGTGCATTTTAGTACCTGAATCGATATCACGAAATTATTTATAACCCCATCTTTATAAAAAGGCTTATTTTGAAACATCCGGTAAGGTAAAGACACCGTCCCTCAGCCCCGGCGGTCAGAAACACAGATAAATTCACTCTAAACAAATCACTCCCCACTTGCACAACAGGTACCTGCGAAAGCAACCCCCAAATCGGTCTTGTTATCACTCTAAAGTTAGTGCCCACTGCTCTACTTTCTCTTGATCGGTTTAATATTCAACGTAAGACACGTTTTACTATGAACTGTTCCGTGCCGAAAAACTTTCATTAAACAGGCTGTAGTAATTACGTAATCGAGTCAAATTACAATTTCCAATTCGAGTGTCTTATTGATCAGTGAAACAGCAGCAGGTAGTACAAACGTACCTGACATGAACAGGCAAGCTGACGTTTTGAATGTTAATGAAAATTTAATTGTTCAACATGGATACATTTTGTTGCCGTCAGAACACACATCGATTGTAATTATAAGTGTATTCGTGGTATCTTTATTTATCAAACATCCCTGCGAAATTTGGCTGGAGTAAATAAATTCAGAGAAGGCAAAAGATTATGAGAGACTCAGACACACCAGCGAATGCGGGCAGTATAAAAAGTTTTCCCAACAAACTTTTTAGTGATTCGAGAGTTTGGAGGGGTGGTAAGAGAGAACAGAAGGGGTAAGTACGGAGCGTGGATGTACAAATGTGTGTTGGTGTGTTGGTGTGAAGGGCACATGCACTAGGGCAAGAATGGCACAAGTACTAGCGCAAGATATTAAAATATGAATAATCTACAGAGCATAACGTAGCAGGCCAGCACGAATATAACACCAAACGTGTTCAAAGGAAAGTAAATTAGCTGAGTAGTTTGCGGTGCCTGTCAACAAGAATATTTAACCTAGATGTCAGTGGCATCGCCTCGTCCGGAATGAAAGCAGCATGACAGTAGCATGGCAGTAGCCAGTACCTCTCGAAACCTGTTTCACAATCCATGTCTTCTGCAAATATTCAGCAATTTCACAACCACGCTGGCTTCTCTGTGATACTCACCCCAAGAAACACGATATTTGTAACTCAGACACAATGCAACTCGCAAACCTCTCAACTACATTTACAAATTTCCTCCCACGCATACAGTATCGGCTCAAACGGTACTTCTTTCACTTTTTCCCAAGTTTCATAAGGAGTCGCGGGGTCACTGCGAAATTCAGGGGGTTGAAATGGTAATGGGGGCGGGTATGAAGATGGATTGTAAGGTTAAATGGACGTAGAGTAAGGGTTGGAAACGAGAAATGAAAATAAGAAATAAAATGGTTAATACACAAAGTTTGGCGAGTGTTTTCGTTGTTGGTGAGCGTGATCCAATATGGCTACGGGTCGTAGTCGAACCGACGGGGTGCGCAGCGCGCAAGTACGTGGCGACAGAGAGCGACAGGATACGGGGGGTAAATGTGGAGAAGGGATGAAAAGTAAAATCAATAACTCATGGCTACCACTACCAACAACCATCAGCAGCAGCACACGGGGTGCCAGCGAGCGGGGTAAACGTGCGAGGAGCTCATGTAGGCAGGCACAGTTCAGAACGGTTACCATCCCCTAAACTTATACAAAAGCCGAACCTCACTTATCTGCTTGCAATAACTCTGCTATCTGCCCTCCTGCATCTTCATTTAGTCTTCTTCATCCGGGCGTGGAGGAAAACAAACAAAAAAGAAAACAATCTTATCAAATGTATTCACTCGACACTCATAACATCTTGGAGTAAATTCTCACACTTCGAAGATTCCTAAAACTCACAGACACTCACTGTCACAAACTACCACGCATGCGCGTTCCAGTAACCCCCCCGCCATCGGTCGTCCTGACGCTTGCTACACACACACTCAGCCTCACATATGGCGCACGTCGCCCGCCCAACACCACAAAACTTGGACTAAACTTTTTCCCCGACGCCGACCGTCGACTCGATGCCCCCACCCCCCACCCTCCGACGAAAGAAGAGTAACAAGCAGATCTAGAGAGGAGAGGAGAGCGGGTTTATAAAAGAGGGAGGGATAACACAGACATAGAAAAGAGAGGATAAAACTTCAAATGAGAAAATAGGAACACAGGCAGAAAAGCATATAAAGCTATGATAATATTGGATGAGAGGGGGTGGGAAGAGTGAGAGAGAGTTCTGGAAGAGAGCTTAAGAAGAGAAGTAATTGAGAGTGAGAATTCAGAAAGTCGTGTTAGGGGTGGCGGAATGCTGCTCCTGTGTGACAGGTTTTAAAAGAGGAAAACTTTTCGCAAGTAAGGATCACTTTACCATTCTGCAGCCGAACAAAATGAAGTGATCACCTGCTCCTCTAACACGGACACTTCGCCACCTGCTTTAAGCTCTCAATAGTGGCAGATATTTACCTTCTCCACCCCCCACCCCCTACCTTATCAAAACACTTCAACGGTAGGTACGCCACGACTACAAAACGAACTGCTCTCACTGATTTGATTTTATTCGTGCAACAGTCCAGTTGTAAAGAAACCAACCATAATTCAATACAATTCAATTCCAAGTATTAACAGGTAGGCTTAGCACTGCACGGCCCACGTAGGGAACCACAAGGAATACATGAATATAAAAACATACAAATACAAATCAATCGAACATAAAGTCACACACATGCAAATGCTGACACAGCAGTTAAAATATTGCCAGATTACAGCTAAATTCAATACTTTAATACAAAAATAACATGTAAACTAGAGAAAAACAATTGCGCAATGAATGGAATGGAAAAGGAAAGCAGAAAAGACAAAAGAAGTGAGTTTAGGTGCACAACGGCAATTAAATCATATATAATTATACAATACAGTCATTAGATTGTTTCACTTTTGCAGTAAATTTACCAAACACTTTGCGCGAAGCCAAGAGAATGACTGGCCCATCATCATTGCGTATCATTTTAGGCGCGTTCGCAAAATTGCGAAACCCGCTATTACCTTCTTTCTTAATTCTTAGGCCAGACATTCCCGTTGTGTAATTTTCAATGATTAGTAGAAGTATAAATATTAGTTTAACACAACTTTGTTACGTAAACAAATTTAAGAGAACATAGCTACATTAGCTTCATCATGTCTGTCTGTTCGTCCGTCCGCGTGAAGCCACTCGACTCCCACTGGACGGATTGTCATAACATTTTACATTTGAGTATTTTTCGAAAATCTGTCGAGAAAATTCAAGTTTCATTTAAATCTGATAAGAATAACCGGCACTTTACATGGGGACCAATATAAATTTTTTATCATATCTCGCTCAGTTCTTCTTAGAATGAGATATTTCAGACAAAAGTTGTAGAGAAAATCAAAACACACATTTTATGCTCAATAATTTTTTTTCGAAAATCCTGCCCTTTATGAGATAATTTGGAAAAACTTTTGTACAGCCGGGCAAGCCACAGATGACAATATGGCACATGCGCATTGCATGCTGGATACCCAAGGCTACAAACACACACCCCCAACATGTAATAATCATTACTTTTCCACTACAACAATTGTTGCACGAACCCGCCTGAATGTTCCGCTATACGTACATTGCCTGTCTGGTTAAACCACTCCTTCCTGTGGTAAATTTATCTGAAGTAACAAACCGCACATGTACAGCTACGCATGGTAATTAATATGACTTTACACATTTAAACACAAATGTTTGTTTGCTCTTTTCTTATACGATCCGCTGACACGCCATTAATGCACAATAAAGATCTGGTTCGTACTTCACCGAGAACATCCATCCATCTCCACTACAACAACCAAACTGTCACAACTGTTTAATGACATATTACTGTGTTTATTGCAAGAATCACAAGACACACACAAACAGCCACACTGTGCAGGCAGGAGAGGGTCTGTTGAAGTGTTACACAAGGTGGTACACATAGTTACCACGGTTGACACACGACAGTCCGTAGGCAGTTCTTACATACTCACCGCCGAATACTCGTTTTCTACAGCGTTACAATTTATAGATTACGAAATGCGATGGCTCAGTCGGTAATGAACTAAACCGCGGAGTTGAGGGACCGGCGTCCACATGGTCAAGAAATGTCTCCTCTCCTTAGAGACAAGGCCGGCTGGGGAAACACCAGGGGTACAGCGGCCCAAGTGTGAAGATGACCAATCGCCTGCAACCACTGTCGAGATTTGAAGTACTCTACTCCATCGTGCGTTTTCATGTCGCTATTCTGAATGTATCATAGAGACAAATTTGCCTGCACGCATGACAGGTGTTGAGAGAAAGAACGAACGCTGTGGTACACTCAAATCTTAATATATTTATCTATACTTAAACCACCTGCCGACAAACTCTTTTACCAAAATGTACCACAAGGGGCTACTGGCCCATTACATGCACAAATTACGCCGTAGACTTCCTACCCCAAATTCTCCGAACTCCGTTTACCAGTTTCACAGATCACACACACACACACACACACACCACACACACACACACACACGGTCACCAACAGCAGCAGTTTATTGGGGAAGAACTTAAACCGAGGGTGTTCGAGCACAGGCCGCCCAGGAGGGCTGCTGTATACAGTCGTTCAGTGAGATCACCGGACTTATGTATTGGGGTGATCACACTGAGGAGGACCAAACATATGGGGCAAGTGGCATGTATGAGAACAAAAAGATAAGTATAAAACTTTTTGACAGCAAAAATACAAAGGAACAAGACCACGTTTAATATACAAGCATGCATGAGAGGATAATATTAAAATGCATTTTATACGAAAATCATGGAGGTGCACGCACTATATTGATCTGGTTCAGAACAGGGACAGGCAGAATCCTGTTGTGAAAACGGAAATGAACCCTCGGGTTCCATAAAATGCGGGAAATTTGTTGACTAGCTGAGAAACTGTTACCTTTCCAAGAAGGGCTCTGCTGCATGAAGTTGTTCACATCAATGTCAGTCACAACATTAACATAATCCTAACGGAATGAAAGTGTCTGGTCATTAAACAGCTACGTAACGGGAGTTAACTGATGGGTTAGTCACAGATTATCCTGCCAGGCTAGTGTGACGTATGAGTGAGTTTGGGTGCGTCAGGACCCCACTAGATGAATACGGCCTTGTCTTTCATGCGTTTGACGAAACACAGCGTTTAACATGATAGACATGTCTATTCTCCTTAGAGAAGTTGCTTGCACAATTTTTGACCGTGACAAAAACTTGGCAGACGAAGAAGCTAGTGTACGAATGTACCTGTGCATGTGCGGTGCACACAGTGTGGTGTGTCGTCCTGCAGATTTTAGGTGCTCACAGCGGTGTTGCAAAGTTTCAAGCCATCTGAGAAGTGACGCTGTGACGAGTGGCAAATATGTGCCGACGTTTCGAAGTAATCAAATCGGTTTAGACTGTCTGACGCTGAAGATCAACAAACTGCGACCCTTCCAGACGTCCGCAACACGACGAAGCGTCCCTGAACACTTGATTCTTCAGTCCTTTCGAATGCCCGAGGGATTCAGTTCAGTGATATTAATTCCGAACCGAAACAGGCGCAAAACCAAATGATGAACTGCACAGAAACTACACAGCATCTCGCCGCTCTTCGGCGGTATATGATGCCGATCGCTCAAATCGCAATGACGCCGTGCATCTCAGGAGTTCGCCTTAAAGGGCAAGTGTATCCAAGGGCTGCATCTTACAGAAATGTTCAAGTCTGAAACTTGCTCAGTTTAAATACACGCAACTTCACCGCGCTACGACACAGTCACGTGCTAAATATTTATGGCAGTATGCTGACAGAGACCGTGTCTGTCCGCGGTTTTTCTTTTTTTGCACGTGTAGACTTACCACACACGAATAAGGATTCCGTGTTAGAGCATTCTCTACAATGTGAAGACTATCTGTTTCTAGCCTATTACGAAATATTTTAATAACCCAGCCTAAAAATAAACATGTTTTACCTGCAAAGCAAACACGCCTGAAGCCTATTACCCAACGCGGCTGCTGCTGTGACCTGACGTATGCTTACCAGCTGGTCATACTAACAACAAATAATAGCAGTTTGACACTGTTGGTGTAATGAACGGCTTGTTTACATTACAATGTTGCTGGACAGAAGAGGACCGAGCAGACATCTTCCTTCCTTCTGAACGCACAGCCTTTGCTTTCAGCGCCGACTGCTCTCAAACTTTGCGCCCTTAAGTGCTCCTATTAATACTTGTCCTGCTCTTTGTATCTTAAAAGACTGTTGGACATAATACAGTCCTAATCATCACGTGTTACATTAGGACGACGTTAAACACGTTACAGCAAAGCCACTGTTACCTGAACTGAAACACTGTCAGTTACAACGGTACTCCCGTTCGCAGTGTTAACTGTGGCTCTCAGAGCCAGATTTAAGCGCACATCTGTAACCAAAATCAAAAGTCATACTACTCATAAAATTAAAAAATTAAATCGTTATTTTCTAACCCTTAAACTACAACATATAAACTGAAATGTACTTTCAAATCAGCAAACATTTAACACGTCTAATACATGTCACATGCATGCCTAACAGTGCAATAATCCGAATCGGAATAAAAATGGAGAAGTTTCATTTGCCCCCCCCCCCCCAAAAGGAAAGTGCGACAATCACTGAACCCATTTCCACGAAACTCAAGCTTGCTCGGCAAAGTTTCGTAAATAAATCCTATTCCGAATGTAATGAAAATCCGACAAAAAGTTTGGTCGCTATCAATTGGTAACAGACGGATGGACGGGGTCTCCGCATAAGGTGGTTCTCGCTTCGTAAAGAACGCCTAGAAATGGATATCGCGGGCAAATACGATTGAAAACCGAAATTGCAATTTACATTATCCCATGAACAAAGCTTTAACAACTACTGGAGTTAATTACTACGAAATACTTTACCTTTATCAGTGTACATAAGGCTTAACCTCAAACGTGTCTAGTGTCATGGAGCTGATTCAGGTATTTGTGTAGCACTGAATCGGTTGAGTGGTGGCCCTACGACTGAATCACCACACAAGGTTACGTCTTGCATAGAATTTACTTTCCCTTATTTCGCTAAAACTGTAACGTCGAACGTGAGAAAGCACACAGGAACAAACATAATTGATATTTCGTATTTAACGGTCGATTCTGCCGTTACATTAATACCAACATTAAAAAAACATAAACTAATACACAAAGATGTGTCAGCATACAGCACTATCACGCTAGAAAGTGCAGACGAGAAACTGCTGGCTAGAAGTGGACTGCTGACTAGAAATGCGGGACTGCTGACTAGAAGTCAGTATTCGGAAGGTCCTGCGACCGGCCACCTCGATACAGGTTTTTCTTGGTTTCCCTGTGTCTATAAGCAAATGCTGAGATGGTTCCCAAAATTCCAAGTTGCCACTACATGCT
>Ga0123355_10021702_pt1 | contig 10282 bp, 8 predicted proteins | sample TergutEmb28metaG_3_FD_89872 | JGI IMG/M metagenome (GOLD analysis project Ga0123355, IMG submission 89872) | Embiratermes neotenicus P1 segment gut microbial communities from Petit-Saut dam, French Guiana - Emb289 P1 | ecosystem: Host-associated > Arthropoda: Insects > Digestive system > Gut ... | reverse complement strand
AGCGCATAAATTTAAAAACCATATTTTATATTGGTATATACCAATTATAGCCGTTACAGCAAACGATTGCAAGCTTTTTTACAAAAACAGTCAAAATCATATTTTGAGCAAAATAGTTAGACAAGCGGACATTTTTATGCTAGAATTAGGGATAAATTCTAGTTAAGGACGGGTTCGGTTCAGCATTTGTTTCGCTTTACGACCTACTTTCCGACAAGAAATGCTTAAGTATTTCTTGCTAGAATGTAAATGTTAAATAATTAGATGGAGGTTTTAATGATGAATTTACTCGCATTTGACTTTGGTGGAACAAGTGTTAAGTATACTTTATGGCAAGAAGATCAGCTTTTAGATGTTGCTAGTTTTCCAACACCCCAAACATGGGAAGAGACAAAGGAGAAGCTTGTTGAAATAAAAGCTGAGTATGAAAAAGATTACCAATTAAGCGGTGCAGCGTTTAGCTTCCCGGGATGTATTGATCATGAAAAAGGTGAAATCCTAGGCTATTCGGCTATTAAATATATCCACCACTTCCCCATTCAACAAGAACTTTCTGAACTTCTGCAGCTTCCTGTTGCAATGGAAAATGATGCGAATTGTGCAGCGCTCGCTGAAGTTTGGTCAGGTGTGGCAAAAGGTGTGAAAGATGTCCTATTCGTCGTTGTCGGAACAGGTATAGGTGGTGCCATCGTTATTGATGGAAAAGTCCACTCAGGTGCTCATCTATATGGTGGAGAGTTTGGATTTATGTATTTAGAGCATGAGCAGCAGACTTTAAGCGGACTTGGAACAGCGGTCTGCATGGCGGATCGCTATTGTGACTGCATTGGTGTGCCACATGGGACACATAGTGGTAAAGATGTATTTGAATTCGCCAAACAAGGTGATGAAAATGCCATCCTCCAGGTTGAAATTTTCTACAAATATTTAAGTATTGGGTTATTTAATTTGCAAATGAGCTTTGATCCTGAAGTCATCATTATTGGTGGTGGCATTTCCGCGAGCAATGAAATTATTACAAAGCTTGAATCTCGGGTGAACAAGCTACTCGAAGACGCTCATATCAAAGATTTTCAAGCACGCCTCCTACCATGTTTGTATAAAAATGATGCGAATTTAATTGGTGCTGTTAAAAATTACTATGATCGAGTAGGGGCTAATACATAAGTATAACACTTTGGTAGTACTTATTCACTCAAAAAACGTCTAATGGGTTTGTTAGACGTTTTTATAATTTTTAAAATCATTAAATTTCTATACCGCGACCATCTTGAATAAGTTTATAAACTTCCTTACCGAGTTTGTGATACTGCGCAAGCAGCTTTTATCTCTTTAATAGCTGTCGGGTCTAGTTTTGAATCATTGACTTCATGTAAGTATGGAGTTCTTCTCTTGTTGGCAATGCCTCATTGTCGCTGATGTGTCCGATTTGAATTGAGCCGATGGCGTTTCCACGTATGACTGCATCAGGTAATGATAAGCCTTCGATAATGCCACTAATAATACCAGTAGCAAATCCATCTCCAGCGCCGACCGTATCGACAATATTCTCAACGGTAAATCCGGGAATAACCTGTGATTCTGCGCCATCTCGCACATATGCTCCCCCAGGACCTAGTTTTACCACCACTTGTTTTGCTCCCAGGTTTTGGTAAAAGTCTGCAATCTCGGCAGGGTCATTAGAACCTGTTAAAATTCGCCCTTCTTCAAGTCCTGGAAGCACAATATCTGCAAGTTGTGCGAGGTCATTAATTCCTTTAATCATTACTTCTTCGTTCTCCCATAAAGTTGGACGAAGGTTTGGGTCAAAGCTTAGAGTTATTCCCGCTTCTCTTGCACGCTCCATTAACCGCTTTGTCGCCGCCCGACATGTTAGGGAAATTGCAGGGAAAACGCCTGTTATGTGTATGAGGTCAAGTCCTGTTAAGTCAATATCTTCTATCAGTTCAGATGTTATCTTAGATGCAGCTGAGCCTTTACAGTAAAAAGCAATCGGGGGATCACCTTCTAGAACTTTTCCCTTTAGCATTGAACCAGTTAAAAATTCATCGTCAAATGTAACCAATCCCGTGTTGATTCCTTCTTGTTCTAAAGTCGTCTTCGTATAATAGCCAAATGGATCCTTTCCTAAACGCGTGATGAAGCATGGGTTATGCTCAAGTCGTGCAAGCCCAAAGCAAACGTTAACTTCCGCTCCAGCTAATTTTCTTGTGAAGCGTTCGACTTCTTCTAGCGGACCAATTGTTTCAGCAATTAATAATGCAATTGGTTCACCAATCAATAATACTTTAGCCATGATAATCCTCCTTAATAGTTAAAGCTCTAGTTGATGTTTTGATAAAATCAGGCTTTACAATACCTCTTTGTCCTTTTACCTATTGAGCTTTTGTAAATGGTCTAGTGATGATGTCTAATCTTTTTAGTGTTTCTTCATCTAAGTTCCAAGAACAACTCTCGACATTGTTTTCTAATTGTTTCACACTAGATGCTCCACCAATAATTGAAGTCACTGCTGGATTTTGCCGCAACCAGTTTAGGGCAACTTGAGACATCGGTTGACCTATTTCATCAGCAACCTTTTTGATTTCATCCGCTGCATTTAAATACTTATCAATCGCATCTCCTGCAAATTTAGGATTAGCATTTCTAATATCATCTTTACTAAAGTATTTTCCGTGTGAAAACCTTCCCGTTAGTAATCCTTGAAATAATGGGCTATATGGCAAGAATACTTGTCCCCATTTTAGTACGTTGGGTATTACTTCATCTTCACATGCGTATTCTAACGGAATGCCATGATAGCTTGATGTATTTCGCTCTAACATATTGTATAAAGATTGTTGGCACTCTACATCTGTATATTTCATCATCTCCTTAACGTCTTTTTGCGCAAAGTTAGATAAACCGACGTATTTGATTTTTCCAGCTTGACGCATGATGTTTAACGCATCTGCTGTTTCTTCAAGGGAAACGTTTGGATCTGGCCAGTGCATTTGGTAAATATCAATGTAATCTGTTTGTAATCGTATCAAGCTCTCGTCAACTTCCTTTAAAAGGCTCTCTTTAGAAAGGTCATTTCTAGTTACACGGTTTTCATCCCAGAGAAGTCCTCCTTTGCTTGCGATAAGAATTTTATCACGCTGTCGTCCCTTTAATGCTTTTCCAAGGATTTTTTCGCTCCTATTCCATCCATAAACTGGTGCCACATCAAAAAGATTGATTCCTCCATCAAGGGCAGCATGCACAATATCTATATATTTCTGCTCGTCGAAGCCATCCCAGTCACCACCAAAATTCCAGCACCCAAGACCAATCGCAGATATTTCTTCTTTTACTTTACTTACCTTTTTGTAAATCACGCTTCCTCTCCTCCTCTTTTTCTCTGAATTTGATCAATTAATACAGCCAAAACAATTAGACACGCAATAATAATTTCCATAATAAAGGGATTAACCGCAAGTAAAACCCCACCTTGACGAAGGGTACTCATAATGATAGCACCTAAAAAAGCGCCTATTACTGAGCCTTTTCCACCGCTAAGAGAAGCACCACCTACTACGGCAGCAGCAATCGCATCTAATTCAATTCCTGTTCCTGCTGTAGGAGCAGCATTTGACAGTCGCGATGCAAGTAAAATTCCTGCAATTGCGCACATAACTGCTGAAAAAATATAGGTGCCATATATTGTTAATCTGTTATTAATACCTGAAAGTCTCGCTGACTCTTTATTGCTGCCATATGCATAAACATTTCGACCAAATACGGTTTTCCTCGCAATAAATACAGCGAGAACAGTTAATAATATCCAAACAATTGCTAATAATGGAACTCCCAAAGGGTTCGCCCGTGCAATTGCTAAAAAACTATCAGGAAATCCTGAAATCATTGCTGCATTAGTCATAAGCATAAGTACCGCACGAACTAATGACATCATACCCATGGTCGCAATAAACGGTGGGACTTTTCCATCATAAATTAGCACACCATTCATTAACCCAATAATAGCACTAGCCAATATTGCAAGTAAAATCGCCATAGGTACAGGGACATCATGACTTGTCATCATAAGGGCAACCGCCGTTCCTGAAAAGCCTAATACAGAACCTACAGAAAGGTCAATTCCGGATGAAATGATTACAAATACCATTCCTAGTGCTATAATCCCAACGATAGCTGTTTGTCGAAGTAGATTCATAATATTAGAAAATTGGAAAAATACTGGCGAAAAAAATGCAAAAAAAGCAAACAATATTGCGAGAACTATTAGTAGTATTAGTTCTGTCATACCTACACCTAAACTTATTTTAATATTGTTTTGGCTTGATGTAGTGTTTTTAGTTTCATCTTTACCCCTGCTCATATATCCGACTTCCTTTCAAGGTTCATACCAGACGCAAGGCGAAGTATATTTTCTTCGCTGTACTCGCTTTTGTCTAATATCCCCATTTGTTTACCTTCATACATGACAAGAATTCGATTTGACAATCCCATTACCTCTGGCAAATATGAAGAAATAATAATTATTGTTTTTCCTTGACTAATCAATTCTTCAAAAACTTTATAGATTTCCACTTTAGCACCAACATCAACGCCAACAGTTGGTTCATCAAAAATGAAAAAATCACTTTCGGCAGCTAGCCATTTGGCGATTACTACTTTCTGCTGATTTCCGCCTGAAAGGTTCCCAGCTAACTGATGAACACTAGGTGTTTTGGTTTGTAGAATATCACAATATTTCTGAGTAATACGATCACCCTTTTTGATATCTATAATACCTGCGGATGAAATGTTTTTCATTGATGCCATATTGGTGTTCTCAGATATGTTTAAGCCTAAAGCTAACCCTTGCTTCTTTCTATCCTCTGGCAATAACGCAATCCCTGCTGAGATGGCATCTACTGGTTCTCTCCCGCTGAACTCTCTTCCATGAAAAGTTATCGTTCCGGAGTCTTTTACTTTACCGCCAAAAATGGTATGCGCAATTTCTGAACGTCCACTACCGACTAGACCAAACATCCCAAAGATTTCACCTTTTTTAACTTCAAAATTAACATCTTCGAACTCATTTAGTTTAGTTAATCCTTCTACTTTTAGTACTGTTTCACCAAGTTTTACATGTTCGATATTATACATGTCTTCAAGCTTGCGTCCAACCATCATAGCAATTATATCATCTTCTGTAACATCCTTTGTTTTAACAGTTTCGACTAGTTCACCATCTTTTAGTACAGTAATACGATCACTGATTTGGAATATTTCTTCCATTCGATGAGAGATATACAGAATACCAACATTTTTTTCTTTTAACATACGAATGATTCTAAATAACTCTTCTGTTTCTTCTGTTGTCAATTGTGCTGTCGGTTCATCAAAAATTACAAACTTTGCTTTCTGGTGTAACACCTTTCCAATTGCTACCATTTCTTGTTTTGCGATAGTCAGATCAGACATAATCTCTGTCGCTTTTACAGCAACGTTAATTGATGACATTATCCTGTTTGTTTCTTCATTGATTGCTTTATGATTAACTATCCCAAATTTTCTTGGTAACCCGCCCATAAACATATTTTCAGCAACAGTTAGATGCCCCGCAAAATTTATATCTTGATAAACGGCACTTAGTCCTAAACTTTGTGCATGAAGCGGGCTTCTTATATCCATCTGCTCGCCTTCTACAAAGATTTCTCCTTCTGTTTTTTGATGTACACCCATCAAAATCTTAATCAATGTGGATTTTCCAGCACCGTTTTCACCTACCAAGGCATGAACTTCGCCAGCGCTTACATCAATATCTACATTATGAAGAGCTCTAACGCCAGGAAAGTACTTTGTTATACCAGTCATTTTTACAATTGTCTGATTAGTCATAGGTGTCTCCATCCTTCTCCATCTATCATTTTATTACAATAGCTGGCTAATATAGCCAGCTATTGTATTTTCAATTTTCTATTCCACTATATGCTGAGCCAATAATTCTTGAATAGCTTCTTCATTAATGTTGTCTGCAGTAACGACAGTTACAGGAACTGCAACCGAGTCTACTAACTCTTCACCATTAATAGCTCTGATTACATCAGCAACGCCATTGTAGCCCATTCCCCATGGATCTTGAACAACCATGCCGGTTAAGTTTCCTTCGTGAATAGCATCAACTTGTTGTTGGTTAGCATCAAAAGCGTAAGTAATGATATCTTGACGTCCAGTTTCTTCAATTGCTAATGCAATCCCAACACCCATGTGGTTATTGTCTCCAAAGATACCAATTAGATCTGGGTTCGCAGCGATTAAACCTCCAGCAATGTCAGTTGCCCGGGCAATGTCATTATCAGCATACTGAGTTTCAAGAACATTGATATCTGGAACTAATTCTGTAATTCTATCAATGAATCCATTAGTACGAGCAACGTTTACTCCAGCCCCAGCAACAGCAGAGATAACCACTACATCCATCCCAGACGGATCAATTCCAGCAGCTTCCCACTCTGCAACCATTAAGTCAGCAGTTTCACCAGCAGCTAATGCATGATCAGTAGCCAAGAAAGTAGAAACTTCATCAGATGGAATGTGCTCATCCAGTGCAACAACAGGAATTCCAGCTGCTACAGAATCAGCAACTGCGTTTACAACAGTTTCACCAGCTGTGGCTGCGATAACAATTCCGTCTGGTCCAGCCTGAATGGCATTTTCAAAGATTGTAACTTGCTCATCAATGTCCAATTCACTTGGAGGTCCTTGGATAGTTACAGTCACACCATCATTCGCATCAGCAAATGCTAAAGCTCCAGAAGCGAGAATTTGCCAATAATCAGAGTCAGTTGCTTTGATGATTACTGTGATGTCATAAGCACCATCAACTCCGCCATTTCCACCACCGTTATCATCTTCGCAAGCAGTCAGAAATACTAACCCTAGCACTACTACAAAGGGAATTAAAAATATAAGCATTTTCTTTTTCATTTGAAATCTTCCTCCTTTTATTTGTGATTACATAATATATGTTACAATACATATATTAAAATGTCAAGAAAAATTTAAAAACGACACCTTAGAAAAAACAGCAGTTTTAACCTTTTGAATGCTGTCGGGTCAAATGTTTTGGCATGTTAGATCATGAAGTGGATAGTTATGTAAATACATATAAATTTTAAGAATATCCGGCTGTTTTTAACATATAGCAAATTTTACTGTTCATGTGTGTATGTTTTTGACTGATTTTAGTTGACAATTATCTAAGAAACCATTATGCTATAATAGTGTTGAACAAATTTCTTATTTCGAATTATTTTAGGACGTGAGTTAAAATGAAACCCCCTTTACATAAAAAAATTGAGCACGATATATTGAGTAGAATAAAATCTGGTGAGTACGTCGAAAACGAAACAATTCCGACAGAGATGGAGTTGTCTGATACTTATGGCGTTAGTCGTCCTACTGTTAGGCAGGCAATCCAATCATTAGTGAATGAGGGTTACTTAGAGCGGAGGAGAAAAAGGGGGACAATTGTCAGAAAATCTAAGATCAGGCAAGAATTTACACGTTATATCAAAAGCTTTGATTCAGAAATGTATACAAAGGGAATGTTGCCAACAACAAAGGTTTTGAATTTTACAAAAACTACTGCGATTAAGGAAGTCGCGGACAATTTAAATCTTACTGAAGGTGATCCAGTTTATAAATTAACGCGTTTGCGGTTTGCAGAAGATAAGCCTGTTGTTTTTGTTACGAGCTTCATTCCTGCCCATATTGTCCCTGATCTAGATCAGATCGATTTTTCTCAGCATTCACTTTATGAGACATTTAAAGAAATGGGGTTCCCTATTCACTTCGCTTCAAGAAAGTTGGAAATTACAACTGCTGATGAAACTATTAGCTATTTATTAGATATTCCTGAAAATGACCCCTTGTTTTATTTTCATACACAAGGCTTTACAGAAAATCGTCTACCCATCGAATATTCGATTGCAAAATATCGTAGTGATATTAATTATTTCGTCTTTGAGATATCTAATTGAAATTGAGTATACGTATTAGCTGCGACTCGAAAAACTTACGAATGGAAAATTTAATCATTCGCAAGTTTTTTCTTATATCAAAAAAGACCGACTCTAGATGAGTCAGTCCCAAGTAATCCCATTTTCTAAATCAATGAGGCAAGATACCCTAAAGTACGGATTAACTGTGCAGTATAAGACATTTCGTTGTCATACCAAGAAGCGACTTTAATTAATTGCTCACCATCGACTTCCATCACTTTTGTTTGCGTACCATCGAATAAAGAACCGTAATGGATTCCGATTGTGTCAGCAGATACGATTGGATCTTCAGTGTAGCCAAATGAGTTATCCGCTGAAGCTTCAGCAGCTGCTTTCATTGCCGCATTAATTTCATCAACAGTTGTTTTCTTATCTAAATTTGCAACTAATTCAGTTAAAGAACCAGTGATCGTTGGAACACGTTGCGCTCCACCGTCTAATTTCCCTTTTAATTCAGGAATTACTAATCCAATTGCTTTTGCAGCACCAGTTGAGTTAGGAATAATCGAAGCTGCCGCCGCACGTGCACGACGTAAATCTCCTTTTCCATGTGGTGAATCTAATGTGTTTTGATCATTAGTGTAAGCGTGGATCGTTGACATGAATCCTTTTTTAATTCCGAAGTTGTCTTGCAGTACTTTTGCAAATGGTGCTAAACAGTTTGTTGTACAAGAAGCACCTGATACAACGGTCTCAGAGCCATCTAGAATTTCATGGTTAACACCGTATACAACGGTTTTGACATCGCCTTTTGCAGGCGCAGAAACGACTACTTTTTTAGCTCCAGCAGTTAAATGCTTCCCAGCTCCCTCTTGTGAAACGAAAAATCCAGTACACTCTAATACGACATCTACTCCTAAATCTGCCCATGGTAAATCTTCTGGGTTACGCTCTGCGAATACTTTGATTTCTTTTCCGTTTACAACGAATGTGCCATCCTTAACTTCAACATCTCCATTAAAACGTCCTTGAGCTGAATCATACTTAAATAAATGAGCTAATGTTTTAGCATCAGTTAAATCGTTGATTGCTACTACCTCGAATTCTGATTTTTCTGTTAATAAACGTAAAGCTAACCGCCCAATACGTCCAAAACCATTAATTGCTACTTTAGTTACCATGCGTAAACGCCTCCTATTATTATAAAAATATTATAAAATACCTCTTAATTTTACTGATTTTTCACTGTAAAATCAAGCCTTTAAACGATGAAAGTGTTTTTTATCACAATCTTTCAAACATATTTTCAGACCCAACCCCTTCGACACCGATTTCATTTATGGAAGCAAACAAAATAAGGCATATAATGGTATGCTTTTAATTCCATTTTCAAAACCAAAATTTCTTGTTGAAACTCGAATTGCATAATCTAGCTTATACTGTGATACAAAATTATTCATGCTTTTGGCTTTAACATTATCAGATGATTTAACTTCTAAAGGAATAATATCTCCTCCTCTATCTTGCAATACAAAGTCAAGCTCTGCCTTCCTGGGCTTGCCCAGTAATAAGGTGTAAATCCATTTACTACTAATGACTGACAAACATAATTTTCAGCAAGTGCTCCTTTAAACCCATCAAAGCTAGGCAATCCACTTAAAATGACATTCGGCGCAATTCCAAATTTCGAACACAACAATCCAGTATCCATCATATACACTTTAAAAGAATCGTTATCGGCATACGCAGTTAGTGGTAATTTTCCTTCTGTAATTCTAATACATTTATTAATAATTCCAGCAAATTTCAACCAGTCTAATGGCGTTTCATATTCATAAGCCCTAGCACCTGATTTAATAACCTTGTATTGGAATTTTTTATTTTCTTTGGAAAGCTGAGCCGGAATACTTGACCAAGCCGCCATGATTTTAGTGGTTTCAGTAGCTGTTGCATATTTCGCCATATCAGCAATATACGCATCGTTAATTGCCTTTTGTGTTGCAATAACAAAATTGAAATCATTTGTTCGGATATATTCTTGTACTGCTCTAGGCATACCCCCAACAATAAGGTATGTTTTATATAAATCCAATGTTTTTTCATGTGCAAATAGTGGTGAAAAGTCTTTATAACATTCTTTTATCAGCTTGATTAAACTTTCATTGCCAGTTGCAAGTAAAAACTCTTCGAAATCTAGAGGGTATAACGATAGCATTTCAACTTTTCCTACCGGGAAAGAATATTTTTCACGATTCATTGCTACACCTAGCAAACTTCCAGCTGCAATGATATGATACTCAGGCGCATTT
>Ga0123355_10021701_pt1 | contig 10283 bp, 9 predicted proteins | sample TergutEmb28metaG_3_FD_89872 | JGI IMG/M metagenome (GOLD analysis project Ga0123355, IMG submission 89872) | Embiratermes neotenicus P1 segment gut microbial communities from Petit-Saut dam, French Guiana - Emb289 P1 | ecosystem: Host-associated > Arthropoda: Insects > Digestive system > Gut ... | reverse complement strand
TAATTCCGCGATTATGTTTGTCTCTCCAATTACAGATACAGAAATTAAAAATGTAATAAATAAGTTAAAAGGGAAATACTCAGCGGGGTATGATGAAATCCTCGAACTATGGTGATACTGCATGAATTTCTTGGCGAAGAGCTAATTTCTAAAGGACTTTGGCCACCAAGACCCCCTGATCTTACTAGTCCAGACTTCTTTTTGTCGAGTTACTTCCAAGACACTGTTTATCACAGCAATCCGCGAGACCTAAAGCAGTTGAAGAGGAATATTAACTCTTGCCATTCAAGAAATAAATGAAAGAACGCTAAGAAAAGATGCGAGGAACATGGTGAAACGTGTCGATAAGTGCACTGAAATGAATGGACATCTTTTCCAACACACACTGTAATTTCAGGTTAGTTGTGTAATATAACATGTAAATCTTAGTAAATACTAAACCGTACCACTTTTAACTTGAACACTCTGTATTTCAAAGTTACATTCTAATCATATGCATTTTTCATTGGTGAAGTCTCCAACCTCAGCATTTCGGCCTGGCTTGAAACCCAGCATTAATCGCTCAATACAGGATTAAACATCGTTAGGCTACACATCAAGAAGTGTGCGATCAGTCTGCGACACATCAGGAGGAAGATACAATGTTTCAATTCCGGCTGAACTACCAGGGCAGAACAGCTATTCTGCAGAGCAGCCGAGCATGCTGAAACAGCACTCAACCCACAGATCTAAGCAATACTTCGGTCGTGGCCGACCGGACAAAACATCGCGAGCATCTTCACTACACAGCCAGCAGCTGCTTTCCACTACCACATCACACGATACAAAATGTTACAGCTAATTATTCGAATCTTTCTTAGGGGTTTCTTGAACAAGCTTAAGTGTTGAAAGTGGAGGAAGGTACATATTTTATGTTAGGTTTGGTTTCCTTTCGTTTCGTTTGGTTTGGTTACGTAAGGTTTGGTTAGGTCTGGTTTCGATTGGCTTTGTTAAGTTAGTTAAGTTACATTAGCTTAAGTCACATCTACAGCATTTCGAGGCATGTAAATATATTTCCTCTATCCCCAAAAGACACACCTCCCCGAGTAGATGACACACCAGGGGACATTTTGAGTTACGCGCCTGTAAGCTGCTTCGCACTGCACTTAAACTCTTGAGCACATCAACAGCGAGACAGTGTCGACTAAGAATCTAGAGAGTATATGGAAGAGGAGGGTGAGTTCCTGCTGTAGGCGTAATGCCGAGGCAGAAATTAACCTTTATGAAGGCTAATCATACCACGCATGACGCAAAGATCAAGGAGTCCTTCACCGGAGAGCAGCAGCAGTACAGAGGTAAATACACCCATAAAATACTGCAAGGAGACAACACATGGACAGATAGGTGAATATCAGGCCCTGCTACAAGCAGAGGCAACAGAAGCTCATCGATATAGAGAAAATGACACGTGGAGAGAACATCATGGAGATGGAAGTGGACAAAGGAATCACCACACAGCATGCAATTCGATGGCACTTCTTGAAGAATCTGAACGACACCGAAGAGAATACACAGGTTTACATCTCAGCAATTTGAAGATAATTAAACATCTGGGCAAAGGAGCATTTGGCAAGGTCGTACTGGCATAGAAGAAATACACAGACGGCCATAGCTCCTAAGTGTTCGCCCTCAAGTTTGTACCTAATGAACACGTGTCCATGGTCGAGAAGCAAGTCCTCATTCGAGCAGTTGGCCACCCTTTCCTGGTGCAGTTGCTCACATACTTCCAGAAAAAGGAATCACTGTGCTACGAGATGGAGTACTTAGGATGCACTCTTCATTCCCTGTTGTCCAGGTTTAAGCGATTCAATGAGGACATGGCACGATTCTACGCGGCAGAGATTATTTTGGTGGTTAACGTTCTGCACAAGTACGGTTTTGTGCACAGATATAAAACCACAGAACATACTCTTGGAGAGCAATGGCAATTGCAAGTTAGCAGACTTTGGATTGGGCCAAGTTGGAGTGTTTACATGGTCCAAGACAGCCGGTGTGTGTGAGACTTAGCAGTATAAGTGTATGGCCCCGGAGATTCGTCGGGGCTGCCTGTATGGACCTGTAGTGGACTGGTGGACTGTTGGATGTGTCATGTACGAGGGAAAGTCATTACATAAAAGGAATGCTATTCTAAAGTGCATGAAAAAGTATGCACAACGAAAAATCTTATTTCAGAACACAAAATGTCTCCTTAGCAATATTTCATATAGGAGTCGTGACAATCAAGCAGTTTGAGCCTGCGCAGTAGGATATACATGGCCGCTCCACTGTCAACTTGCACTGTGGAAGAGCAACAAAGCGTTATTCGTTTTTTGTGGTGAGAGGGTGTGACACCTTCTGAAATCTACAGAAGAATGAAGGTTCAATATGGAGACAGTTGTTTGAGTCAGGGGAGAGTGTATGAATGGGTGGAAAGATTTCAAAACGAACGACAAAATGTCAGTGATGAACACCGGAGTGGGAGACCAGTTAGCGTGGCAAGTGAGACAGTGAAACAGCAGGTCGAGCACCGTATCCGTGACTACAGGCGAGTCACTGTTGTTGCCGCAGAATTCAACATGAGTCATGGCTCTGCGTGCAATATTGTTCATAATGACCTCGGTTATAGGAAAGTGTGTAGCAGATAGGTCCCAAGGCAGTTGTCTGATGATCACAAGCTTGCACGGCAGACGATTTGTCAGGAGCATTTGGACCATCATGCTCGTGAAGGAGATGCTTTTCTCCATCAAATTGTGACAGGAGACAAGTCCTGGGTGTACCATTATGAACCAGAGAGTAAGAGACAATCGATGCAGTGGAAGCACCCATCTTCACCGGCTAACAAAAAATTCAAGACACAGGCTTCTGCTGGAAAAATCATGTTGACCATCTTTTGGGATGTCAATGGACCTATCTCGGTGCATTTTCAGGAAAAGGGTCAAACTGCGACTAGTGCTCAATACAGTGACATGCTAGTGAACGAGTTGAAGCCTGCGATACGATCGAAATGCCAGGGACTTCTCTCAAAAAGAGTACTGTTGCTTCACGACAACGCCCGTCCCCATTAAGTGGATACATTACATGCTCTGAAATCTGAGGTGTTGAAACATCCACCATACAGTCCGGACTTGGCGCCATCGGACTTTCACTTGTTTGGACCTATTAAAGAACATTTGCGGGGCCAGAAATTTGCAGATGACGACGAGGTAATGGAGGCGGTGCAAAGTTGGTTAAAGGCCACGCCAAAAAGCTTTTTTCTAGAGGGCATCCGCACGCTTGTGGGCAGGTGGACCAAGTGTGTTGCGAAGCAGTGGGACTATGTCGAAAAATAAGACACAAACAATTTCTGTAAATACTCTTGTAAAAAAGTTATTATAAAATTCCTGTTTTTTAATGACACCCTCGTACAATATGATGTTGGGAAAGTGCCACTATTCGAAGGTTGTGTCCATCATAAACGACATCAAAAGTACCTCACGCAGTATGTAGTATCCATACTAAACAAGTTCCGGAACACAGATATAAGACGTCACCTAGGAGCGCGTGGTGACACACTTTCTATTCTGAGGCACCCTTCCTTCAAGGCAGTCAATTGCGAAGTGGTATTTCAGAAACGTTTCAAACCAATATCATTGGAATTCTTGACGGTCCATCCAGACGCAACTGGCGATTCAAAAGATCTTGGAAGAAACCCTTCCATCGAAAACACACATCGTGAAACCGCAATGGAACAACCAACACTTCAACCACTAACTGCGAAATCCCCGACTGTGGATCAAGGAACACCTGGTGATGCTGATAAATATTGAAGCAACGGTTCATTCGAAACCGGAAATGACGGATAAGTGCTGAAGGGAAAAGCACAAACAAAAGAATGAAAATTCAGCTTGCAGCGTTCTGACAGGACTGACATCCTTCAGCTGAGGTACTTCAATCGGAGGATCAGGAAGATTTTAAATAGAGTCCCTGTCTAAGCGTAATGTTGAGGCAGAAGGGTTAGCCCTCATAAGGGTTATTTATACGTTACAGCTTTCCCCAACCCTTCTCTAGGAGCTGCGTATGGAACTCTCGTCGCGGAAGAGAACGGTGTCCGCCTGGAGTCGGAGCACCACACCCAAAATAGGGGCCCAAATACTCCCAACGTCTATCTAGCCAGCACGTGGGCAAGCGCAAGGCCAAAGAACTGGCTACCTCGGGCGAATCGATCGAGCCCGGCAAAATGCGGCCAGCACCTGGCGCTTGACTGATGCCACATCCTCCCTAATTGCCCGACCCAGCACCCAGCCACTTCCTTTATTTCCAAAACCGAAAATGAAGCTTAAGTGGTGAAGATTTCAGATGGAGGAAATTCAAACACAGTCACAGGCAGTCCTGAACATGCTACGAGAAAATGACTTAACAGAATGCTTCAAAAACTGGCAGCGCCGTTGGGATGGTGTTATGTACAGATCGAATGTTAAAAGTACTGTTTCTAAATAAACAACACCAAGTAACAATTTTAACTGTATAAATATATTCTAAATAAAGAAACCAAACAAAAACATGGGATTATTACAATCGATTGTTTGATTGCCGAGCATGGACACACATTGATCAGACTACCTCCTACCATCCTGATTTAAACCCCACAGGAAAAATTTGGGGTAACATGTAAAATAGAATTGCTACAAAAAATGTTACTCTAAGCTGCGAGATTTTCAGCAACTCGCAGAGCATAATTTTGCCACTGTTACAAAGGAAGAATGGGCTCCTACTTGCAGACATGTTAAGGCTGCAGAAGAAGAGTACATGAGTAGAGAGCACGAGATGGACACACAAGATGGAAACACTAGAGATGTACAGCGTCATGGAATCATAATCAACACCATTGATGACATGTCAGAATCTAGTTAGTAGTGATGATTGTGATAAACAAGTAGCTGATCCAATCGTCAGTGACAGCGAGTGAAGTGATTAGTGAAATGAAATGAGTAGTGAAGAGAACTGAGTAACGGTGAAATTCTTGTGGATAAAGTGAAGTGCGTTACGGTGAAGTTCTTGTGGATAAAGTGAAGTGCGTTACGGCGAAGTTCTTGTCGATCAAGTGAAGTGCGTTACGGTGAAGTTCTCGTGGATAATAGTGCCAAGGACCTTACACTGAGGGTACATGATTATAATGGGACTATTTCATTTCAGTATATCTTGTACTGTGTTCGTTTTCACTTCTACTTGGTTGTTTTAAATTGTTCTGTAATGTGTGGGTGTGTGTGTGTGTATGTTTTGTAATGTGTTTTGGTAATATGCACTCTTTGATTAACCTGACTAAGGGTTTCCCGTGTTTCTTCCTCACTTGTAATGCATATACCAGGGTAAAACTTGCAAATACGGGGCAAGACACAATCCTCCCAGTTAGTTATTTAGATTCTGTTTTCTGTAATTTGTGTCTTTCTATGTGCTCTTTGTGTGTAAATGTGTACTATATTACTGCCACCCGGTTTCAAGCCAAATGCAGTTGACAAATATGAAGTTTGTTCGAATTGTACCCGGATTGGAATTGTAATGGTTGTTCACTGGTTGGTATGTGTTTGCAACCAGTCTTGACATGTTCGTACATGTCTTCGCAACTCATGACACAAGTTGCAAGTGGCTGCGTTTGTTCAGTTGGCTGTAGTACGTCGTGGAATAAACATGTGCGTTTGTCATAGCGATTTTTGCGATATGTGAAAGTACCGACCAACACATTTGCGTCACATCTTGGGTTTAAATCTGAAAAACCGTAACAGTAACGTATCAATTATTGCAGCAAGCATACGGTGAAGATGCAATGTGTCGTACACAAGTGGTTCCGTCAATTTAAAGAAGGTAGAACCTCCGATGAAAATGACTCCCGCTCGGGACGACAGTCATCATTCAGAAATGAGGAATTGATTGTTAAAGTTGGAACAATCGTTCGCAAAAACAGAAGTCTGACAGTACGATATATAGCAGATGACAGGGATCTCCGTGGGCTCATGCGATGCAATTTTAACCGACGATCTGCACATGAAACGTGTGTGCGCGAAGTTTGTGCCGCGTTTGCTAGCAGATAACCAACGTGAGAATCACAATCGCCCGTGATTTGTTTGAGCGTTCAAGTCAAGATGTGCAGATTCTTAAGAACATTGTGACAGGTGAAGAATCCTGGGTCTACGGGTACGACCCAGGGACATTCATTAAAGGTTAGGTTAGGTTAGGTTAGGTATTTGGCTATGTGTGTAATTAAAATGCATTATTAACTTACTTTTCGTTTTTTTTGGGTTCTTCAGGTTTTCAGTCTTATACATGTATTCCGTTTACCTTTCCCTCACATTTTTTTTGTTCCACCCACAATGTTATACACTTCCTGTATACCATTTCTTCGCTCCAAAGTAGTTTGTGCGGTTGTGTGTGTTTGTGATCACCGGAAAATGGTGGGAAAATTGGTAGAAATCATAGATGAATATGAGAAACGCCTGCAGGAGATGCCGTTCGTTCCGAGGGCTTCTTACGGACACCGGATGCTACAGGAAGACGGTGGTCCAAACAGGGATTTTCTCGCGTAACTTTTCTGCAATTTTGGCTTCGCTGTGCAGTTTCTTAAGGATGTGGGCCTGCTTCGGAGTAAGGTGCAGTGCAACACCTGTGGTCGAGATATGACGTGGTCCGCAGAACCTAGTATTCCTGAAGGATTTGGGTGGCGATGTCGAAGGAAGGTTGCTAGAGTCAAGTGTTCGGAGTCGAGGTTCATTAAGTACAGATAAACTGCATGACAAGATCTCGTTGAAAGTTCAGAATATGTACCACAACTATTAATCTTACACTGTATAGTTTTCCTCTGTATAAGTTTTGTGACCTGAGGATGGCCCAGTGGGTAAAACATGTCGTCAGCCTAATAAAACAAACGCAAGGACAGTTGTGTTTGGACGTGGTGTCTTTATGTTTCTGCCTTGTTCATGAATCGGTTTGTCCTGCCGTCCCTATTTACGTATATATATACGTATCACTCCGTATTGTTCCACAGACAGCACTTCAAGTTCAGCCAGCAATCAACCCACACTGATAGATTTGGACTACATCCTACATACCTTGTGTCATAAAGATGCCGACAACAGTAACTTGTACCATCCCATGAGGTAAGTCATGCACATGATTTCAATGTGATTCAAGGGTTGTAACATTAATTTTATTTGGTGCATGAGTGTTATGCCCATGGAACTGTTTGTAAGTTGTGTGGGTGATTTGGTAACCTTAGGAGGCTAGGTTGGTCGTGACCTCAGTCCAGCGATCCCCCTAGTTCATTTCTTTTTTTCCTTCTCTTTGTTTTGCTTGTTTGCGAGGCGTTGGGAAGTGGAAGGTTTTACTCTAGCAGCTTTTTGCACGGTGACCGAGTTGAGTTTCTGGGACGCGGTGACGGAAGCAGGACGCGTGAGGGGAGCGGTCACTGTTTGGATTAACACTCGGCTGGAGCGTAAGTGCACTGCCGAACTTTTGTGGAATTTTCGGGGTTTCTTTTGATTATGGATTACTTATTACGGTTTGCAGTTTACCGTTTATGTTAATTGATTACCCTGGACTGGCTATCTCCCCCTGGTATAGATTAGTATTAGGGTTTTCAGTAATTTTCTTGGAGAGCAACCTCCTTTGTTCCTTTGTGTTTCAATTTCATCATTTTATTTTGTCCATTTTATTTTGCTTTATTTTGTTTGTATGTTTATTTCATTATTAATAGTAAAGTGCAACTAGTAAGAAGTGTTGGTGTTATATTCCTAAGGGAGAGGTTGCAACAGTGAGTTAGTTGAGGCAGTAGTCCACTTTGTTACCCCCGCCACTCTCAGGAACCCCCATCCTACCAGACCTGCCAAGTAAAGTGTTGTGGCGCCGCAAGGGATATTATGGTATTTGTCCGGGCGGGCCATAACAGTTTGGTGGTAGTCGGTGTTGGATATTAAATTCTGCACCGAATTTTCGGACTTACGTTTTTTGAAATTTTTGGTTTTGGGAATTAATTTATATTTTGATTACATTAAAACAGTCGATCCTTGGCAAACCCGTAGCAATGTAAAATAGTGAAATTGGCAAGGCATATATAATTTTAGTATGTAGAATATCTGTTTCTTTGTGCGTTGATGAAGTGTATTTTGTGTGTATTTGTGTAATTAAGTTCGAAGTGCTCTGCTTCTGGTATTGCAGCAACTGCGTTAGTGTTTGTTTTAGTTGACTTTAATGACGAAACTATTTAGAAGGTTTTTTTGGCAGACGTTAAAAAGTTAGTAAACTATTTTATAGTTTTAATTATAATATTGCTATTTTCGAATATTATTTTGTGAGAAATTATTTTTGTAGTAATAGTGGGGAAGTGTTATATGCAGATTACATTACGCATACCCCCTTGTTTTTTACTGGTTAATTACTTTTGTAACATTGTTACAACATGTCTGAAGTAATAGAAACTGAAGCTCTTCAGTTACAAATTGAAGAGTTGCGTGCGCAACTTACTACTCTTAGGATAGGCAATACTGTCGATGTACCTGGCGGACAGACGAAAGATGTTTCGCTTGTGACAGGGTTTCAGGAATGGACGGGTGACGCGAAAGGGAAAATTGTACACGAATTTTTTTCACAGAGACACTAGCGAAACTTAGCGGGTGGACGAATGAAGATAAAGCTTTGATTGTGAAGGCTAAATTACAGAGCTTGGCTCTACAATTTATGGATGGACGAGAAAAACTAGTAAGAGATGGTTGCAGTTTTGAGGACTTGAAGCAGGCATTGGTGGACAGATTCGGTGATAAGTTACCGGACCAATATTATTATACGAGATTGCAGGATGCTGCCCAAGGGCGAGATGAAAGTGCAGAAGAATTTGCTGATCAGTGTAGGAAATTGTGTCAGTGTACAGTTAGGAAGGTTCAGGATCAGGAAGTTCAGAGGATTATTAATGAGGAGGCAGAGCGTAGGCTCTTAGCCGCGTATATTCATGGGCTCAGGGGATTAGTGGGACAGCAGGTGCAATTTCAGATGCCTCGTACAATAGAGCAAGCAGTCAAATTAGCAGTTACAGTGGAGCATGTCGAGAAACACAAGCAGATGGTTGCAGGTTCGGGGAAGGTGTTTGCCAACAGGAAGGAAATAGAATGCTATAGGTGTAACCAGTCGGGTCATTATGCCAGAGACTGCCAACAGCCACAGAGATCGCGTAACCGGAGGAAGATCCAAGGTCAGAGTTATAATTGTGGGAGCCCTAACAGTCGCGATGGGCGTGTAAACCAGCAGCGCCGTAATAGGGCAAGCTGTGCAGAATGCAGCCAAGAAGCGCAGGTATTTACCAGAGGGTTCACGTCCCTCTGGCCCACAGTGCTTTTACTGCCAAACATTCAGGCACATTCGGCGAGAATGTCCGAAACTAACGCAGAAGAATCATTACCCAAATGGCCAGGGTTCGATGTACAGGTCCCTAACGTCGCGCCAGCAGCAGAAGGCCAGGAAGTAGGTTCGTCACACGTGGATGCGACCGGGCTGGAACTCCTATTAGAAATTGAAATGGAGGGGAAGCGTTATTTTGTGCTAGTGGATTCAGGAGCCAGCCTAAGTGTGATGAAGCTGGAAATTATTAGTTCCAAAGTACAACCTACTCTGACAGCCGTTAAAGGGATTACTGGTAAGAAATTAAGAGTGATTGGAACCCAAATTATTACTTTTCGGGTGGGAAGCAAGACTTTTGAACATGAATTTTTAATTGCACCATTGCAAGTGGATTATAGTGGAGTTTTAGGAGTGGACATTTTGAGAAAAATGGAGGCGAAGGTCGATTTGCGGACTAACACTTTAGTCCTTGGACAGACTAGTCACCGATTGTACGGGCAAGAGGTAGAGCGGTTAGCACTGATTAATCGCCAACCACTGGCTATTAGTGAAGCGCTGGGGACGGGCCTGATCACCCCAAAAGTGACAGGACCCAATGCTTTAGTGGGAACACCCATCCCAGGGTTGAACTCGGGAGGTTCCGACATCCGTGACTGGGACATGGTGGCCTCAGGGTCGGTCGTCCTTCCCCCACTGTCACAGGGCATAGTTGTTGGGAAGATGAGGGGCAGGAGTAGCCTCGAAGCACCGTGGGAACTATTGGTGGAGCCTGTAGGAATAGTTAGGCCGAGCAGGGTAGGTAAGGAATTGTCATTACAGGCCAGTAAAAGCAACGCCGCCAGGTATTGCGTCCTTAAGATACTCAACACTAGCCGACAGCATGTAGAAATTGGTAAGCATGTGAAGTT
>Ga0123355_10021700_pt1 | contig 10283 bp, 7 predicted proteins | sample TergutEmb28metaG_3_FD_89872 | JGI IMG/M metagenome (GOLD analysis project Ga0123355, IMG submission 89872) | Embiratermes neotenicus P1 segment gut microbial communities from Petit-Saut dam, French Guiana - Emb289 P1 | ecosystem: Host-associated > Arthropoda: Insects > Digestive system > Gut ... | reverse complement strand
GCAAACGACTACATTTAAGATTTAGCCTAATTTGCGGCATTGTCAATTACGAGAAAGGCCTGGGGTTGGGGTAGTTGTTTCGTTACGGGTCTATTGCGAGAAGGGGCTTTAGCCCCGCCGAAGCAATCTATAGAGTAATATGCAGACGAAATATATTGTCTTTTTTAAAGCCCCATGGATTGCCACGGATAGGGCTGAAGCCCTATCCTCGCAATGACGGTTGAGAGTGCTTACAATGACGGTGTGGAGAGGTTTGTCGTCAGTCTGAGGCGACCGCAGGTCGCCCCTGTGATATAGTCCTGGGGCTGGAGGCATCATTGCGATATGTCACCCCGGGTCTGCGCCCGGGGCGGCATATCGCAATGGCAATCATATCAATCCACCAGGGCCTGTTGAACGAGGCCTCCTAATTATGATGACCAAGTACAAAACTCTGTGTCTATCTATCCGGCGCAGTAAGGATTATACGGTTGTCCTCGTCCATATGCACATGCAGGCGGTTGCTGGTAAGTTCTAATTTATCCAGCAAGGCGCGGGGAATTTGCAGGCGGCCAGCACGGTCTAGCACGGCCAGCTCTACTTGCTCGCCGGAGCTAAAGCCCTCTACGCCTGCAAGCTTGCTGGCATAGTCGTGGCTTGTCACAAACTCGCTGGAGGTTTTGCCGTCGCGAATAGCCACAACGCGCTCGACCCTTTTTGAGACCTCCCGGTCGTGGGTTACTATTACGATGGTGGTACCCAGCTCTTTGTTTACAGTCCGAAACATATCCAGAATGACCTGGGTGGTGCGGGTGTCCACATTGCCCGTGGGTTCGTCGGCCAAAAGCACCGTGGGATGGTTTGCCAGAGCCAGGGCAATGCCCACACGCTGCTGCTCTCCGCCGGAAAGCTGGTTTAGGCGGTTTCTTGCGCGATGTTCCATGCCCACAAGCTCCAGAAGCTCCATTGCACGGTATCTTTTGTCTTTTATAGGGGCCACATTGTTAAATTGCATTGGCATCATTACATTTTCTAGCGCAGACAGATATGGTATTAGGTTGCGGGCGTTGTTTTGCCACACAAAACCCACGGTTGTGGTTTTGTAGTCCACCAGGTCTTTTTCTTTTAGCTTAAACAGGTCTTTGCCGTCCACAAAGAGCTTGCCGGCAGAAGGTTTGTCCAGGCCGCCAATCATGTTTAGCAGGGTAGATTTGCCACTGCCGCTGTTGCCTATTATGGCCATCATTTCGCCGCGCTGGATAACAAGGTCTAGCCCCTGCAGGGCCAAAACCTCTGTGTCTTTTGTTTTGTATATTTTTACAAGATTTTCTGCCACTATTACTTGGTTTTCAAAATTCATTGACAATCTCTCCGTCCTCCAGCTCGTACACCTTGTCCGCGACCTCCATCAGGCCCGGGTCGTGGGTGGTCATAACAATGGTGGCACCTTCGTTTTCTATCAAGTCTTTGAAAATTTTAACAACCTGCAGGCCCGTGCTGGTGTCCAGCTGGGCTGTGGGTTCGTCTGCAAAGATTACTTTGGGTTTGTGGGCTATGGCCCGTGCTATGGCCACCCGCTGTTGCTCGCCGCCGGAAAGCTCCGGCGGCATATGGTGCATACGCGCCGTAAGACCCACTATCTCCAGGCAGGCTTCTGCCCGTTTTCTGCGCTCTTTTGCCGGGTATCCGCTAATGCGCAGTATAAACTCTACATTCTCTAGGGCCGTCATCATACCCACCAGTGCCACAGATTGAAACACAAAGCCTATTTTGCCGCTGCGCAGGTCGTCTCGCTTTTTATCAGAGACTGTGACAATAGAGGAACCGTCAAACAGCACATCGCCGCTGGTTGGATAGTCCAATGCACCCAGTATATTCATCATAGTGGTTTTGCCGCTGCCGGAGCGGCCTTGCAGTATTGTAAGCTTGCCCTCTTCTATTTTAAGGTTCATGCCTTTAAGAGCCCAAAAAGTCTCGTTGCCCATCGCGAAACCGCGCTTTATGTCCACTGCTTCGATGAGAATTTTATTCATATGCCATTAATCCTCCCCAAGCTTTAGTATCTGCGACACATCTACGCGAGAGTTGTAGATGACCAAAACCGCAATGCACAGCACCACCATAAAGCCCAATATGCCGTAGAGCATTACATAGTCCATAGGGTCCATTACAATTATCAGGGGTATTACCTGGTCTGCGGCTGTGTAGGATAGCTGCAGCACAGGCACAAAGAACCGGGATGTTATCTCGCCAATCACGCCGCCTATAATCAGGGCCGATACAGTGATGAGTACTTGCTCGCTCATCAAAATACCCATTATGCCGCGCATACTCATGCCCATGGCCCTAAAAACGCCAAACTGCAACAGGCGATTTTTTATTGATAATATCCAATATATCAAAAACCCGGTAAAGCACAACAGCAGGGTCATGATAAAACTGATGGTAAGCACGCCGTTTGTGCTTTGCACAATTGGGTCTGACTGTGTTTCTGCCAGGTCGATATGTGTATCTTGAAAATTCCTGACCCGTATGTTATTTTCGGAGATAAAGTCGTGGATAAACTGATGGGAGTTGCCGTTAGTGCGCATCCAAATCTGGTAAGGCCGCACCCCCCAAATACTTTGGAGATACCCAAGATTTACCACCGCCAGATGTTGGCTTTCTTGCCGAATCTCGCCTGTTTCCAGCCTGGTTGTTTCTACCGGGTTAAAGGTGGGCCAATGGTCAACAAAGCCCACCACGGTAAATCTGCCAGAGGACGGAGGGCCAAATCTCTGTGCCTCTGTGATGGTGATGGTTTCGCCAATATTGTATCCCAGGTCGTGGTGAAAATTGGCGGAAAGCAGCACACCATCGGGCTGTCTGGACAGGGCGTTAAGGAAGTAGTTGATATGTATCATTAACAAATCGTCTCTAAACCACACAGTTTCGCCGAAGCTTTGGGTGTCGATGGCCATAAACTCCAGGTCGCTGATTGTAGAGCGGGGCATTCCTCTGCTAAGTGCCGCGTCCCGCCGCATTACGCGGGTAATATCGTCTACTTCATCAAAATGCACAAAGCGGTTAAAATCCGGCTCTGTGTATACCAGTGCCGTGGGCGGAACAGGCGGAGCCGGAAGCCACGGCACAGGAATATTGTCGTTCCATACCTCGCTAATCATTAGGTCAACACCGCCCAAATACTGCACCCGGTGGGCGTTGTTAAGGTTGACTGTTCTTGCGGCCTGGGCACTAAAAATACCCACAGCCACAGTAAACACCAAAAACAACATAATAAACTGCTCTTGGCCCGAAGAACGTATAATTTTGAGCATGGAGGCGTAGACAGAAGGGCTGAACCTGTTGCGGCCGACAAACAGCACAAGTTTGACCAAATATGGGTACAGGCGCAGGCACAAAAGACCCGCGCCGGCCACAAACAGGGAAGAGCTAAGGAAAATAAGAGGGTCAAAAGACCGGGTTTCCGGCAAAGCAGTCATCATCAATTCCCGTTGGTTGTCAAAATTGTACATTACATATATGGCAACCGCAAAAGCAAGTATGTCCAAAAAATATCGCTGCCATATAGGTTTTTGAGTGCCCCTGCCGGCTTTGCGTTGTTTATGCTCGATAATTGTGACCCTGGACAGCTTTATCACAGGAAGCAGCATGTACAAAAAGGAGACCGCAAAGCCAATAAAGCCGTACAGCAAGACAGTGGCCGATACCTCTATATCCAGTGCGGTTCTGTGTACCATATCTAAAAAGCCGTTGCTTGCGCCGATGACCTGACACAAAACCACCCCAAGACCCAGACCAAGGGGAAAACTGATTGCGCCGACAACAAGCCCCTGATATACATATATGCCCAAAATTTGTAAACGGCTGGCACCGCGGCTTTTTAGCACCGATATATCGTTGTTGTCCAGCAGCAGTATTTGCTTGGTCACCATATACATAAACAGTGCCAGCATTACATATATAGGGGTTTGCAGCACCCAAATGGTTATTTCCAGACGTTCTACACGGGCAGTGTGATGCCCAATGGTGTCAATGAAATTTACGCTGTACCGCCATATGCCGTCTGTATCGTCAAAATATACTTGGCGGGTCTGTGCGACTTCCCTGTAGTGCTGCACATTTGCGGCTCGCACAGCCGGGGCATACATTACCTGTGTCCATGTTACATGCAGTCTAAATTCCGGAATATAGTTTTCGATAAAATGCCCATATATGATGCCGGGAAACACCAAGAATGCGTTGGTGAAAGAGGGAACCGCCGCGGCAGTCCAAAAGGGGTCGGAGCCTTCTGCAAATTCGTAAATACCCACCACACGCAGAAACAAAGGGTCGCCCGTGTAGCCGTCGGGCTGGTATTCCATCAGCTCGCCCAAAAGCAAATTGTGGTTGTGCATGGCCCAGCTGGACGCCACAGTTTCTATGATATTTCCGTCAACAAACCCTTCTTGGGGCATTCTGCCGTGCAGTAGATTTATATTATCCTCGAAGCCCGCAATGCCGAACAATGACATTATACGCAGGCGATTTGGTATCTCCCTAGGCTCTACCGGCCTTATGGGAAAACTGGTTATCGTGTAAGTTATGACATCCAGGTAGCTTTGTACGCCCATTTCTTCCATGGCATGGGGCCACAAAACATCCCTTGTGTGGACATAGTATGCCTGCTGATGGCCCTCCGGCGCGGCATTAAAATTGTAGCGCAGCTGTATAATTGCAGGAAAGGTATTTTGTGTTTCTTGCACGGTGCGCAAATCTTCTTGCAACACGCGCTGCATGGTGGCGGCAGTAAAAAGGGGCACGGCCGTAACCACGCCAATAAGGATGATATTGCCCAAGATAAGGCAGAGCATCAGCCATTTGTTTTTCCACATTTTGCGCCATAAAAAACCGGTCATGGCAGAATCACCACCTGGGTTCCGGCCTCCAGACCGGAGATAATTTGTGTAGCACCGCTGCGCGCGCCCACTTGAATACCAACTTGAACAAACCGTCTGCTGGGCCTGCCATCGTTATAAACAAAGACATAATGATGGCGGGGCTCTTCGAAGCGCACGGCAGAAGTGGGCAGTACAAGGCTGTTTTGCACGTGGATTGCTTCTATATTTGTCCGTATTATCGAACCTATCAGATTATGTATACCGGGCAGGCCGTCGGTCTCTATCAGCTGCACGCCCTGGTTAAAGCTATCCATATCTACAGGCACAAGCCAATAGGTAAATTCATCCCGCATACCGCTTGCCCAAGATTCTGTAACAACGCGGGCGTCAAATTCCAACAGGGGCTGGTATACTCCGTCAACTTCCTGCATACCTGCAACCCGCAGGTCAAGGATATCCCCATGCCTGATAATATTGTAGCGTTCGTTTGATGTTATTTGGAAAAAGAAAATACTGTCGTCTGCTATGGCCACTATTGGGGGGCCTATGCCCAGATTGTGCGGCGGGCTAACGACGAAGGTGACTATGCCGTCAAAAGGCGCAACAATTTCTTCGCCTGTGGTCAGCTCGCTCAGTGCTGCTGCCTGGCTTTGCAATGTGCTGCGGGTGCTGTTGCTATTAAATATATGTCGCTGCAGGCCCAGTTCTAGCAGCTGCAACTGCAAATATGCCTGGCGTCTTGTGTCTTCGTCTGTGTCTTCGTCCAAGTCCGCCATATTTTCCCGTGCGGCGGCAATTTCTGCCGTGCGGCGGCTATGCTCTGCCGCATACCCTTCTTCAAACTGCTCCAGCCGCTGTCTGGCGGCAAAATAGTCCAGCTCTAGCCGTGCGTCCATCTCGAATGTCAGCCGCGCAAGCAGGTCGCCCTGCCTAACCCGCTGCCCCATTTCTACATATACATTAAGGGCACCTTCCCTTGCCTGAAAATACAAAAACTGCTCTGTCGGAAATACAATAGGCGCAACAAAAGTAGAGACGGCGGTAATATCTTGCAGTTCTGCCTGTACAATTTCAAAGCTGCCATCTTCTACCGCGTCTTCAAACTGGGCTTGGGACATAATCAGCCCTGCGGACTCTGCATCCGCAAGGGTAAAGTTGGACTGCTCGCCTGTTGTGCAAGCAGCAAAAAAGAATAGCCCGAAAATCAATGAAACTAGCCACCCCGCCATGGGAGGGGAATTATGGTCTGACAAATACTTCATCACCTTCATATAGCCCCTCCAAAATTTCTACATAGGAATCTGTGATAATGCCCGTGGTTACATAAACCTGCACCTGCTGTCCGTCTTCAAAGCGGTATACAAAGCTGTCGTCCGGCCAATTGCGATACAGTGCATTGGTGGGAATGCGCAATGTGTCGTCAGCCCAGGCTGTGTAAAAATGGATAAAGACTATTTCTCCGGGGGTTGGCAAGTTGTCAGGCTCTGCTAAAATTTCAAATCGTATGGTCTGGGTGATTCCCAGGCGGTTATAGTGCAGCTGTTGTTCCAGGGTCAAGGGCAGCAGTTGCAAGTCATATACCCTGCTGCCAATAACTCCCTGGGTGCGCACCCCTTGCCTTAGCCGAATCGTAGGCAGTGCCATGTCTACATATTCAACGAAAACTCCGTCGGGCAGTGCTATGTACATTACAGGGTCGTTAACATTTACCCATGTGTCCAGGCCCACAGTATACACAATTTCTCCGTCAAAGGCCGCCCTAATTTCCATATTTTCCAGACCTTGCAACAGCTCTGCCAAATTAGATTCCAAATCAGCCATATCCAAAGCATGTCTTATTCTCAAATGATTCAAATCAAGCCTCAGCCATTCTATACTTTCCCTTATGCCATGGCTGGGCTCTTGGGCATAGGCCAGCTCGAAATATTCAATTTGCAAAGCCATTTCGTCTGACTGCATACGATGCAAAACCCGGGAGCGTTGTATTAATTCTTCTGCGCTGTCAATTTGTGTTTGCAGATGGGTCATATCCAGTCTCGCAAGCAGCTGCCCTTGGGTCACGCTGTCTCCGGGCCATGCGTATATGCTGCCTATGCGGCCGCTGCCGTATTCCAGGCGGGCGGCATAGGTTGGCAGGCGGGTCAGGCCGTGCATTATCACCAAAGATTCCACCGGGCCGCGAGTTACCAGGGCACTGTCGGGTCGCATGGCAACAGGGGCATACAGGGGCGGTGCCGCAAGAGCCGAATTTTGGCCGCAAGAAGCCAGTGCTATCAAAACTAGCAAAAGCAAAGCGCAAATTGCACGGGTTTTTTTGGCAGTTGTCATTGTATAATCAGTTCTCCTTCCGATAGACCGCTGATTATTTCAATATGGCCTTCCCCTTCGAATCCCGGCACAACATCTCGTACTGTGCGAACTCCATCTTCAAGGACATAGACGAAGTTGCGTCCTTCGTAGCGGTGCAGAGAAGAGACGGGTATATACAGTACATCTATCACTTGGTCAAGAGGTATATGTAACATGCCCCGTGCCGTAGAGCCCTGGCGGGGCAGTGCATCCGCAAAAGCCAAAAAAGCCTCGGTTGGGCCGTCCTCATCTTCTTCTCTAACCACCAGTTCCCTGATAAAGCCAAACTCGTCAGGGTCTATCACTTCCATCAAAAATACCTCGTCATCCAATGTCATTTCAAATCGGTCGCCTACATTCATCAGCTCTACCTCGTCGCCTTGCACAACAAAGGACGAGAATGCCTGGTCGGAAATTACGGCAATGGCCACCCTGGAATCTGTGCGCATACCCTCCGAAAAGGACGCCACATTGCTTACTCTGCCATCCATGGTGGCGCGCAGGTACCGGCCTTCGTTAAGGCTGCCAACATGGGCCAGCAGCACTTGTAGCAGGTCAAGCTCGCTGCGCAAATTAGCCACGGGGGCCGTAAAGAGTGTGTCGTTCACAGGCTCGCCGGATTCCTCCGCCAACCTGCGGGTCAGCTCGCGCCTTTGAATCAGCAAATCAAGCTCCATATTAAGCCTTGCGTACCTGTCGCTCAGCTCGTCAAACTCGCTTTGTATTTCCGGCGCGTACAATGACGCAATAATATCCCCCTCTAAAACCTCGTCCCCAAATGTAACATATATCCCCTGCACAAGAACGCCGTTTATCGGAAATCGCTGTATTTCTATTCTGGCAGGCCTGTATATCGCAATAGGATTTGCCTCTAGTTTAATATCCCCCCGTGCCACGGGCACAGCAAAGAACTCCCGCGGCGATGGCTGTGCCACATAGGGCGGCGATAGGGCAGGTGCCTCGTAAGGCAACGCAAAACAGCCCGCAAACATAAGGGGCAAGAGCAGTATACAAAAAAAGGTCAGTTTCTTCATAGTCAAAGACACTCCTTGGGTTATTACATGCTCATTATATCATATTTCTGCGCCCCATGCAAGTTCTCTTTGCACTCACAACGAAGGCCGAGTAGCCAGGGGCGCGATAAATCGCGCCCCTACGTGTGTCGAGAGACATGGCGACCGCCTTGCCAAATTGCATTCGGCCACTATCTAACCTGGCCATCACCATAGATGACAAATTTCGTTGACGTCAGCTGGTTTAGCCCCATTGGGCCTCGGGCGTGCATTTTTTGTGTGGATATGCCTATTTCTGCGCCCAGACCAAACTCGCCGCCGTCGGTAAAGGAGGTGGAGGCGTTTACATACACTGCCGCCGCGTCAATTTCGTCCAGGAATTTTTGCGATGCGGTGTAGTCGTTGGTAACTATAGCCTCGGAGTGGCCGGAGCCGTATTTGGAAATATGGGCAATTGCACTGTCAATATTGTCAACTACCTTTACGGCAAGAATATAGTCGTAAAACTCGGTGTAATAGTCTTCATCGGTGGCAGGTACGACACCGCTGCCCAGTATTGCGGCTGTTTCGCCGCAGCCGCGCAGCTGCACATTTTTTGTGTCCAGCCTGGCTTTGGCGGCGGGCAGGAATTTCGCAGCAATTGCCCTGTCAACCAGCAGGGTTTCGGCGGCGTTGCATATCGAAACCCGGCGGCACTTTGCGTTAAAAATAATTTCCACGGCCATGTCTATATTGGCGGCAGATTCTACATATACATGGCAGTTGCCCACGCCGGTTTCTATCACCGGGATTTTTGAATTGCTGACCACTCGGTTAATCAGCCCCGCACCGCCTCTTGGTATCAGCACATCTATGTATTTTGTCAGACTCATCAGCTCGTCCACGCTATCCCGGGTTGTGTCCTGCACCAGAGACACGCAGTCTACCGGCAGGCCCGCGTTTTGCACCGCATTGCGCATTATTTTTACAAGGGCGTTGTTGGAGTTAAACGCCTCTTTTCCACCGCGCAAAATCACGCTGTTGCCGGCTTTTAGGCACAGCACGGCGGCGTCTACCGTCACATTTGGTCTGGACTCGTATATTATGGCGATAACCCCCAGCGGCACGGTCTTGCGGCCTATGGCCAGGCCGTTTGGCCTGCGCTCCAGCCGGTCAACCCGACCGATAGGGTCGCTTTGTGCCGCAACATCCCGGACGGCCTTGGCTATGTCGTTAATTCGTCCGTCATCCAGGGCCAGTCTGTCCATCATGCCGGAAGCCATGCCGCTGTCCCGGGCCGCCGCCATATCCAGCCCGTTGGCGGCAAGTATAGAATCTTTGTTTTGCTCCAGCGCGTCCGCTATGCGCAAAAGTGCGTCATTTTTCAGCTTTGTGGTGATTGTTGCCATTTTTACTGCCGCTGCCTTTGCTGCGGCTCCCTGAATTTCCATTGTTCGCATATTGCCGCTCCTTTCTAATGAGTTTTCCTCAAAGTAAACAACGTACCTACATTGCCCCTATGTACAGCCGCATATAGATTCTGCGGGTCAGAGCCATTGGTTATTATTGTGTCGATACCGGCCTGGCCTGCAATCCGGGCGGCAGTCAGTTTTGTTGCCATGCCGCCTATACCCAGGCCGCCGCTTACGCCGCCTGCAATCCGCTCAATCTCCTGGTCAATTTCTGTCACGCGGGATATCAGTTTTGCATGGGGGTTTTTGTGGGGGTCGCTGTCGTACAGGCCATCAATGTCTGACAGTATCACAAGAAGCTCTGCCCCCACAAGGGTTGCAACAACGGCGGAGAGGGTGTCATTGTCGCCAAAGACTTTTTGTTCCGACTCTATTTCTTCTATGCATACAGAGTCGTTCTCGTTAACAATGGGTATCACACCCATGGTCAGCAGTGCGTCAAATGTGCCCCGCAGATTTTCTCTGACTGTGGGCCTATCAACATCATCCCGGGTCAAAAGCACCTGGCCAACCGTCGCGCCGTATTCGCCAAAGAGCTTGTCGTAGATATGCATAAGCTCCAGCTGGCCAACAGCGGCGGCGGCCTGTTTCATTCTAATTTCCTCGGGCCG
>Ga0123355_10021699_pt1 | contig 10283 bp, 10 predicted proteins | sample TergutEmb28metaG_3_FD_89872 | JGI IMG/M metagenome (GOLD analysis project Ga0123355, IMG submission 89872) | Embiratermes neotenicus P1 segment gut microbial communities from Petit-Saut dam, French Guiana - Emb289 P1 | ecosystem: Host-associated > Arthropoda: Insects > Digestive system > Gut ... | reverse complement strand
TCTTCTCTTTCTTTTTTTTAATAGTTTGTTGGAAAAAAAACAATTTGATCAAAAATTTTCCGAACATTTTCCCCCCCCCCCCCTCCATAATAACAGCATTTACTTGCTATCCCATTTTATGCCCTCGAAGTAGTCCTGTAACTTGACACATGAAGCCCAGCAGTTATGGCACTGTATGGTACATTTGGCAATGTCCTCAGTTCTGAACTTTGCTATTGTAGGTACAGTTGTCCTGAAATTGTGTTCCTTTTTTTGTTTTATGTAATGATATAATCAGTATCTTAGACTGTGTAGCATCAGCAGAAGGTAAGTACATGTGGACCACTGGTGGAATGATATTCAATAGCAGAAAATTGAGGTATGCTGAGAAAATCCCAGCCCAGTGCCATTTTGTCCACCACATGTCTCACACAGACAGCCCTGGATCGAACCTGGGCCTCCAAGCTGCATAGTCCATTGGTATAGGACTGCCAGTCAGTGTCTGGCAGCCACAGGCTGGATAACCAAGAATTCAAACAGCAGCAAGAGACTGTTTCTTCTCCAAATCATCTAGATGAAAGAGGCCTGCCAGCCTCATATCTAGGCTGTTTCCCAATGGTCAGAGCAGACTGGTCAGTCTAATACTTACCTTAGTACTACTACTACTACTACAATGACCTGTACGTCCAGTCCTCCATATGATGGAATGCTTAACTTTACCTGTACCTTTACAGGATTATGGAATCTGGGAGCGTGGAGACAAGACAAATCATGGATTGCCAGAGCTAAATGCAAGCTCTATTGGAATGGCAAAGGCTGCCTTGGAAGCAATGAATGAACTGGACTTGTTTGGAGCACGTGGTGGCCCATCATCAATAATACATATTCTGGCAGATGAGGCACAGAAATGCCAGGCAGTTTTACAGGTAAGCAGCCTGTAACAAGTATCCAAAAACCATCTGATTTCTCATGACAGTTTCACAACTGCTGATCTGTGCCTCAGTCTTTGTTAGTTTGTAAACTGACTGTTCAGTCCACATGCAGTCGAAATTAAGTCATCTAGGGCACTTGATACAGAAAATTTTGCATCATACGTATGTAAATAGTGTTGAGGCATGCTTCAGATTTTGATTAAGTTAGCTTGCCGTGGATTGTGTGTCAAAATTTACATTAGCAGGTTCGGAATGTGCAGATGTATAAAGTCATATGATTTCCAGTTTCTGTTAATTTTTTTTGTCACAAGTGATTGTGTGTATTTGTGGAACCCTATGTGCAACTGTATCTGAGAGCAGATCTGTATTTCAGTCAATGCTCCCAAGAGAGTCCAGTTCAAAAGAGTTAGACAGTGGTTTATTGTCTATCATCAGTTTTCCTGCTTTTGCTGTTGATGATCCGCAGTTGATTCAACTCACAAGGGCAGCTATTATATCAAAACTCCAAGGACGATATGGTTGCAAAAGGTTTCTTCGTGATGGGCATAAGACACCACAAGAGGTAAAGCTGCATTATTTGTTTAGCATTCTGCAAGTAATATACAATATAATGAACAGGCATGTTGAAATTCAGCAGGGGTTTATATCGTTTGTATCTTTATAATTCACTTTATTTCTTCCTTTCCTCAATCTGTGATGTGCCCTTATCATCATCCTGCATTAAAACAGTTTAGTCAGGTACATTCTTATCCTTTGAATGACACACTTTTGAACATAAAGCTGCTATCTGTGTACTTACATGAAGACTACATGTTTACGTGAAAACAGCATGTAAGTGATGCTGTTGATTGTTAACTTCTGGTTCTTGAGAAGTCTGTGGTAATGCTTAATGCATTATTTAATGTAATATTGTTATATTGGACATTGTCCAGTGTTTGATACGCATTTGAAATACACATTGCTTGCGGATTTGGCTGCATCATCAGCTTCAGGTGATTGGTTTACGTCATACTGAATCTTCAGTGTGATTGTATTCTAAGATTAGTGATAGCAGTTGGGATTGAACCTGAGACCTTTATGATACTAGGCTAGTGTGTTAACTACAGGGTCACAATGTAATGAATTACCATTTAAAAAATCATTAACTAAGTCTGGAATGGAATTCTTCTTTGTAAGGTAAGCATTGCTCATTTAGTTGACCTTTTACAGATCTGTGTTCACATGTATGAATACACTTAGGAAAATGCCCCTAGAAACTTATTTTGTTTATTTAGGCAACATGGAAGGTTACTGCATTTTTAAAACATTCTTATGAATCCATTTACTTTACATAAAATGCTTTTTATTTAATAATTTTATCTTTATTTGTTTAAATACATTTTTCACAAACCATGTGCTAATAACACTGGACAACAAATTTCAAAAATTTTTGTATCTGTGATGAATATGTTATTAATTTATTTGTTTGCATCTATGAAGTTAGAAAAGGGACATAAAAAAGATTACTTGGCTCTAGTTTTAAAATTATGCTACGCTATGATATTTTACGAAATTGGTTGAACTATTATACAGAACGGTTGTTTAAATAAAAAACTAAATACTATTCATTGGAAAAGAATGTGTTTAGTAGACTTATTCTGTTTAGAGATAATATTTACAACATAAACTGAACACTGCACAGTCTTTTTCATTTAAGTTCATTATTTAACACAAACAAAATCATTTAATTTTTTTTTTTTCTCTCCCCTTCTTTTTGCCTGTCACTTGTATTCCATGGTAGGGGCATCCCATGCCAAAATCCAGCAGTAGTAGGTGAGCATAGCACAGTTCCATTTCCCTTGATATCTCTTCTCCATTGAAGAAATGTGTTGATGGAAACGTTCTCCGTGTTCATCACTCACTGCACTACAGTTCTCTGGGAAAAAATCCAAATGCGAGTGAAGGAAGTGCATGTTTAGTGACATGTTGCAGCCCAATTTCTGGCAGCTCTGCAAAAGGTTGTTCACAAGCTCCTTGTAGTTTTGAGCCCTTCTGTTTCCCAAAAATCCTTTTACTACAAATTTAAAACTGTCCCAAGCCGCCTTTTCATCGCCTTGAAGGAGAGTGTCGAAGTATTCGTCCTTGATAAGATCTCGTATTTGTGGACCAATGAAAACACCTTCTTTCAATTTTGCCTCACTTAGTCTGGGGAACTTTTCTCATAAGTAAGTAAAGGCAGCTTCTGCTTGGTTCAAGGCCTTTACAAAATTTTTCATCAGACAAAACTATAAATGCATGGATGACAACAAAATTTTACACGGTTCCACTAATGGTTGATTTTGAACATTCATGGTTCCAGGTACCAGAGATTTTCTGGCAGGCCAATCCATTCTTTTGTAATGAAGAGACCGAGCTCTGCTGTCCCATTCACAACTGAAGCAGCAATATTTTGTGAATCCTTGTTGTAGTCCAAGCAGTAAGGCAATTACTTTTAGGTCACCACAGATTTGCCATTTGATTTATCGTAATTAATGGCTTCCATCAGAAGCTTCATGTTCTCATACAACTCCTTATTATGCACTGAATGACCAACAGGAATAGAAGGTAGGGTGTTGCCATTGTGAAGGAGAACTGCTTTGAGATTCATCTTAGACAAGTCTATAAAGAGTCGCCAGTCCAGAGGATTGTGATTAATATTGAGTGTTTGCATCAGGCCATCAATATCAGTGCAAGCAACAAGGGCCCTTTCCATTTTAAAGAACTTAAATAGATCACCGTGCCTTTTACAAGACACAGAAATCATTTCTCACCATCTGGGGCGCAGTGCTGACACATGTATCCCTTCCCAAGTAAATATTTTACGCTTTAAGCCACACTTCATGTATCGTGAAAACTAGAGCCAAGAATTGAATTCTAAGGCCATATTTGGTTTCAGCACGTTGAATCAAAGAGGAATCAACTATTTTGGTTAGGGATACATTTTGTGTGTTGACCAATGTAATTAAACCCACCCCACTGGGATAAAGGTTAAGAAATTCCTTGTCTTATGTGGAACTTGAAAGTTCATTACCTCATGCACAAGCACCAGCTGCTATACCCTGTCGTAATTTGGTTGAACCCAGTATAAACATTATTACTTTCCAAGATGCTTGATAGTATTATCCTCCCATCTCTGCCTAGTTTTTCCAAATGATTTTTATCCTTGACAGTTTACGGTCAAAAAATTACACGCATCTCTTACCTCTACCATGCAGGTTATATGTATTCTGCCCTTCCCATCATTGGTTTCATGATCCTAATAATATTGGGTGAATGGTGCAGTTTATAAGCTCCTCCTCGTGTACTTATGTCCATGTGAGGTACTTCACCTGTTTTGTTTCATTTGATTTTTTAAAGAATTGCCAAATTTCTCTTTATTTTCGAATTTTAGGATCCCAATCGCCTATACTATGAGCCATGGGAACTGAGAATGTTTGAGAACATTGAGTGTGAGTGGCCATTGTTCTTCTGCTACCTTATACTAGACTATACTTTCCAAGGCAACAAGAATGCTGTCACTGAATATACAGAAGCCCTGGAAGAGGCAAGTTTGTAATATAGGTATCTATTTTAGTCTATATTAAGCCAAATAAATGTGTTACCATTGGAAAATTTGTGGTGTATTATGTAGTTCATATTCTTTTAAATGAGATTGAATTATTGACATGATTTAAGTAGGAGCAAGTATGATCCATCCAGTTGATTTTCATATACATACCCATGTGAGACTATTGTTTACCAGTTGGTATTGGTGGGTGGTGGTTTTAGATTCAGCTGCTGTAACAACTTTTGGAACACAAATTGCTGTGCATGGGGGTTATTTAGTGTTTGTATAGTTTTTCTTGGTTTAAAATATTTTATTTGTACAAATAAAGCACTCATAACTATGAATCCAATAAAATACAACTGAATCACCTTTTTTCCTTTGCTGCTGCTCTGAGTTTTCTGCTTACTGCTTTGTATTAAAAATGTGAATTATGGTGATGTGTGATAAGGATGTTGTGTTAACACCTTTGCTCCCAGCCACGCTGCTCGTTGCTGAACTGCGGGCCCAACCATTTTTAAACTACTTACAAGGCTCTAAAACACTCTAAGAACAACTATTTTCATGTGTCAAAGGAAATATTTGAAAAACTTGCTAATGCAAACCCCTTACAGTGACTAAAGCAGAAACTGTGTGATCAAACTGTGGTCAGAAGGTACTGTTTTTGTTTTTCTTGCACCTTGTTTTTATCCTACCATGGTTGGATACAAGAGTAAATGTGTTAAGAATTGATATGTTTCTGAGTGGATGTTGGCTAGTGCTGTGGGAAGTCAGATTCTCAGAACTGGAAACTTCAGTCACTATTAAACTGTTAGTGGATACTTATGGAGGACAGTAAATTATTTATTGTGAATCTTGTAATTAAATTGCATTTAATTAGGTGGGTGTGTAGTTCAATGTGACCTTCTTGTGTAACCCAGATGGTTATTATTTTTGCTCTTACCATCATCATCATTTATAATTAATTTTGTGATGGTAATTTGTTTGGGGTGTTTTTGTTTAGTTTGGATTTTGAAGGAAGTTTTAACTGTGTAGATTATGATACGAACAGAGGATGGCTTGAAGCTTGTGCCAGAATTGTACGCTGTTCCAAAAGACAAAGTAGCAGGCGAATACCATGAACCAGGTAGCCAGGAACGAGTTGCCTTAGGGCGCTGTCCATTCTTATGGGCCCAGTCACTCTATATACTGGGTAAACTTCTACAAGAGGTAAGCTTCATTTATTGTGTGCCAAACATAGACTACTGGTATAGAAGTATAACTCATTTGCATGTGTAAGCATACTTGCGAGCTCTCATGCTGGAGACCATGTGCATCCCACTGCTATCTGTTGAGTGACATTGTGGTGGTTTAATAGGTTTTGTTGGGTGCAGATGACTTCTATAGACAGTTAAAGCACTTTTACATACTTCTTGACTACATATTTCAATAATTATTATGATCGCCTACCTATCGTAGATGTCCTGAATTGGGGAAGTGTGTGAGTGAGCTAATATTTAAAAATTTTGAATGTGATTTCAACTGCTTCCTCAAATATTAGACATACAGTCTGTGAATGTGGTGACAGGCAATGAGAATAGAGCCAACACACTGAATGTCATGTACATTACTTGTACATTGGATAGTGAACAATGTCCAATATACTTGAAGTATACCAGTTTGACTATTCTTACAAAGCTTTAGAGCACAAAACTGAAACTCACAGCCCATCAGTTTATTCTATATGGCCTTCTCACTTATTTTTTCCCAATTATACAAGATGGGCTATGTACATATCAATGTAACATTGGGGCGTAACCATTGTTGCCATGGGAAAGCACTTAGTATTAAATACTCTGAGTGTGTGTTTGTAGCCTTAGTTATCCAGCATGCAAAACAAATGTGCTGTATTATATTGTCATCTGTGGCCTCTCTGGCTGTACTGTAGTTTTACACATTATCTCATAAATGGAATGATTTTCAGGAAAAAGTTTTGAACCTAAAATATGTGTTTTGATTTTCTCTACAACTTTTGTCTAAAACATTTCTCATTCTAAGAAGAATTCAGCAAGATATTGCTATAAATGTACAAACATCATCATGTAAAGTACCCGTCATTCTTGCCGCATTTTAATCAAACTTGTTTTCTGCATAGATTTTCGAAAAATAATTAAATGTCAAATTTATAAAAATCCATCCAGTGGGAGCTAAGTTGTTCCGTGCAGACCGATGGACCGACATGATGAAGCTAATGGTTGCTTCTCATAGTTTTGTGAGTGTGCCTAAAATATGGCCTAGTTCAGTGTTGAAGTCTGTTTCAACGTTCGTCACGTGCCTTATGACTCAAAAAGCTTTGATATTCCTGGATGGTGAGCATACATCAGCAGAGAGATAACATTTTAGTAAAGTTTTCGATTCAGTAATTAGAATATATTTTGATTCAGTATTCTTAATGTTATTTTGTTTTTAACAAAGATCCAAGTCTTCTGGGATATGACATTGTGTTACTGAGTGAGTGAAATGTACCATATCATCCTGTATAGTGTCTCTTCCTGGACTGCTTGACCCTGAGATGAAGACACTATGAACCTTTTAAATGCTGGGATATGCTCATCCAAATACACACACTCATCACATTCACAAGTCTTGAATCTTCAGTAACACTGCTGTGATAACCTCATATCTTGCACACAGTAGTGTCTTTATTTCTTAAAATTCTGTGTGGCTTACCTTAAATTTCAGACATACCCACATAGCCCATATGCTCTATGAGTTCGAGGTCTTTGCTTTAGAGTTACTGGTTACGTGATTTCATTTGCATTTGGTGTATCTTCTTTTTCTTTCTCACATCATATCCACTTCACATGGTCTACCAGCAACCAAGTCTGTCTGCATGTCCTAGTTCTTTCTTATCCTTGTCACTTTCTTTCCACGGTCTTCCTTCTGTGTGACTTTAATCCTAACGTGTTGTTCCTGTTTTTTATAACTTGTATCTGGTTCATACCTCAGTCATGAGACCAGTCACCTTGACCTACATCTTGTTGTTTTTCTATGTCATGAACAGAATAGCACCTAAAAAACATGCCATGGTTAACTTGTAACATGTCTCTCCTATTGAGATCATCATGCAATACATAGTTATGTTCTGGGGGTGACATCTAGCATTTTGGTATTTACATTACAAGTTTTGGACAAACCCAACACTAAGTTACACAGTGTCACATCCCAGAAAACCATAAACTTCATACTCACCTCTGTTCAACCAAATGTTGTGGAAGAACCCACCTGTCAAATCACACATCATATCTTAATACTCACTTCAGTTCAATGAGATATTACAGACGAACCCACTAATCATATTACACTGTGTCACATCCTAGAAAACTGGTTGAGATGTTAGTATTTTTGCTGTGTATTTCATGACATCCTGGCTCTAAATATGTACCTGGAGGCCAGCTATTCTGATTCTGTGCTTAGTTTTCCTCATCCGTTGCAGGTGAATGTTAGCATAGTGCACTCATATAGGCCACACCAGTTTCTACATCCTTTCCAGTGTATCACTCGTAGATCATTCTTCTGTTTGACATTAAATAACCTAGACATTCGACAGTGCATCTGAAATCAAGCATTAATATGTTAAGTTGTATGTCAGATGGCACAATATGAGCATCTGCTTAGTGTCATATGAAAGCAAATTTGTGGGTTACATTTTTCTTAGGGTTTTCTGGCTGTTGGTGAGCTGGATCCATTGAATCGTCGATTATGTTCAGAGAAGAAGCCAGATGTGGTAGTTCAGGTGGTAATCTTGGCTGAAGATAATGATATTCGTGAGAAGTTACGACAGCATGATATCGTAGTGCAGACCATTGACGAGGTTGCTCCAATCGAGGTGCAACCTGCTAGAGTGCTAAGTCATCTCTATACATACCTAGGTGAGTTAAATACAGTATTAACTCCAGTGTTAAGAATTTTAGATCACATTGCTACCCATAATTATGAGGAACATAGGTGTCCGCAGGACATTGAAGGTATTCTGTGGTAAAACTTTTCTAATCATGGATTGTGGGTGTCAGTTTAACCAGGAAGATTAGAGAGATGTGCTCTTCTGAATTATGACAGTGTTGTTATGTAGGTGAGCCAAAGTAACGTAGTCCGTAAAGCAACTAGGCTACGGGCTGGACGGTCCAGGGTTCAAATCCTGGTAGGGGCAAGAGATTGTTCTCTTCTCCAAATCATCCAGACTGGCTCTGGGGCTCACCCAGCCTCCTGTTCAGTGGGAACATGTGCTCTTCCCCAGGGGTGAAGCTGCCGGGGTGTGAAAGCACTGACCTCCATCTACTGCTGAGGTTAAGGATGAGTGGAGCTATACCTCTCCTTCCCCTATATGTCTTCATGGCGTGGAGAGGGGAAAACTTTACCTTTACCTTTTAGTTATGTAAGTCTCAAAAGAAACTGCAGTGGTCAAGATGGATAGATGGAGGCAGTAACTTTCTCTGAAACCTTGGTAAAGCCCTACAGAATTACACTGTGTGCCACTGCAGAAGACCATGTAGTCATTGCTTGTAAATGTGAATACCTCAGAGCTCATCACTCATCGCATAAGAGAGATAGTTCTGTTAGCACACAGTTCTGTATGCAGTTGAGACGGGTGTGTAGAATAAGCCAAGAAACATGTATATTAATTAAAAGTTTGTTTAACATAAATGGTGAGTTGTACATGTGCTTACACCATTATAAAATTGAAGGCACTGACAATTTTTTCTAGGTCGAAACAAGAAACTTGGACTGTCTGGACGCAGATCTCGTGATGTTGGAATCTTGAGCACTAGTAAGCTGTACTCTTTACATGATCGGGTTTTTGCCTTCACGCCACAGGTTAGTGTTGCCTCCCCATTATTTTTACATACACACACATATGAATATACAGTTGTCAGCCGACGTTACATCATAGTTCTTTCCGAGACTCGTGACATAAGTTGAAACAGTTTCCCCTGAATATAGTGTTAAAATGGGTAGGATGTTTCCAGTCGGTCTTTTTGACCAAGAGAAAAAGATATATTTGTACATGTACTCACAAAAAATTTACAGAAAATATGAAATCTGACAAACAAATGGCAATTTAAGGAGGAGGCATTTCCTCTTGAACTGTTGGCCGGTCGTCTGCAGCATTATCTCCAGTATCCAACAATACATGTGATTATATGTGAAGCCCTGAAGCTGACCTGAAGAAATCAAGCACTGCAGGGTGGCAAGACAAGGACCTCTGCTTCTCCTTTGGAATCTCCTCACAGCAAGCAAGCATTCTTGTAATTCTTTGTCTGGTTGTTTCTGTATTCTGCTTATTCATATCGATGGCCTCAAACTCCTTGATGCCAGCTTCAGTGAGTCCAAGTCCCTGAGCACTGAAATTACTGTGCTCCTCTCTCTTTAGCATCAGGCCCAGGTCCTTTGTTTCTTTATGGGTGCTTTGCTTCCAAGTTACAACAAGGTTTGAGGGCGATTCAATAAGTAAGTTACAAATCGTGATTGAAAAGAATAGAATGGAGATAATGACATACAAACAACATTTATTTTTCAACATAATCTCCGTACAAATTTAAACACTTGTCCCACCGTTTCACAAGTCCCTGGAAACCTGCAGCGTAAAATTCTTTTGGTTGCTGTCGGAACCACGCGCGCACTGCTCTTTCAACCGCATCATTGTCAGGAAAGCGTTCTCCCGAAAGATGATGTTTTAAAGGGCCAAACAAGTGGAAATCGCTCGGGGCGAGGTCTGGGCTGTAAGGTGGATGTTGGAGGACTTCCCACTTGAATGACCTCAGCGTCGCTGT